>Ga0075428_100001324_pt1 | contig 26239 bp, 26 predicted proteins | sample RhiMetdeltSRZDD2_FD_75291 | JGI IMG/M metagenome (GOLD analysis project Ga0075428, IMG submission 75291) | Populus rhizosphere microbial communities from Tennessee, USA - Rhizosphere MetaG P. deltoides SRZDD2 | ecosystem: Host-associated > Plants > Roots > Rhizosphere > Soil | place: USA... | reverse complement strand
CTGTTTCTCCCCGTTTGAACGACTGGCGCGAGATCTGCCGGAGGGCCGTGGCCGACCTCCGCGGCGTGCTCGAGGAGCTGCCGACACGCGCGACCCGGGAACCGATCATTGGAGCAGGCGTCGGGGGTGACGACACGACGGCGATCGACGCCGCGGCCGAGGCCGCCATCGTGCGGCGGCTGGAGCAAGCGCACGAGCGCGGGCTGCAGTTCACGCTCGTGTCCGAGGAGCTCGGCGAGCGAGCCTACGGTGACGGCCCAGCGACCGTCGTCGTGGATCCGATCGACGGCTCGGTCAACGCGAAGCGCGGCATCCCGTTCTTCGCCTTCTCCCTCGCCGTCGCGGACGGGCGGGAGATGGGCGACGTGCAGTACGGCTATGTCTACGACTTCGGCAGCGGCGAGGAGTGGACCGCGCAGCGCGGCGGCGGCGCGTCCCTCAACGGAGCGCCGCTGGGCGATGTTCGGCCGAAGGACGAGATCGAGCTCCTCCAGTTCGAAGCGACCGTCACCGACCTCGTCGCCGACCGGATCGATCGGTTCCGAGGCCTGGCGGAGCGGATCCGAGTGATGGGATCGCTCGCGCTCTCGCTTTGCCACCTGGCCGCAGGTCGCGTCGACGGGGTGTGCTCGCTCAAGCCGGCGCGGTCAGTGGACATCGCCGCCGCGCAGCTGCTCGTCCGCGAGTGCGGCCTCGTCGTCGACCTTCCCGAGGCGCCGCCCTTCGAGCGGGCACCGCTCGATCTCAAAGGACGGTCCCGGGTCGTCGCGGCGGGAACGCCCGAAGCGTGTCGGCGGATCGCCGACGCTCTCCTCGGGTGAAGCCGGTCCGGATCGGCTGCTCGGGCTGGAACTACCCCCACTGGCGCGACGTCGTCTACCCGCAAGGGCTGGCGCAACGGCGCTGGCTCGAGTACTACGCGACCCTCTTCGACACGGTCGAGGTGAACACGACCTTCTACCGCCTCCCGTCCAAGTCGTCCGTGGCCGGTTGGGTGGAGCAGACACCGCGAGACTTCCTGTTCTCCGTCAAGGCGAGCCGCTACCTCACGCACATGAAGCGCTTGGCCGACCTCGGCCGCGGAGTGGAGCGCTACTACGAGCGGATCGAGCCTCTGGTTCGCTCCCCCAAGTTCGGCCCCGTCCTCTGGCAGCTTCCGGCCAACTTCCATCGCAACGACGAGCGCCTCGCCTCAGCGCTCGCACGGCTTCCGCCGGGACGGCACTGCTTCGAGTTCCGCCACCCGAGCTGGTTCGCCGACGAGGTCTACGAGCTGCTGAGTCGGCACGAGGTCGCGCTCGTGATCGGTGACCACCCCGAGCGTCCCTTCCAGACGTACGAGCTCACTGCCGAGTGGACATTCATACGCTTTCACTACGGAGGCCGCGGGCGGCGAGGGAACTACTCCGAACGCGAGCTGGAGACCTGGAAGCGCCGGATTGCCGCGTGGCGAGCCGAGGTCGACGTCTTCGCGTACTTCAACAATGACTGGGACGGATTCGCGGTCAAGAATGCGCGTTGGCTCAGAGAACACCTGCAAATGGGCAGTTAGCACTGGTAGTTGGAGACCGCTCGGTGGTTGGGCGAACCCGAGCTTGGCTCGGCGGAAGCCGCGGGCCGCGCCGTGCACCGAGCCGGGATGAAGGAGGGGGCTGACGGAGGAACGACGGGTTCCCGCGTTTTCGACGGGCTCGGCGGGGAACGGCACAGCGGAGATGGTTGATACAGTGGCGGAAGTGTCAGGGCTCAAGCGCTATGGCTGGCCCGCCCTGCAGCGCTCGGCCCAGACCGCCTCTCGTCTGTGGAAGGCGCCTAGGGTGCGGCTAACCGCCAGGACCGCATTCATCGTGCTGGCGCTCGGCATGACCGGGCTCGCCGGCTGGCGCTTCGCCGAGGCGGGATGGCCGTTCGCGGGCGGCAAGCCGTGGCTCATCGTCGGCGCCGGCCTCCTCTTCCTCGTTGCCTACCCGGTCAAGGCCTGGGGCTGGCGGCGCTTGTTCGCGCCGCACGAGCGGCCGGACACATCGGCGCTCGCGGCGGCCGGCGGCGCGGCGTCGGTCACCGGGATCGCGCTGCCGGGCCGCTTCGACGACGCCGTCCGGGTCGCGGTCGTCCGAAAGAGCCCAAACTGTCCGGCCGGTATTCGCGCCCTCGTCTTCTCGCTCTTCGCGCTTGGGCTGATCGACGCGATCGCGCTGACGCCGCTCGCGTCGACCGCCGTGGCGTTCACCGGTTCGAACTGGGTCCGCGTCGTGCTTGCGCTCGTCGCGGCGGCAGGGGTCGCGTCGGCGGTGGTCATCTTCTTGCTCCCGCGAGTGATGCGCTGCGGCCGGCTGATCCGCTTCCGGGTCGCGCCCTGGCTGCACGAACGTTCCCCGTGCGCACGCGAGGCTCTCAAGGCAGCCGTGATCGTCCATGCCTCGTGGCTCGTACGCGTGATTGGGGTGCTGCTCCTCCTGGGCGGGCTCGGCCTGGGGCTCTCGATGCCGCTCGCGCTGCTGTTCCTGTGCGCCGGCGCCGCTTCGGCGGCGCTGCCATTGGGACCGGCCGGTGCAGCCGCTCAGGCCGGCGGCGGGGCTGTCATCCTCGTGGCCTCGGGTGTCGCTTCGTCGCACGCGATCGACTTCGCGCTCGCGACGCAGACACTCGCCGTCCTCGCCGGAGCGGTGGTCGTGGTCGGCACGCTCGTCTGGCACGGCGGACGCAAGCTCGTCACGGCTTAAAATCCGTTCATGCCAGTGCGGCTGACCGTCCTCGGTGCGGTCCTGCTCCTGTCCGGCTGCGGCGGCTCGAAGTCGACCACCACGGCGCCGAAGCCTCCTCCGCCTCCTCCCGGCCCGGCCCCTCCGGCCACCGTCACTGCGGGGAAAGTGAAGGCGACGCTCTTTGCGCCGACCCGCAAGCCGAAGGCCAAGGCGAAGTGGCACTACCGCGTCGTGGTGACCGACACGAAGGGGAAGAGGCTGGCCGGGACGATCACGGTCGAGATCGTCGATCCGCTCGGCCGGGCACATGCGGTCACCTACGACGAGACCACGCGGCCCATCAGGAACATGAAGTTCTCTGGGGTGTTCCGTGACTACGTCGAGTATCCGTCGGACTCGCGCGGGTTCACCCTGACCTTCCGCGTGACCGCGAAGACGGCGAAAGGGAAGGTGATGATCACCTATCCCGTTACGCCGCGGTGACCCCGGACGCCGAGATCGTCCTCGATCATGTCCGCAAGGGTTTCGAGGACGGCCGGATCGCGGCGCTGGTGGACGTCTCGCTTCGCATCGAAGCCGGGGAGTTCGTTTCGCTCACCGGGCCTTCCGGGTCGGGAAAGAGCACGCTGCTGAACCTGGTCGGCGCGCTCGACCGGCCGGACGCGGGGACGGTCACGGTGGGCGGGCAGCGCGTCGACCAGCTGGACGACCCGGCCGACTTCCGGGCGGAAGTGATCGGTTTCGTGTTCCAGTTCCACAACCTGATCTCGACGCTGAGCGCGCTCGAGAACGTTCAGGTGCCGATGATGGGGCGCGGGGTCTCGCGAGCGGAGCGGGTGGAGCGGGCGGGCGAGCTCTTGCGCGAGGCCGCCGTCGCTCACCGCAGTGCGAGCCATCCACCCACCCTGTCCGGCGGCGAGCGCCAGCGGGTCGCGATCGCGCGGGCGCTCGCGAACGGACCCCGCGTACTGCTGGCGGACGAGCCGACCGGAGCCCTCGACTCGAAGACGGGCGAGCAGATCATGGCACTGCTCGAACGGCTCCGGGAGGAGCACCACATGACGATCCTGCTGGTGACGAACGACGAGGCCGTAGCGGCGCGCGCCGACCGGACCCTCCACCTTCGTGACGGCCGCGTCACTCCCGTTGCAACGCCTCGATCGGCGTGAGCCGCGCTGCGCGCCACGCTGGATAGATCGCTCCTATCACGCCGACCCCGAGGGAGAACGCGAGCCCCCACGCGAAGACACCGGCGGTGAAGTCCGGCTGGACGAGGGTGGAGAGGTTGCCCCGGCTCGTGAAGATCTCGGCGCCCGCGTAGCCCAGGGCCAAGCCGACCGCGAGCGCCAGCAGTCCGATCACGAGCGCCTCGCTGACGATCATCGCCGCGATCCGGCTCGTCCTCCAGCCGACCGCACGGAGGATCCCGATCTCCCGCACCCGCTCGAGCACGGACATCGCCATCGTGTTGGTTACGCCTATCCCGCCGACGATGAGTGCGAGCAGGGAGAAGATCCAGCCGGTCGAGATGATCAACCGGCTGCTCGTGTCCACCTTGACGGCCTGGCCCGGCTCGGTGACGGCGGCGAGACCGGGAAAGTCCCGTTCCAGCCGGCTCGCGACCTGCTTCACGTTCGAGCCGAGGTCGACGATGACCCCGATCGTCGTCACCTCGTGCGGATGGCCGGCGATTCGCTGGACGGCCCGCAGCGGCAGCACCGCGCCGCCGTCCTGGAAGCGGTTGCCGGAGTGGTAGAGCCCGGCGATACGGAACGCGCGTCCTCTCACGTGGAGGGTGTCGCCAGGCTGGAGATGCAGCGAATTCGCCGCCTGGTCGCCGAGGAGCGCCTCCGTCGCTTCGCCCCGGGTCCCCTTGACGATCACGAGCCGGCGGTAGTCGAACTCGCCCGGATCGAGGCCGAAGACGAGGAAGGAGCTCTTTCCCTCGACTTTTCCCACCCAGAGATAGACGTTCGCGGTCTGTTGCACGCCGGGCTTGCGGCGTATCTGGTTCTCGAGCGTGTCCGGAAGGAGGGACTTGGTCAGGTCGGTCACATCCTTCTGGAAGAGGCCGAAGTCGGCGCGCCCGACGTGGATGAGATCGTTCGCGGTGTTGTGGACGCCCGCCGCGATGGAGAGGAGGGCCACGATCAAACCCACGCCGATGGCGACGCCGGCCGAGGTGAGCGCTGTGCGCCCTCGCCTGCGGAGCAAGTTCTTCCAGATCAGCGCAGGCCACGTCACATGCGAATCTTCGCGCGCAGCGCCGCCGGACGCCGAACGGTGGCGTTTGGGTACGCTCGCTGACGATGGACGGTCTCCGGGACGAGATCCACAAGGCGCTCGAGCAGGTCATCGACCCCGAGCTGCGCCGGCCTGTCACCGAGCTCGACATGGTGCGCGATATCCGCGCCGAAGGCGGCGACGTCACGATCACGATCGCGCTCACCGTCGCGGGTTGCCCGCTTCGCGCCAGCTTCGAGGAGCAGGTACAGCGCTGGGTTGCGCCGCTCGACGGCGTCGACCGCGTAGCGCTCGAATTCGATGTCATGAGCGCGGACGAGAAGACGGCCCTGACCGAGAAGCTGCGGGGCGGAGTGTCCGAGCGAACGAAAGGAATCGCACTCGACAAGAACACACGCGTTCTCGCGATTACGAGCGGCAAGGGCGGTGTCGGCAAGTCGTCTCTGACGGCCAACCTCGCCGCAGCGTTCTCGAGCCTCGGCCACCGCACGGGCGTCCTCGACGCGGACGTCTACGGGCACTCGATCCCGCACATGCTCGGCGTCCACCAGCGGCCGGTCGTGGTCGACAAGATGATCGTCCCGCCCGTCCGGGAGGACCTGAAGCTCATGTCGATCGGCTTCTTTCTGGAGGACAACTCGCCGATCATGTGGCGCGGCCCCATGCTCCACCGCGCGCTCGAACAGTTCCTCTCCGACGTCCACTGGGGCGAGCTGGACACGCTCGTCGTCGACATGCCGCCTGGAACCGGCGATGTCGCGATCTCGCTCGGCCAGCTCCTCCCCCGTGCCGAGGCGGTTCTCGTCACCACGCCGCAGCCGGCCGCCCAGGAGGTCGCGATCCGCGCCGGGACCATGGCCCGGAAGACGAACATGCGCCTCCTCGGGGTGGTCGAGAACATGAGCGGTGACGTCTTCGGTATCGGTGGCGGCGAGCGGTTGGCGGCGGAGCTGGGCGTGCCGGTCTTCGGGTCGATCCCGCTCGACCCGATGATCAGGGAGTACGCCGACGCCGGCGAGCCTGTCGTGTGGACCGAGCCCCAGTCGCTGGCCGCACAGACGATCCTCCGCATCGCGAAGGCGATCGACGCGACGAAGCGCGAGCAGGGCGTCGGGATCGTCAAAGAGCTGCCCGTTCTCTCGTAGAGATGGCGAGCGGAGCAACTCTCCGCCGCCGCCTCGTCCGTCTGCTCGAGGAGAAGGGACTGCTGCAGAACAAGCGGGTGCGTGATGCGTTCCTCACCGTTCCCCGCGAGCATTACGTCCCCGAGGTGGAGGTCGAGGCGGCCTATCGCGACGAGGCGATCCTGACGAAGAAGACCGAGACGGGGCTCGGTCTCTCCTCCTCTTCGCAGCCCGGGATCATGGCGGAGATGCTCGATGAGCTCCGGCTCGAGCAGGGCCAGCGCGTGCTGGAGATCGGGGCCGGAACCGGCTACAACGCCGCACTGCTGGAGTGGATCGTGGGAGCGAACGGCCGGGTCACCACGGTCGACATCGATCCGGAAACGGCGCGCCGAGCACGACGAGCCCTCAAAGGCACGCGCGTCAAGGTCGTCACTGGCGACGGGCGGGATGGACACCCGGCCGGTGCGCCCTACGACCGAATCATCGTCACTGCGAGCGCGACCGAGATCCCGCGCGCCTGGCTGGAGCAGCTCGCACCGGGGGGCCTGCTCGAGGTGCCGCTGCGTCTGGGGGAGTCTGCGGGACTGCAGCTGATTCCGACGCTGCGCCGCGAGGGCGAGCTGCTCCGCTCCGTTTCCGTGATCTGCGGCGGCTTCATGCCGATCCGGCAGACGGCCGACGACCTCTCGCAGTTCTGGCCGATGGTCACTGTCAGTCGGACCGAGGGAGCGGAGACGACTGCGCTCCTCACGATTGCCGGCCCGCCCATTCGTGTCGCAGCTCGAAGGATCGTGTCGACGGCATGCTCCGAGCCTCGCTCGCTCAACCTGGGCGTCCGGGCTTCTTCGAAGGCGCTCGACGTCTATCTCGCCCTGCGCGGGCCCGCACGGCGGACCGTAGCCGTATTTGACGGAAAGAGCTATCTGGGCGGCATCGTCGCCCGCGGTGGCCGGAGCCTCGCGCTCCTCAGGGGATGGCCGACGACGTCGACGATGCTCGCCTACGGCGAAGGCGACGCTGCCGAAGAGCTCGAGGCTCTCGTCTCGGACTGGGTCGCCCGCGGACGCCCGGACGCCTCGGCGGTCGATCTGACCGCCACCTTCCCGAACGGAACGTTCGCAATCAGGACGCGCTGGCGTGGACGTTGAGGGCAAGCTCCGGGCGCTCGGCTTCTCGGAACCGGACGTCCGGACGCTCGCCGACCACTTCCGGGACGCCGAAGGACGGGGCAAGACGGGCCACGGCTTCTCCCGCGTCGAGTGGCTTCAGACCCTCCCCGACCTCCACCCGGCCGCACGCCCCGAGCGCGTCCTCGCCGAGGACGGCTTCGAGCGCTGGCACGGCCGTGGCGCTCTCGGCTACCTGACCCTCTCGGCGATCTGCGAGGCACAGCTCGCCTCGCCGCCGCCCCACGCACGGGTGATCGTGGCCGAGCGTTGCTTCCCGACCGGGATGCTGGGTTACTGGGTGCGCCGTCTCGCCGCGGGCGGGCTGGTGGCCGCGCTAACGACGACGTCGCCTCCGCGGCTCGCGCATCCCGGGGGAGGGCCGAAGCTCGCGGGTACCAATCCGCTCGCCATCGGCATCCCCAGCTCCGACGGCGATCCCGTCGTCACGGACGTCTCCATGGCCGCCGTCACCCACGGCGACGTGATTGCGGGTCTCGCGAAGCCCGAGGATGTCGTCCCATTCGGCGGCGAGCAGGCGCATAAGGCGTTCGCACTCGCGATCGGGCTTCAGCTGCTGGTCGACTCGCTGGTCGGACATGGATATGGCGCGGTTATGGTGGTGGCCCGGCCGGAGGCCGATCCCGTCCCGGGACTGCGTGCCAGGGCGCAAGGCATACGCTTGCCCGGTGACCAAGCTCGCGGTTGAGGTCGTCGGGGAGGGAGAGACCGTCGTCCTCGTCCACGGGAGCGGGGTCCGCGAGTGGACGTGGTCGGACCAGCGCGAGCTCGCCGATCGCTACCGGCTCGTGATGCCGTACCGACGGGGGTACGGCGACAGCCCGGCCGCGGATCCGGACTTCGAGGTCGACGGCGGGGACGTTGCCGAGTTGCTCGAACGTCCGACCCACCTCGTCGGCTTCTCGTACGGGGGGATAGGGGCGCTGCTGGCGGCCGCCCACCGTCCCGACCTCGCGCGCTCGGTGACGGTGATCGAGCCGCCCGCCTTCGGCGTCGCGCTCGACCGACCGGAAGTCAGAGCCCTGTCCGAGCGCCTGGAGACCCTCTTCGAGCATCGCGACCAGACGCCTGAGCAGTTCGGCACCGCGTTCGCCGAGGCCATGGGGTTCGAGCCCAGGCCGCCGTCGCCCGAGCTGCGCTCAGCACTGGCGTCGTTCATGAGGGAGCGCTCGCCGGCCGAGGCTGTCATCCCCTACGAGCGGCTGGACGGGACACCGGTGCTGGTCGTGTCGGGCGGCTGGCATCCGGTCTTCGAGGCGGTGTGCGACGTTCTGAGCGAACGGCTCGCCGCGAAGCGCGCGACCTTCCGCGGCGCCGGTCACGGCGCCCAGCACGCTCAGGGCTTCAACGAGCAGCTGGTCGAGTTCTGGCACTCATGCGGCTCCTGATCGCGCTCCTGCTCACATCAGTCGCCATCCCTCCGTCGCTTCGTGGTCTCGACCTCGACCATGTGCCGATGCGGCAGAAGGACGTCGTCCTCACCTTCGACGCCGGCGGCGACGCCGCCGGAGCCTGGCGGATCCTGCGCACGCTCCAGCGCAAGCACGTGGTCGCCACGTTCTTCCTGACCGGCCGCTGGGTCAATCAGTACCGGCTGCTGGCGAGGTTCATCGGGCACCGCTATCCGGTCGGGGACCACACGTACCACCATCTGCCCATGACCGCGCTCTCCGACTCCACCGTCGTGCGCGAGATCACGACCGGCGCCTCCGCCATCCGCCTCCGGGCGCGACGGGACCCGCGGCCGCTCTTCCGCTTCCCCTACGGGGCGAGCAACTCGCGCGTGATCGGCATCGCAAACCGGCTCGGCTATGTCTCGATCCGCTGGACGGTGGACACCCTCGGCTGGATGGGAGCCGCGCACCAGAGCGTCTACGGCGCGATCCATCGGGTCGTCGACTCGCTCCGGCCCGGAGAGATCATCCTCATGCACGTCGGATCCGCGGGTGACGTGGACGGATCGACGATCGACACGCACGCCCTTGCCGGCGTGATCGACGCCGTGCGGAGGCACGGCTACAGGTTTACGACGTTCCCGGCGAGCTGGCGACGCGCGGGTCGTCCGTGATCGAGTCGAGAGATCCGGTCAGGTCGCGCTCGCTCACGACCCCGGGAAGCGCGCATCTTCTCTGATCGAGTCGAAATCAGAGTCGTTCTCAGCCCACTTCACGAAGCTCTCAGAGTCCATCTCGTACGCGCGCTGCGCCTCCTCCAAGGCGCCGTCACGATCGCCGGCGAGCGCGCGAAAGCAGGCGAGGTTGTAGTGGGTCGCCGCCATGTCCGGATACTCGTTCATGTGCTCCTCGACGTAGGCGACGGCGTCAGCCGGCTCCATCTTCGAGGCGCGGAATCCCAGTTCCCAGGCGGACGGCTCGAAGGCTTCGCCCGGCTTCGCTCCGACTGCCAGGACGGTCGTCCCCTGCTCCTCGGCGACCGCGGTGCGACGGACAGACGGGTCCGGGAGGTGCACGATGGTGCCCGCGGGCGCGTCGATCTGCTTGCCGTCCAACGTGAAGGTGGCGCGGCCGCGGACGACGACGTACATCTCCTCGTGCTTGTACGTACCCTCGGTGTGCTCCTCGACGATCTCGTCTCCGACGTCGGCGGTATAGGCGTTCGTGCCGAACGCGCGGATGCCGAAGCGGCTCCGGAGCGGGCGCCACATGAGGCCACGGTCTCCGACCGGGATCGACTCCAGCTCGTCGATGTGGACGATGTTCATCCCAGGAGCTCCTTGAAGCGGGGATCGTCCCGGAGCGGATCGAGGTCGGAGTCCTCGGCGAGATAGGGGGCGACCGCGTTCGCATCCAGCTTGCGGGCGCGGCGCAGATGCTCGAGCGCCTCGTCCGGATTGCCGGCGAGGGCTTCCCAGCATCCGGAGTTGTAGGCCATCGCCCACGAGTTGGGCCGCTCTTCGCGCGCCTTGCGCAGCACCTGGCGGCCCTCCTCCACGCGGCCGCCGCGGCGCAACTCGTCCGCGACGGCGAACGTGTCCCAATTGCCGCCGTCGAAGGGCTCCCCGACGCGGCCCCCAACCGCAAGCACGATGGTTCCGTCCTCCTCAGCCGTCGCAGTCCGGAAGACCTCCGGCGGGACGAAGACGACCGTCCCGGCAGGCGCGTCGGCGGTCTCCTCGCCGACGGTGAACGTCGCGCGGCCGCGCAGGACCACGTACATCTCCTCGCTCCCGGGGTCCTCTGTGTGCGGCGGGATGAGCTGGCCGCCCGTGTCGGCCTCCCAGGCGTTCGTGCCCGCGGGGCGGAAGCCGAGCGTGTAACGGACGGGGATGAGGTTGCTGCCGAGGTACGAGACGCGCTCGATCTCGTCGATGTGGGCGACGTTGTAGGTCATTCCGTTTGCCTCCTCAACTCGGCCAGGACGACGGGATCGACGGCCTCCTCGCCGTCCACGCGCTCCTCCAGGTTCTCGACCCCGGCCCACTCTGCGAGGCTCTCATGCCCGAGCTTCGCGAGCCGCTGGCCGAGCTCGGCACGGAGGGCGTCGTCCACTTCGATCCATTGCGAGCGTGGCGTCTTGCCGAAGAGCTGCCGGTGGATGCCGTACAGGCGGCGCAGCTCCTCGATCGGGCGCTCGTGGTCGTCCACGCGCAGGTCGACGACGATGTCGGATAGGCCTGCGTAGCCGCCGTCGCGCTCGACGACGACCAGGGCGGCCGACTGCTGACCGCGGCTGTCGCCGCCGGCTGCCTGCGCCGCCGAGAGGCATTCGATCAGTCGCTCGGCCAGCGGCCCGGAGCTCGACTCGAAGGTCTCGGCGATGGCGTCGACCGTCTCGCCCGAGACGAGGATGTTGCCCTGCGCCGCGTAGCCCGGCCCGGTGCGCCCTCCCGCCCAGTCGAGACATTCGGAGCCGGTATAGGTCGCGCCGCGCCCCTCTGCGTCGACGACACCAAGCTGGCGGTGGTTCCGGCCCTCGTCCACCTCCGTCAGACGCCTCACGACCTCCTCCGAGGACAGTCCCTGGCGCAGCAACTCGAGCCCGCCCGGGCCGTAGCGCGGGTTGGCGTACGCCTGCGTGGCGATGGCACCGACATGTGGTTCCGCCCAGGGCACGATCGAGCCGACGGCGAGGAACTTCGATTGCGTCGCCACGCCCCATTGGCCTGCCTCGAGGTCGCAGGCGGCGATCGAGAACGTCCCGTACGTCATCCTGGTGAGGTCGAGATCGAGCAGCTCCCGCTTCGCCGCCGGGACGAGGACGGAGGCGACCTCGGGACGCGCCAGAGCCTCGCGCACCTCCTCCGCTGACGCGGCGCGGACGACGACCGGCGTCCCCTCCCTGTGCGCCTGCTCGAGGCGCGCCGGGTCCGAGATATCGTCGAGCACGAGCGCACCCTCGAGATCGAGCTCCCCTTCGACGGAGATCTCTGGAACCCGGCGCCCGGTCGCGCCGAACCAGCGCTCTCTCACGCCTTCATACCGTGATCGTGTCTCCGGGGGACATGTCGACGACTTCGACGTCGGTCAGTCGGCGCAGCTCATCGGGGGTTCCTGCCAGCAGCGGGAACGTCCCCCAGTGGCACGGGATGCACCGCTCCACGCCGAGAAACTCCAGTGCGACGGCCGCCTCCCTCGGATCCATTGTGAAGTGGCCGCCGATCGGGAGCACCGCGACATCAGGCTCGTACAGGCGGCGGATCAACTGCATGTCGCCGAAGACGTTCGTATCGCCGGCGAAGTAGATCGCCGTTCCGTTCTCGACCTCGATCACGTAGCCGACCGGCTCGCCCGCGTAGACGAGCTGCTCCCCGAGCCAGATCGAACTGGAGTGGTTGGCGTCGGTAAGCGAGAACTTGATGCCCTCGACCTCGACGGTGCCGCCCTTGTTCGGACCGCGAGTGCTCTCCTCGTCGATCCCATGCTTCGAGACGAGCAGGCCGTGGAGCTCGACTGGGGCAATAACGACCGGCTTGTGCTCCTTCCAGATCTCGACCGTGTCGCCGACGTGGTCGCCGTGGCCGTGCGTGATGGCGATGATGTCGACGCGCTCGGGCTTCTGTTCTGCCTCCGGGCATTTCGGGTTCCCGTTCAGGAAGGGATCGACGTAAATGCGTTTGCCGCCCGGGGTGTCGAAGCGAAAGCTCGCGTGCCCGAGCCAGGTGAGTGCGGTGTCTGCCATCCGAGGGAGGTTAGTCGAGGCGAACCGAGAAGGGACCGTCCGGTGCGACGTCGAAGATACGTTTCCGTGGCCCGCCGAGCGGTTCCCGCCGGATTGGTCGTCGCGGCAGCTTTTGCCGACGGGTCCGGCTCCGCCTCAGCTGCCTTCTACCTCTTCCTCGCGCTCGTCGCGGTCGCCGCGGTGATCGCGCTCAACGCCTACGGCGAGCTGGTCGAGGGCCCTTCGACCGGCGGAGACGAGACGATCCGGCGGCTGCAGGCGCTGTTGTGGGCGGTCCTGCTCTGCTTCGCCGTTCTGGGTGCCGCGGCCCGCGCTCCGGCACTCGGAGAGGGGGCGATCCCGCACGTCGGCTCGAAGGTCGTGATCGCCTGCCTGCTCGTCCTCTGCACCGAGGGGATCGCCGAGCTCGTGGCGATGTCCCGCCGACGTCCGCTGCGCCGCGTGCGCCTCGTCCCACAGGCACAGGCTCCGCCTCAGAACGGGAACGAGAGCGAGGAGGCCGCGTCCGTCGCGAGATCGATGAGAGGCTGAACCGCGAAGAACGACCCCACGGTCACCACGAGTGCGACGGCGACTGAAGTCGACACCAGCCGCTCGGGCGGGGGCGAGCCTCCGGCCGGCGCGAGCTGGAGCTCCTCCGCGGGCCGCATGTACATCGCGCGGACGACCGCAAGGTAGTAGTAGAGGCTGACCGCGGTCGCAATCACGCCGACGATGATCAGCCAGATCCAGCCGCGCTCGTACGCGGCTGAGAAGGCGTAGAACTTCGCGATGAAGCCGCCGGTCAGCGGCAGCCCCGCGAACCCGAGCATGAAGGCGAACATCGCAGCTCCGAGGAACGGTCGCTCCCAGCCGAAACCGGCCAGGTTGTCCAGTGTGACCGCCTCTCCGAGCTCCCGCTCGCGCGCCGCCACCACCGCGAACGCGCCGATGGACATCGCCGAGTAGACGATCAGGTAGTAGAGGAGGGCGCGCCCTCCGAGCGCGTTGCCCGCTGCGATCGGGATCAGCATGAAGCCGGCATGTGAGATGGAGGAATAGGCGAGCATGCGTTTGACGCGGCGCTGGACGAGCGCGGCGAGGTTTCCCACCGCGAGGGACGCGACTGCGAGCACCGCGATCGCGATCGTCCAGAGCTCCGCCCGCTGCGGGAAGGCGGTCGTGAGGACGCGCAACATGAGCACGAGCGCGGCCGTCTTCGTTGCGGCGGCCATGAAGGCGGTCACGCCTGTCGGCGAGCCCTCGTAGACGTCCGGCGTCCACATGTGGAAGGGCGCCGCCGATGCCTTGAATCCCAGCCCGGCGATGATCATCGCGAGCCCGGCGATGTAGAGGGGGTCGCTCGCCTCCCCGGTCGCGCCGATGCCCGAGAAGTCGAGGTGGCCCGTCGTGCCGTACACCAGCGCCGACCCGAATAGCAGGACGGCTGAGCCGAAGCTCCCGACGATGAGGTACTTGAGGCCTGCCTCCAGCGACCCAACGACGTCCACGTCGAACGCGGCCAGGATGTACAGCGAGATCGAGAACCACTCCAGGCCCAGGAAGAGTGTGAGCAGGTTGCTCGCGGCGACGAGGAAGATCATCCCGGCGCCCGCCGAGGCCAGCAGCGCGAAGAACTCGCCGGAGTGCCGCCACGAGCCGCGGCCCGCGTAGGCGACGCCGACCGCCAGTAGGCCCGCTCCCGCGATGATCATCTGCGCGAGCGCGGCGAGCTGGTCACGCTGGATCGCGTCGGCGATCACACCGTGGCCATCCGTGCTGTGCGCGAAGAGGACCCCGGCGGCGATGAACGCTCCCACGAATCCGAGCGCGCAGACGGCGGCGGCGGTCGCCTTCTCGGCCCACTTCGGGACGAGAACTGCGATCAGCATCGAGATGGCTGCCGCCGCCAGCAGAACGAGCTCGGGCGACAGCGCGGCCCAGTCGATCGTCGGCGTCTGGATCACGGGGTCATCACGCCCTGCACCGATGATCTAGCCGTCGGCAGCGTCATGCACTTGTTGGTGCGGGGCTGGGTTGGGATTTCCGTGCAACGCACCCTCGCCGCCTGGGCGGCCGCGGGCACAGGCGAAGGAGCGGCGGTGGGGAAGGAGTGCCCGCTGATTGCGGCCGGCCACGCCGAGAGCACGAGCAGGGAGACGACCAGAGGCCCGATCACGCCGAGCTCTGCGGGACGCAGGTCGAGCGCATCGTCGCTGACGAGGCCACCCCGTTGCCGGTGCAACACGGCCGAGATCAACCGCAGCATGTACATGGCAGCGAGCACGATCGCGCCGGCGCCGATCACACCCCACGCCCAGCCCTCCTGGAACACGCCGGCGAGGATGAGGAACTCGCCCGCGAACGCCGACGAGCCCGGCACGGCCAACGCAATGATCCCGGTCGTCATCAGCACGGTCGCCAACACCGGACGCCCCTTCGCCATTCCGCCGAGGAAGGCGAAGTCGTCGGTCGTCGTCCGCCGGATCACGCTGCCGGCGAGCAGGAAGAGCGCGGCGGAGATCAGGCCGTGGTTGATCATCTGCAGCACCGCGCCGTCGAAGCCGAGCGAGTTGTTCGCGAACAGGCCGAGAGTGATCAATCCCATCTGGGCGAGGCTCGAGTACGCGACGACGCCGCGGAAGTCGGGCGCGCGGAACGCGATGAAGGAGCCGTAGACGAGGCCGATCGCCGCCAGTACGAGGATGGTCGTCCGCAGGTCGGCCGTCGGTCCCGGGAACTTGCGGATGGCGATGGCGAGGAACCCGAACGCGGCCGCCTTCGAGATGACGCCGGAGAGAACGCCGGCCACCTCCGGCGACGATTCGCGATAGGCGTCCGGCAACCAGCCGTGTAACGGGAAGAGCGGGGCCTTGACCGCGAAGGCGGCGACGAACCCGAGGAAGATCCAGATGCTGGACGACGTCCCACTCGAGATCAGGTCGAACGTCCCCTGCTGCAAGCCGAAGACGATGATCGAGGCCAGCATGAGCAGCGAGCCGACCATGGTGTAGATCACGAACTTCAGCGTCGCTGCCAGCCGCCCCGGCCCGCCCCAGACGCCGACGAGGATGTACAGCGGGATGAGCATCCCCTCCCAGAACGCGTAGAAGAGGAGGAGATCCAACGACGCGAACACGCCCACGACCGCGCCGGTCAGCAGCAGCATCAGGCCGAAGTAGGCGCGGGCCCGCTCCCGTCCCGTCCAGAACGCGTAGCCGACCGCGCATGCCATCACGACCACCGTCAGCCCCACGAGCCACAGAGAGAAGCCGTACAGGCCGACGTGGTAGGAGACGTTCAGGTCGCTGAACCACGTCTGCTGCGCTTCGAACTGGAGACCCTGCGAAAAGTCGAAGCGGGCGAGAGCGTCGATCCACAGCCCTACCTCGACCAGCGAGATGAGAAAGGCGATCGAGCCCGTCCAGAAACGCGAGAACGGCACCAGCCACAGAAGGAGCGCGCCTCCGATCGGTACGACAATCAGCGCGGTGGTCATCGGCGATGGCCCGTCCGGTCGTATTGACGAGGTTCTGGCGCGCGAAAGGCGAGCCAGGCTAGGACGCAGGGAGCGCTCGTGCTGGAGAGCACGGGCGCGACCGAGGACGACGCATGGCGACGGCTTGCAGCCGCCCAGAAACCGTTGGATGCGGCCGGCCGGGTCATCTAACAGCTACGAAGACGATTGCCATGACCGCGACCCCGGCCGCGATCGCGAGCGCGTACACCCGGACGAGGCCGGTCTGGATGCGACTGGTCTCGCTGCCGAGCTTGCGGACTCCGCCGGCGATCTCGCGGACCGAGCCGAGCACGAGCGGCGCCTCGATGAGCCACGCGAGACCCTGGGCGAGCGCGACGCCCGGTTTGTAGAAGACGGCGTTGTAGAGCTCGTCGAAGTAGAACTTGTGCTCGAGGACGTTCTGGACAGCTGCGTACCTGGGCACCCGTACGGAACGACGCGAGTAGATCAGCCACGCGATGCAGATGCCCGTGGCGCCGGCCGCGACGCCCGCGAGGCTCGACACCAGCTCCTGCATGCCCGATGCTTCGACCAGCGGTTCGGCGACCGGCGCGAGCCAGTTCGAGATCGGCGTCCAGAACGGCGCGAACTGGATCCATCCGCCGAACGTCGCGAGCACCGCGAGCACCCCGACCGTCGTGCCCATCGAGATCCCGACGACGTCTTTCTTGAGCGCATGGAAGTGCTCCCGCACGAAAGCTGACGGCTCGCCGCCGAAAACCATGAACAGCATCCGGAACGTGTAGATGCCGGTGAGCACCGCGCCGGCGATGCCGGCCACCCAGAGCACCGCGCCGTACGACCCCTCCGAGAGCGCCGCCGCGAGGAGCGAGTCCTTGGAGAAGAAGCCGGAGAACGGCGGGATCCCGACGAGGGCGAGCGAGCCGGCCAGGAACGCGATGAACGTGAGCGGCAGGTACTTGCGTAAGCCGCCCATCTTCCGCATGTCCTGCTCGGCCATAAGCGAGTGGATGACGATGCCGGCGGCCATGAACAGGAGGGCCTTGAAGAAGGCGTGTGTCATCAGGTGGAACATCCCGTTCGCGTACGCCCCGATCCCGACGCCGACGAACATGTAGCCGATCTGCGACATCGTCGAGTAGGCGATGACGCGCTTGATGTCGGTCTGGACGAGCGCGACCACACCGGCCATGAGGAGCGTCGCCGCGCCCAGGCCGGCCGCAAGGTCCTGGACGACCGGAGCGAGCTCGAACAGCGGCGCCGTGCGCACGATCAGGAAGACCCCCGCCGTGACCATGGTTGCGGCGTGGATGAGGGCGCTGACCGGCGTCGGGCCCTCCATCGCGTCGGGCAACCACGTGTGGAGCGGCAGCTGGGCGGACTTCGCCACGGCTCCGCCGAGCAGGCCCAGGGCCACCAGGTTGGCGACCGTCGAGCTCGCACCTTGCATGCCCGTGAACGAGAGGGCGTAGTCGAGCGTCCCCGTGTGCTGGATGAGCAGGAAGAGCGCGACGGCGAAGGTCGCGTCGCCGAACGCGTTCATGATGAACGCCTTCTTCGCCGCGGCGATCGCACTCGGCCGGTCGTGCCAGAAGCCGATGAGCAGGTAGGACGAGAGACCGACCAGGCCCCAGCCGGCCAGCAGGATCAGCAAGTTGCCCGACTGGACGAGCAGCAGCATCGAGAAGACGAACAGCGCCATGTACGCGAAGTAGCGCCGCTCCTCGTCCTCCCCGTCCATGTACCCGATCGAATAGGCGACGATCAGGAAGCCGACGCCGGAAACGATGAGCATCATGAACACCGAGAGGGGGTCGAGCAGGATCGACAGCCCGACGTGGAAGTTGCCGGCCGTGAGCCACTCCCATCCCGTCGAGACGTGGGAGCGCGCCTCCGGGCTCTCGCCCAGGAGGCCCGCGAACGCGACCACCGCGGCGATGAACGAGACGAGGACGGACCCGGACGCGAGGTAGGCGGCCCCTCGCCGGGTCAGGCGGTGAGCCAGGAGCGTGATCGCGACCGCCGCCGCCAGCGGACTCCCGAGGCAGATCCAGGAAGCCTGGATCAACGGTCACCGCCTGTCCGGATCACGCTCGCCGGCCGCGAAAAGCGCGTCAGGCTAGGACGCAAGGAGCGCTCGTAGCCGTAGGCTACGGGCGCGACCGAGGACGAAGCCTGGCGCAGCTTTGCAGCCCACCGGCGAGTGTGAGATGGGCAGGCGGGGGCCGTCATCTACCCTCGGAGGGTGCTGAGCTTGTCGACGTCGAGTTCGAGGTGACGGCGCGCCATGGCGACGATCAGGCCGAGGCCGACCACGACCTCAGAGGCGGCGACGGCCATGACCGCGAGCGCGAAGATCTGCCCGCCCAGGCCGCCCTGGTGACGTGCCATCGCGATCAGTGCGAGGTTCCCGCCGTTCAGCATGATCTCGAGCGAGAGGAGGATGATCAGCGGGCTGCGGCGGATGAGCACGCCGGCCGCTCCGGTGACGAACAGCACGGCGGCGATGACCAGGTAGGCGGCGATGTCCGGGCCCTTCACAGCGCGCTCCGATCTGCCGGGGGCACTCCGTGGACCGACTCGACCGGTCGACTGTCGCCGACAGGCGGCTTCGCCGCTCCCCAATGTCTCCGCCGTGCGTATGAGCCTAGGACGACCCCGCCGATCGCGGCGACGAGCAGGACGATGGAGGTGATCTCGAAGGCCAGGAGGTGGTCGGTCAGGAAGGCCTTTCCGATCGCTGCCGGACTGCCGAATGCTTCGGAGATGTTCGCGCGCGAGAGGCTTCCGCCCGCCTTCAGCCCGATGGCGAGGATGATCTCGACGAGGAGCGCACCCGCCGCGGCGACGGCGCCGACCGTCTGCCAGCTCGGCCCTCCCGCCCAGGGGGCGTCTGCGCGCCCTCCCAGGTACGCGATCACGAACAGGAACATGACCATCACCGCGCCCGCGTAGATCAGCACCTGCGCCGCTGCGACGAATTCGGCCGAGAGCAGCAGGTAGAGGACGGCGAGCGATCCGAGGTTCCCGATCAGCGCAAGCGCCGAATAGAACGGGTTCGAGAAGGTGATGACGGCGATTCCCGACCCGAGGCACGCGAAGGCGGCCACGACCCACACCGCCCAGACGAGGAAGTTGCCCACTAGGAGGCTTCCTTGTAGTACGGGGTCGGTGTGTCGTAGAGGTCGCGGTCGGCCACCGGGACGCGCTTGATCGGCTCGGCCAGCAGCATGTCCTTCGTGTAGATCAGGTCGTCGCGGGAGTACTCGGAGAGCTCGAACTCGTGCTCCAGCGTGATCGCGTCGAACGGGCAGGCGAGCTCGCAGTAGCCGCAGAAGATGCAGCGCGAGAGGTTGATCTCGTAGATGCGGGCGTAGCGCTCGCCGGCCGAGACGCGATTAACGGGGGTGTTCTCAGCCGCGACCACGCGGATGCAATCGGCCGGACAGGCGGCGGCGCACAGCGAGCAGCCGACGCACTTTTCCAGCCCGTTCTCGTGCCGCCAGAGGCGATGCCGGCCGCGGAAGCGCGGGTAGAGCGGACGCTTGTACTCGGGGTACTGCTGCGTGATCGGCTTGCCGAAGATCTTCCGGAACGTGACCGCGAAGCCCTTGAGCGTCTCGACGGGCTGCGGGCTCATACGGCCACCACCAGCACGGCCGTGATCACAGCGTTGATCGTCGCCACCGGCAGGAGCACCTTCCAGCCGAAGCGCATCAGCTGGTCATACCGCAGTCGTGGAAGCGTCGCCCGCAGCCAGATGAAGACGAAGAGGAAGGCGCCGAGCTTGAGAATGAACCACAGGGGGCCGAGGTCCCAGGGCCCGTCCCAGCCGCCGAGGAAAAGCGTCACTGCTAGCCCGGAGAGCGTGATCATGTTGATGTACTCGGCCGTCGAGAACAGGCCGAAGCGCATGCCGCTGTACTCGGTGTGATACCCGGCGACGAGCTCCGTTTCGGCCTCCGGGAGGTCAAACGGCGGCCGGTTCGTCTCTGCGATCCCGGCGATGAAGAAGACGAGCAGGCCGATGAACTGCGGCCCGATGAACCAGCCTGTCTCCTGCTGCTTGTGGACGATGTCCACCAGCGAGAGCGACTGTCCCATCATCACGACGCCGAGTACGGACAGGGCGAGCGCGACCTCGTACGAGACCATCTGCGCGCACGTCCGCATCGACCCGAGCAGCGAGTACTTCGACTCGCTCGCCCAGCCGCCGACCATGAAGGCGTAGATTCCGAGCGAGCCGAGCGCGAAGAGCAGGATCAGCGCGATCGGCACGTCGATGATCCAGCCGCCGACGAAGTAGCCGCCGATGTCCCAGCCGGGGCCCCACGGAATCACGGCGAACGAGGCCAGTGCGGTGAAGCCGGCCAGGGCCGGCATCCCGATGTAGAGGATGTCGATGGCGGCCGCCGGGTAGAAGTGTTCCTTGCGCAGCAGCTTGACGAGGTCGGCGATGGGCTGAAGGAGGCCGAACGGGCCCGCGCGGTTCGGCCCGTAGCGCTCCTGCATCCGCCCGAGGACCTTGCGCTCGAGCCAGGTCATGTACGCGAAGGCGACCATGACCAGGTTGATGATCAGGATCGCCTTGATAAGCGAAATCCACCAGGGCTCGGGACTCATGCGGTCTCCTCGCCGTCGTCGGCTTCGGCCGGGCGAAGCCCGGCTCCGCCGACGCCTGACGCCGCTGGCGGCAGGATGCTGCGCCGGCGTCGCTTGGCCGTATTGAAGATACTGTCCTGCGCGCCGCCGGCTGGCCTCCCTGGCCAGCGGCGTCCGAGGGAGGCGCATGAAATCATGCGCGCGACACCTCGATGCCAGCCTGCAGGTCGGCGACGTGCTCTTCGGGTGCACGGGCGACGCCGGCGCGCAGCTTCTTGCTGACCCGGGCGCGCAGCTCGACGGAGGTGCCGTTGGAGCTCACCCTCACGGTCTCGCCGCTCGCGATTCCGCGCGAGGAAGCGTCCTCCGCGGACAGCTCGATTTCCGGCTCGGGACGCTGGAACTGGAGCTCGTGGACCCGCTCCACGGCCGGGCCGGAGAAGAGCGCGCGGTAGCGGACGAGTCGCAGCGGCCCGCCGCCGGCCGTCTTGGTATCGGCCGCCGGCGCACTCGCCGCGCCATCGACGGTTTCGCGCCGCGGCGGCAGCTCAGCGCGCTCGCCGACGGCGCCGAAGGACATCCGGCCGAAGGCGCGCGCTGAGATCTCGGCGAAGACCTCGGTGGGGTACGGCGACAGCTCCACGCCGAAGCGCTCAGCCAGCTTCGCGAGCCAGGCGAGCTCGTCTGGCGCGGGCGGGATGACGGTGCGGCGGAGCCGTTGGATTCTTCCCTCCAGGTTGACGTACGTCCCGTCGCGCTCGAGGTAGCTCGTTCCCGGGAGGACGAGGTCGGCCCAGCCGCGGGTGAGCCCTTCGAACATGCTGATCGCGAGCACCGACTCCGCGCGCTCGGCCAGCTTGCGGACGTTCGGGTCGGCAGCGGCCTCGTCGCCGGAGACGACGAGCAGCTTTATCGGCTGCGGGTTGGGAGCCGTCTCGTCGGCCGAGCACGACCACGCGTCGGCGACGCCCCGCGCGTTCGGCGCGGAGGGCAGATGGAAAGCCCCTGAGCCGTCCTTGCCGGCCATACCGACATCCGTTGCCAGGGCCGCGAGGGTGACGCCGCCGTGGCCACCGCTGCCCGACCAGATGAGTATCGCGCGGTCACTGTTGCGCAGTCGTCCCAACAGCCCCTCGTCGGCCCGCACCGCATCCGAGGCCGCGCCGGGCGCCGCCTGGACGTCCCCGTCGGGACCGACGCTGACGACCTCGGCGCCGTTTCGGCGCGCCGCCTTGATCCAGAGGTCCACGATGGGCGCTCGCTCCGACACGGCCTCGTCACCGAGGACGACCACGATCTCGGCGTCTCGGATCGCCGAGAGTGGCAGGCGGAACGGGTCGAGGGCGTCGCTCGTCTCCTCGGGAAGCATCGCCGTATGTGCTCCCAGCCCCGAGCGCATCAGCTTTCCGAGCGCGTAGGCGATCTCGACCGTCTCCGAACCGGAGAGCGTCGTCACGATCCGTCCGTCCGCCCTCCGCAGCAGCTCGGACGCGCGGTCGAGAGCGTCGTCCCAGGAGATCTCCTCGTACCCCCTCCGGCGCACACGCAGGAGCGGATCGCGGATGCGGTCGCGCGCGTACAGGTGCGGATAGGCGAACCGGCCCTTGTCGCATAGCCAGCCCTCGTCCACCTCCGGGTGTATGCGGGAGAGGATCCGCTTGACCTTCCCCTCGCGCGTGGTCGCGGCAATGTTGCAGCCCACTGGGCAGAGGCCGCAGACAGAGGGCACGTTCTGGATCTCCCACGGGCGTCCCTCGAAGCGGTACTGGGTGGAGGTGAGGGCGCCGACGGGGCAGAGCTCGATCACGTTTCCGGACAACGGAGCGCGATACGCCTCGTCCTCGAACGTAGAGATCATCGACTGCGCGCCCCGGTTGGTCGCGACCAGCTGTCCGTCCTCCGCCACCTCTTCCGAAAAGCGCGTGCAGCGGTAGCAGAGGATGCAGCGCTCGCGGTCGAGGGCGATCAGGGGACTGATCGGAATCGGCTTGTCGAACGTGCGCTTGGGGAACGTCATGCGGGTGTGTCCAGGGCCGTAGCGGAAGGTGAGGTCCTGGAGCGGGCACTCTCCGCCCTTGTCGCAGACGGGGCAGTCGAGCGGGTGGTTGACGAGGATGAACTCCAGCACCGCGTGCTGCGATTCGGCAGCCTTGGCGGAGGTCTGCGCGGTGTGGATGACCATCCCGTCTTGCGCCGCCATCGTGCAGGCGGCCATCGGCTTCGGCATCCCCTCCACCTCGCACAGGCACATGCGGCAAGCGCCGATCGGCGCGCCGAGGCGCGGCTCATAGCAGAAGATCGGGATCTCGATTCCCGCCTCCAGCGCCGTTTCGACGATTCCGAGGCCGGCCGGAACCCGAACCTCGCGGTCGTCGATCGTGACGGTTACGAGCTCGGGCGCGCTCAACCCTCAACCACCCTCAGGGGCGCCTGGCACCGCCTCAGAAGTGGCACGACTTCGTCGCGAGTCACGATGGCACCTCGGCGGTCGGGTGATAGTGGTGCTGCTCGACGGGTGCGAAGACGCCCTCGAGGGAAGACTCGCCGCCGAAGGGACAGCCGCCCTCGTCGATGTGCCGCTGGAACTCGTCGCGGTATGCCCGCACGTACTCCAGCACCGGTCCGGCCGCGAAATCGCCCAGCGCGCACAGGCAGCGCCCGAGGATCCGGTCGGCCACGTTCACCAGCAGGTCGAGCTGCGCCTGATCGGCACGGCCCTCCTCCAGCGCACGGAGGATCTCCACCATCCAGCGCGTCCCCTCCCGGCACGGCGTGCACTTCCCGCACGACTCGTGCATGTAGAACTGCGTCGACCGCAGCGCCATCTGCACCATGCAGGCGCGGTCGTCGACCACGATCAGCGCCGCGGAGCCGAACTGCGACCCGACCTCCGCGACCGAGTTGTAGTCGAGCGGCGTATCCAGCAGGTCGGGCGTCATGATCGTCGTGGACGAGCCGCCCGGGATGATCCCCTTCAGCTCGCGCCCGTCCGGAATGCCGCCGCCGATGTCATAGATCAGCTGGCGCAGCGGTGTGCCCAGCTCCAGCTCGTAGTTCCCGGGGTTAACGATGTTTCCAGACAGCGAGAAGACGACGGTGCCGGGGGAGGTCTCCGGCCCGATCGAGGCGTACCACTCGGCGCCGTGCTGGATGATCGGTGGGACCGTGGCAATCGTCTGGACGTTGTTGATGAGCGTCGGCGAGCCGTACAGGCCGCTCACGGCGGGAAAGGGAGGCCGCGACCGCGGCTGCCCGCGCTTGCCCTCGAGCGACTCGAGCAGCGCGGACTCCTCACCGCAGATATACGCGCCCGCCCCGCGATGCACGACGACGGTTACGTCCTCGAGGATGCCGGCCTCGCGCACCTCTTCCAGAGCGGCCTGCAGCACTTCGAAGACGTCCAGGTATTCGCCGCGGAGGTAGATGAAGACGCTCTTCGACTCGATCCCGTGCGCGGTGATGAGGCAGCCCTCGATCAGCCTGTGTGGGTTCTTGACCATGATCTCGCGGTCCTTGAACGTCCCCGGCTCAGACTCGTCGGCGTTGACGCACAGGTACGTCGGCTTGCCCGTGCCCTTGGCGAGGAAGCTGGCCTTGCGGCCCATCGGGAACCCCGCGCCGCCGCGACCCCGCAGGTTCGCGTTCATCAGCTCCTCGACGATCTTCTCGGGCTTCATCCCCCGCGCCTTGCGCAGCGGTTTGTAGCCGCCGATCGCCTCGTACTCGCCCAGCTGCGTCAGGTCACGCTCGTCCGCGTGCTCGAGTGTGATCTCATGAATTCCCATTGCGCACCCCCGCGACGATGGCCGGGACGTCTCCAGGCTTGACCGGCTCGATGTAGCGGCCGTCCACCGACACGACGACCGCCGTCCCGCACCCGCCGGCGCACTCGATGGCGCGCAGCGTGAACTCCCCGTCCTCGCTCGTCTCGCCGGGCGGAGCGGCGAGCTCCCGCTCGAATGCCTCCAGCACCTGCTGGGCGCCGACGAGCGCACAAGGGAGGTTCGTGCACACCTCCACTAAATGCCGCCCGACCGGCTCGAGATGGAGCATGTCGTAGAAGGAGGCGACCGCCTGCACCTCCGCCGGCGTGAGGTCGAGGGCCTCTGCGACCTCGCGCAACGCCTCCGGTGGCAGCCAGCCGTCGTGTTGTTCCTGCGCGAGGCGCAGCGCCGGGAGGACGGCGGAGCGCTCCTCCGGATACTGCGCCTTGATCGCCTGGACGTCGTCGTAGAAGGTCACCGGTCGACCTCCCCCATGACCGTGTCCAGCGAGCCGACGATTGCGATCAGGTCGGCGACCAGCGCGTCGGACATGCACGTTGCCGTGGCCTCCAACGCCACCAACGAGGGCGCGCGGAACTTCACGCGCCACGGTTTCGGCCCGCCGTCCGAGACGACGTAGCAGCCGAGCTCGCCGCGCGGGGACTCCACGGCGACGTACACCTCGCCCTCGGGCACGCGGTAGCCCTCGGTGACGATCTTGAAGTGGTGGATCAGCGACTCCATCGACGTGTGCAGCTCGTGGCGCGGCGGGAGGACCACCCTGCGGTCGTCGACGATCCACGGCTCACCGGCCATGTCCTCGAGCCGATCGAGCGCCTGCGCGACGATCTTGGTCGACTCGCGCATCTCGTCCATGTGGACGCGATAGCGGTCGTAGACGTCGCCGTTGTAGTAGACCGGGACGCGGAAGTCGACCTCGTCGTACACGAGGTAGGGCTCGTTCTGCCGGAGGTCCCAGTCGACGCCGGACCCGCGGAGCACCGGGCCGGACTGGCCCAGCGCGATCGCGTCGGACGCGGACAGCAGACCGATCCCCTTCGTCCGCTCGAGCCAGATCGCATTGCGGTCGATGATCGACTCGTACTCGTCAACCGCGCCGGGCATCCGCTCCACGAACTTCCGGCACTCGGGGAAGAACCCGCGCGGGATGTCCTCGGCGAGGCCGCCCGCCTGGAAGTAGCGCGTGTGCATGCGGTAGCCGCCGACCAGCTCGGAGAGGTCGAGGATCCGCTCCCGCTCGCGGAAGCAGTACCAGAACATCGAGATCGCTCCCAGCTCGAGCGCGGCGGTCGCGAGCCAGACGAGGTGCGAGTGCACCCGGTTTAGCTCGCACAGCAGCATCCGCATCCACGAGGCTTTCGGCGGGATCTCGAGCCCGAGCAGCTTCTCGAGCGCCAGCACGAAGACGAGCTCGTTGTTCTGGAACGAGACGTAGTCGATGCGCTCGGGATACGTGATCGCCTTCCACCACGTCTTGTGCTCCATCGTCTTCTCGAAGCCGGTGTGCAGGTAACCCACGACCGCCTCGAGCCCGACGACGTTCTCGCCGTCGAGGTCGACGATCAGGCGCAGTACGCCGTGCGTGGAAGGATGGTTCGGCCCGAAGTTGACCTGGAGGATGTCGTCGTCCTCCCGGAGAGCCGGGTCGACCCGCAGAATGGTTGGGATCGGGGAGGGGATGCGCGTGCCGCGATAGATCGCGGGCTTCTCGGGAGCGACGGCCATCACTCTTCCCCCGAGAACCGGACCGGCTCGCCGCCGATCGGGTAGTCCTTGCGCAGCGGGTAGCCCTCCCAGTCGTCCTCCATGATGATCCGGCGTAAGTTCGGGTGGCCCTCGAACACGATGCCCATGAGGTCGAAGGCCTCCCGCTCGTGCCAGTCCGCGGTCGGCCAGACCCGGACGACGCTCTGCACCGGCTCGCCGTCGTCGATCCAGGCCTGCACGCGAATACGAACCGCGGCGGGGATCGCGAGAAGGTGGTAGATGA
>Ga0075428_100001323_pt1 | contig 26243 bp, 24 predicted proteins | sample RhiMetdeltSRZDD2_FD_75291 | JGI IMG/M metagenome (GOLD analysis project Ga0075428, IMG submission 75291) | Populus rhizosphere microbial communities from Tennessee, USA - Rhizosphere MetaG P. deltoides SRZDD2 | ecosystem: Host-associated > Plants > Roots > Rhizosphere > Soil | place: USA... | reverse complement strand
GACGGGTCGATCGACGCGCTAGGAGAAAGAAGCGGGCATCCCGGCGCCGCCCCCGAGCCCTTCGGCCGGCTCGCGCAGGGTCTCCGGCGGGAAACACTCGAGTTCGAGGCGGCGGCCCGTGAACGGATGGTCGAGGGCGAGGCGATGGGCGTGCAGCCGGTAGCCACCGTCGCCGGGTAGCCCTGGCTCCGGCACCAGCGTGCCGCCGCAACCATACAGGGGATCGCCGACCAGCGGGTGGCCGGCGACCGCCAGGTGGATCCGGATCTGATGCGGCCGGCCCGTGGGGATGCGCACCTCGACGACCGCGTGCTCCCCGCGCCGCCCGAGCACGCGCACGTGCGAGAGGGCGGGCTTGCCGCGGGAAGACGCCGCGTGGACTCGTCCCAGTCGCGGATGCGGCACCGGGCCGATGGGCGCGTCGACGGAAAAGACCTGCCGGCTCGGGAGGCCGCTCACGAGGGCCCGGTACAGCTTGTCCACCCGACCGTCGCGCCAGGCCCCGAACGCCGAGCGTCGCGCTGCGGCGGTGAGGCCGAAGAGGACGAGGCCCGACGTTCCCCGCCCCAGCCGGTGCAGGGGGACGGCCCCCGGGGCGAGGCGTCGCACGAGGTGCAGGAGCGTGTGTTGCAGGAAGCCGCCGTTCGGCAGGGTGGGAAGGCCGCGAGGCTTCGCCACGGCCATCAGATGCTCGTCGCGGTGGAGGACGGCAAAGGCGAGCGGGACGGTCGGCTCCTCCCACGGTGGCCGGTTCCAGACGAGCGACTGACCGCGGCGCAGTACCGCTCCCGGACCGGGCGCGGTCCCTTCCAGGGTGACCTCGCCGCAAGCGATCCGGACGCGCCACCCCGCCTCGGCGGTGTGCGGGTAACGACGCGTGAGGTAGGCGAGCACGCTCTCGCCCTCGGCCTCCGGCCCGATGCGGTCGCGGTACGCGAACCCGGAGTTCATCAGGGACAGTGTGCCCTCATTCGGCTCCCAAGAGAACGGCTTGCGACGCCACGTCCGCTCCGGGACAATGGCCGATCTTGCCGAGCCCGAGCTTTCCCGATCTGCGCGCATTCCTCGACCAGCTTCGCCGCGACGGCGACCTGGCCGTGGTCGAGGCCGAGGTCGATCCCCGGCTCGAGGCCGCGGAGGTCCACCGCCGGGTAATCGCCGCCGGTGGCCCGGCCCTGCTCTTCACGAAGCCCCGCGGCGCGGAGTTCCCGCTCGTGACGAACCTGTTCGGCACCGCGCGGCGGGCCGAGATGGCCTTCGGGACGCGGCCACGGCGGCTGATCTCCCGCCTCGTGGAGCTGGCCCAGACGATGATGCCGCCCACGCCCGCCAAGCTCTGGGCCGCGAGGGACGTCGGGCGCGAGGCCCTGCGGATCGGCACGCGGCACCGTCGCTCGGGGCCCGTCACCGACGTGGTGAGCGCCGACGTGGACCTGGCGCGCCTGCCCGTCCTGACCTGCTGGCCGGAGGACGGCGGCCCGTTCGTCACGCTGCCGCTCGTCTACACCGAGGACCCGCACGGGCGCGGGCACAACCTCGCGGTCTACCGGATGCAGGTCCACGGCCCGCGCTCGACAGGCATGCACTGGCAGATCGGCAAGGGCGGCGGCTTCCATTACGCGGCGGCGGAGGCCCAAGGACAGGCTCTCTCCGTGACGGCGTTCCTCGGCGGACCGCCCGCGCTGATGCTGGCCGCCGTGGCGCCGCTGCCCGAGAACGTCCCCGAGCTGATGCTGGCCTCGCTCATCGCGGGAGAGAAGCTGCCGATGTGCGACGGGCCCGGGCCCCACCGGCTGGTGGCCACCGCCGAGATGGCGCTGGTCGGCCGCGTCCCGCCCGGCGTGCGCAGGCCGGAAGGCCCGTTCGGCGACCATTACGGCTACTACTCGCTGCGGCACGATTACCCCGTCTTCGAGGTGGAATGGCTGGCGCGCCGGCGCGACGCGATCTATCCCGCCACCGTCGTGGGCAAGCCGCGGCAGGAAGACTTCTTCATCGGCGATCTGCTCCAGGACCTTCTGTCCCCGCTCTTCCCGCTGGTCATGCCGGGCGTGCGCGCGCTGTGGTCGTACGGGGAGACCGGCTACCACTCGCTGGCGGCGGCGGTCGTCCGGGAGCGCTACCGGCGCGAGGCCATGTCCAGCGCGTTCCGCATCCTCGGCGAGGGCCAGCTCTCGCTCACCAAGTTCCTGCTGGTCACCGACCGGGACGTCGACCTGAAGGACTTCAAGGCCACGCTCCAGCACGTCCTGGCGCGGACAGATCCATCTCATGACCTGTTCGTTTTTTCCAACGTGTCCATGGATACGCTCGACTACACCGGTCCCCGCGTCAATGAAGGCTCCAAGGGGGTCTGGCTCGGCCTGGGGGATCCGGTCCGGACGCTGCCCGCCGAGTTCAGGGGAGAGCTGCCACAGGGCGTGACCGAGGCGGACGTGTTCTGCCCGGGCTGCCTGGTTTTGGGGGGACCGTCATACGCGCAAGAGCCCGGGGCCGGCGAACGGATCGTCGGACATGCTTCTTTCGCGCCCTGGCCGCTCGTCGTGCTGACGGACGACGCGCGCCGCGCGGCCCGCAGCGCGATGAACTTCTTGTGGACGACCTTCACCCGCTTCGAGCCCGCGGCCGACATCCACGCCGCCGAGCGCCGCCTCGTGCGCAACCAGGTTTCCTTCAAGCCTCCCATCGTGATCGATGCGCGGCTCAAGCCCGGCTTCCCGGCGGAGCTGTCCTGCGCACCCGACGTAGCCGCCACCGTGACACGCCGCTGGAAGGAATACTTCCCCGCCGGAGGCGTCGAGATGGGCGATTCCGAAGCCGCCCATCTGGACCCAGCCTGACCCTCCTTCGGGAGACCCTACCCCCGGTCGAGGGATAAAGCTGCAAACCCCCTTGACGGCAGGAAATTCGAGCGTATACTCCCGCGCAAACCGGGACGCTTGACCGGTATCGAACCAGGGGGGTGGGAGGGGGGATGAGGCTCAGCGCCGGCGGCGCTGTCGTCTTGCTGCTGTTACCTACGCAGCTGCCCGTGGCGATGGAGCAGGTTGCCTCGCCCGTCGCCGCCGCTTCGCTCCTGCCCGAGCCGCCGCCCCTCAAGACGCTCACCGGCACCATCGGCCGCAACACCAATCTGGCGTCGGTGCTGGGCCGCTCGCTCTCCCCCGCCGTCATCCATCGCATCGTGGAGACGGCGCGCCCGCTGCACGACCTGGCCCGGATCTCGGTCGGCCATCCCTTCTCGGTCGTGGTCGGCCCGGACGGATTCCTCTCGAACTTCAGCTACGCGATCGACGAGCTGCGCACGCTGCGCGTGATCCGCAAGGGCGAGGATCTGACGGCCGAGATCACGACGCGCAGCTATGACCAGCGCACCGAGGTCGTCCAGGGCGTGATCACCTCCAGCTTGTTCGGGGCGGTGAACGACGCCGGAGAGCAGGACCAGCTGGCCCTCGACCTGGCCGACATCTTCGCCTGGGACATCGACTTCCACACCGAGCTCCAGAAGGGCGATTCCTTCAAGGTTGCAGTGGAGAAGATGTACCTGGACGGGCGGCTCAGCCGCTACGGCCGGATCCTGTCCGCCGAGTTCGTGCAGGGCGACCGGACGCTGCGCGCCGTCCGCTTCGACGGCGATCGGAGCCAGGGCTACTACGATCCCGACGGAACGCCGCTGCGCAAGGCCTTCCTCCGCTCCCCGCTCAAGTTCAGCCGCATCAGCTCGGGCTTCACCCACAGCCGCTTCCATCCCATCCTCAAGACGATGCGGCCGCACTACGGCGTGGACTACGCGGCGCCCGTGGGCACGCCCGTGATGGCCTCGGGCGACGGCGTCGTGATCGTGGCCGGCTGGGACGGCGGCTACGGCAAGACCGTGAAGATCCGCCACCCCAACGGCTATCAGACGCTGTACGGCCACCTCTCGCGCATCAACGTGAAGCGCGGGCAGCGCGTGTCCCAGGAGCAGTACATCGGTTCGGTGGGCATGACCGGCCTGGCCACGGGCCCCCACCTCGACTACCGGATGATCAAGGGCGGCGTCTTCATGAACCCGCTCAAGATCCAGTCGCCGCGCGCGGAGCCCGTGCACCGCAAGGAGCGGGCGGCCTTCGAGGCGACCCGGGACCGCGTGCTGGCCCTTCTCGACGCGGCCGCGCCGGCCGCTACCCGCACCGCGAGCGCGTCCCGCTGACCAAGCTACTCCGGCTCCTGCTGCTGTTCATCCCCGTCTGCCTGTACCTGGGGTATACCCACGCCTCGCCCACCTGGATCTTCGTCACGGCCTGCCTGGCCATCCTTCCGCTCGCCGGCCTCATGGGCGAGGCCACGGAACACCTGACGCACCACACCGGCCCGGGGATCGGCGGCCTGCTCAACGCCTCGTTCGGCAACGCCGCGGAGCTGATCATCGCCTTCATGGCCCTGCGCGCCGGGGAGAACGAGATCGTCAAGGCCTCCATCACCGGCTCCATCATCGGGAACATCCTCGTGGTCCTGGGCCTGGCCATGCTGCTCGGGGGATGGAAGCGCAAGGAGCTGGCCTTCAGCAAGATGGCCGCGGAGAGCGGCAGCAGCATGATGATCCTGGCGGTGGTGGCCCTGGTCATCCCCGCCATCTACGCGCAGGTCACCCACCACAAGGAGCCGCAGCACATCGAGTCCATCAGCTTCGACATCTCGTGCGTGCTGATCCTGACCTACGCCGCGAGCCTGCTCTTCTCGCTCAAGAGCCACAAGCACCTGTTCGCAGGCGAAGGCATGGACGAAGCCGTCGAGGGCCACGAGAAGCCCTGGACCGTGCGCAGGAGCCTGCTCGTGCTCCTCGTGGCGGCCGCGCTCGTGGGCGTGGTCGCGGAGCTGCTGGTCCATGCCGTGGCCGCCGCCGGCGAGTCCCTGGGCCTGGGCAAGGTCTTCATGGGCGTGGTGGTCGTGGCCATCGTGGGCAACGCCGCCGAGCATTCGACGGCCGTGGTCGTGGCCATGAAGGGCAAGATGGACCTCGCCCTCGGGATCGCCATGGGCTCCTCGATGCAGATCGCGGTCTTCGTGGCGCCGCTCCTGGTCATCGTCGGCCACTTGATGGGACGGCCGCTGGGCCTCGAGTTCACGATCCTCGAAGTGGTGGCCGTGATGCTGTCGGTGGCCGCGGTAGCGCTGCTCACGCACGACGGCAAGACCAACTGGTTCGAGGGGTTCCAGCTCCTGGCGATCTACGCCATCCTGGCGATCGCCTTCTTTTTCATTTAGTAAGTCGGCGGGGGCGCTGCGTCGCACCCCCCTAGCGCCTGGGTGATCCCTCGCCGGGTCCGGGACCTGGTCCGCCTCCTGGTCCGGAAGGCTTGCCGCCGGGCCGGGTGCCGGGGCTGGGCTCCATGCCCGGCATGTTCACCGGCGGCTTGCCGATGAAGCGCGGCATCCCGACGGCGAAGAGCCACTCGTTGTACTTCGAGCGTCCGTTGAACAGGCGCAGGGTCTTGTCCGTGCTTCGGCTGGCGACGCCGATGAAGGGGCCCCCGATCTCGCCGCCGGAGCCGAACGTCGGCTGCCGCATGGAGCCGCCTTTCCCGTCGCCCAAGCCCCCCGGCAGGGGCCGCACGCCGCCGCCCGGGCTCCCGGGCATGGTTCCCTCACCCGGCCGGAGGAGCCGCCACTTGCCGTCCCGGGTCATGGGATCCGCGTAGGCCTTGCGGAGGAACTTTCCCTTGACGAGGACTTCCAGGGAGATGGGCAGCGACCTCTTCTCCTTCTGGTAGCGCTCGATGGCGTCGGCGATCTGCGAGCCGCGGAAGATCAGCTCCTCTTCCCGGCTGTCCTGCATCACGTACTTCCACGCCGGCATGGCCATCGCCATGATCGTGAACATGATGGTGATCCCGGCCATGGCGCCCACGAGGCTGAAGCCGGCCTCGCGCCGGGACCGCGGCGGGATCATGAACCCTCGCGCTTGCCCTTGTACTTGCGCTTGACCTTCTTCACGTAGCCCTGGGTCTCCTTGTAGGGCGGGATCCCGTTGTGCCGGTCCACCGCCCCCGGCCCCGCGTTGTAGGCGGCCAGGGCCTTGTCCAGGTCGCCGTCGTACCGCGAAACCAGCGAGCCCAGGTAGCGCGTCCCGCCGTCCACGTTCGCGGCGGGGTCCATGGGATCGGCCACCTCGAGGGAGCGGGCGGTGGCGGGCATGAGCTGCATGAGGCCCTGGGCGCCCTTGGGCGAGACCGCGTCGGGGCGGAAGCCGGACTCCACCGCGATCACGGCCAGGACCAGCTCGGGGTCGAGGCCGTGGCGTCGGGCGGCCTCCACGGCCAGCGCGCGGATATCCGAGCCCGCGCGCGGCACGATCTCGTCGAGGACCTCGTCGGGCACCACCCCGCGGACCAGCGCGGCCGCCACGCCCATCTCGCCGCCGCCCTTCAGGGTCAGGAAGGCCACGTCGCCCTCCACGCGCCGGGCCGTGATCTTGAGGGTCATGCCGTTGGTCAGCACGGCGATCTCGGCGCGGGCTTCCGCCGCGACCAGGAACAGCGCGCCCGCCAAAATGGCCCTTCTCATGACTCGCACCCCTCCGCGTCGATGGCAACCACCAGCGTCAAGGAGAGGGTGACGGGGACGGACTAGGCGACGGACTAGGCGACGGTGACGGACTAGGTGACGGTGACGGACTGGGCGACGGTGATGGGCTAGGCGACGGTGACGGAGTGGGTGTGGGTATCGGAGTCGGGATCGTACTGGGGGTCGGGGACGCTTCGAAGACGATGGGCACGGTCACGCTTCCTGGGATCCCGCCCAGCGTCTGGACATTCACCGTGACGCTGCCCGACGTGTTCCGCCTCGTGCGGAGGACGTCCTCGCAGCGGCCGTTGCTGTCGGTGAAGATCGGATGTCCCTGGCTGTCCATGAACTCGGTGTTCGTGGAGACGGTGAAGATGCACCCGATGTTGGCGACCGGGTTCCCGTCGGCGTCGAGGACCGTGGCGATGATGTGCGTGGAGCGCGACGTCGTGATGCGGCTGGGGTCGGCGATCACGATCATGCGCGCGGCCACGGCGTTGCCGATGGCCACCGACGCGGTCTGCGTGATCGGCCCGGACACAGCGGTGATGATGGCCGTCCCCGATCGGCTGTCGGAGGTGAAGTTCACTCGCGCCACGCCGCCGTTCGTCTTCCCCTCGCGGTCGATCGTGCCCAGGTCGGTGAAGAACTGCACCACGGTGCCGTCGGGCACGGGCGTCCCGATGACTTCGGTGACCACCGCCGTGATGACCGAAACCCCGCCACTCGCGGGGATGGAGTCCGGTTTCGCGAAGAGCGTGATGGTGGCGTCGGGCGGCGCCAGCTGCGGGACGTCGTCGCAGGCCGGAACCCCCAGGAGCGCGGCTATGGTGCCCATCATCGCCGCCCGTCTCACGACACGTCGTACCTGGATCTGCTTCATGGCGACACCACGATGCTCGCCGGCGCCGGGACCAGGGCTTCCTGGGCGCCGGTGGCCGTGCGTACGGTAAGGGCCTCGAGCGAGAGCGCGCTGCGGCCCGCGCCCACGCCCCGGAAGGTGAACGTCGCGACCGCGCCCGATCCCGACACGCCCGTCGCGCGGACGAGGCTGGCGCGCACCCGGCCCGGCTCCATGCCCTTCTCGATTCCCACGTTAGCACCGTCCACGGTCAGGAGCGAGCCCGTGGTCACGTCCACGGCCTCGGCGAGTCCCGGATCGTAGGTGAGCGAGATGTCCACGCGCGTCACGTCCTTGGCACCCATCAACACCACGGAGACGGACCCGTTGCTGTTCAGCTTCATGGTGACTTCGGGCGGGCTGAAGACCGCGGACACCATCGGCGCCGCCTGCGAGCCCGAGGGTGGCAGGCCCCCTTCCGCTGGAGAGGGGATTGGCGCCGGGGAGGGGACCGGGCCCTGCAAGGGCGGTATCTGCGTCCCCGAGGCCGGGGGAGGCGGCGGTGTGGGGCTCGGGCCGGGACGCGCGCCCGCGGGTGGCGGCACGCCGGGAGCCGGAGACTCGCCCGGCCCCGGCGACGGGGTCCCTTCCGGCTCTCCGAACAGGGGCGGGCGGGCGCCCTGCACCCTCACCAGCTCGCGGGTGCCGACGTTCAGCGAGGTGAGATCCTGCTCCATGATCTTGGGTGCCCGCACGAGGTGCGGGGTGATGGAGATGAGGATCTCCGTGTCTTCCTGCTCCTTGCGCGTGCTGCCCAGCTTGTTCAGGAGGGGGATGCTCTGCAGGCCGAAGATGCCCACGTGGCTGGTCGTGTCCCGCGAGGTGAGCAGGCCGCCCACCAGGGTCGTCTCCCCATCGTTGAAGCGCAGCGTCCCGTTCATGTTCCGGGTGAGGAACGTGGGCAGCGCCGTCCCAGCGAGGACGGTGGTGGGGCCCAGCACGCTGAACTCCGCCGCCAACTCCAGCGTGATCTCGCCGCTGGCGTGGACCTTGGGGGTCAGCTCCAGGTTCACCCCGACGTTGCGGTACTGGAACGACGTGGCCGGCGTGAAGGCCTGGCCAGGCACGGAGGCCGTGGTCTGGAACGTGGTGACCGGGACCGGGACCTCGGTCCCGATGCGCAGGGTGGTCTTCTTGCCTTCCGCCGCCCGCAGCCGGGGCGAGGCCAGGATGCGGACGCTGGCGTCGTTCTGGAGGAAGCGGAAGAGGATCGTAGAGGGGATCTGCACCACCCAGTCGGCCAGGTTCATCGAGGACAGAAGGTGGGCGCGGATGTTGGTGAAGCCTCCGTCGCCCTGCTCGGGATCCTTCGTCGGAGCGTAGGTGAGGCTGGCGCTGTAGTTCGACAGCTCGATCCCGTACTCCTTCAGCTTGTTGCGGTTCACCTCCAGGATCTCGAGCTCCACCAGGACCTCGCCGCGGGCCTTGTCGTGGGAGCCCACGATGCGCTGTACGAGCGCCAGCTCGTCCACGGTCCCGGTCACCGTGATCGCGCCCAGCGTGGGGTTGGAGCTCACCTTGGCCGTGGGTCCGACCACGGTCTTGATGATGGTCTCCACCTCCTTCAGCTCGGCGCTCTGGATGTAGAACGTCCGGACCAGGACCTCCTCGTACTTCCGCCGGTTGGCCGCGGAGTCGGGCACGATGATGACGGTGTTCTGGTCCAGCACCTTGTAGAAGAGCCGGTTCACGAACGCGATGCGGTCCAGGGCCTCCTCGAAGCTCACGTTGGTGAGGTTCACGCTCGCCTTCTTGTCGCGGAAGCCCTCGTCGAACAGGATGTTGACCCCCGACACCTTGCCCAGCGACTCGAAGATCTTCTCGAGGCCGACCTCCGTGAAACGCAGCGTGATGGGGGCGGTACTGCGTGGGGAGAGCATGGGCAGTGGGACGCGCGCGGCCTCGGCGCGCGCCTTCATGGTCTCGTAATCCGCCAGTCGCTCCCTCTCCGCCTCCTGCCTCCGCATCCTGTCCTTGACCAGGAACAGATCGTCGAGGATGGACTTGTTGCTGGGGTCGTACTTGCTGGCGATGTCGAGCTCGTCCGCCGCCCTCTCCAGCTCCCCCGCGGCCAGGTACTTCTTGGCCTCCGCGTAGTGGGCCCGGCTGGCCTGGACCTTGGCCCTCTCCAGCGCGATCTTGTAGCCGATGTTGTCGGGGTCGTCGCGCAGGGCCTTGGTGAAGCGGGCCACGGCGAGGTCCCAGTTGCCCTTCTCGGCCTCCTGCTTGCCCTTGCGATAGGCCCACTTGGCGGCGCAGCCCTCCGACGCCAGGGCCGCGGCCAGCACGGCCGCCAGCACGAGACCCTTCCGTCCCGACTGGATCATCAGTTCAGTTCCCCCTCAGAGGGATGCGTTGCACCCGGTTGGAGCCCATGTCCTGGAGATCGACGGACTCCAGACCGATGCTGACGATGCGGAAGCGGTTGGCCACGACCTCGCCCACGCCGCCCGTCAGGACCTCCTTGCGCTCGTTCAGCAGGACCGCGACCTTGAGCCCCCGCTCGTCGTCCGCCAGCGTCCCGATGAATTTCATGTTGATCGGCGGCGCCATGGCCGCCGCCCGCGCCGCCAGCTCCTCGGCTGTTGGCGGAGCCGGCATCGTCGTGGGCGGCGGGGGTGGCGGCTTCGGCGTGGGGGGCGGCGGACCGTAGTCGAAGATGTCGCGCTTTCCCAGCTCGATCCCTCCGTGCGGCTTCTGGAGCCGGTCCAGGCCGATGCGGGGCAGCTCTCCCGCCGCGACCCGCGGCGCGCGCGTGGCGCCGGGCAGCGAGAGCGAGACGGCGGCGGCCCGGTCGTCCCGGCTCAGCGCCCAGGCCAGGAGCGCCAGCGCCAGGCCCCCGACGGCCCCGTAGACCGCCCGGCGGTTCTTCACCATTCGCTGTAGGGCGTGCCGCCCGAAGAAACGCCGCCGGAGGAGCTCTTCACGTCGTAGATGCCGGTGACGTCCGGATCGTCGGGGTCCGGCTCCGCGGGGATGACGGTCCAGTCCGGGGCCCCGGTCATGGGGTCGGCCGGGATGGCGCGCAGGTAGCCCTGCTCCATCAGCTGCTCGAGGGACTCGGGGTACTTGCCCTTGTCGGCGTAGTACTGGTCGATGCGGTCGCGGAACTGGAACAGGTCCTCGCGCAGCACCGCCTCTTTGGCCTGGATGATCGCGGCCTTGTAGTTGGGCAGGGCGATGGCGGTCAGGATCGCGATGAGGGACACCACGGTGATCAGCTCCAGCAGGGTGAAGCCCGTCTCGCCGTCCGCCAGTCCCGCTACCGGTCGCCTCACCATTCGTTGTACCGCGTCCCGTCCAGGGCCTTCCCCTGGCTCTTCGTGAAGACGTCCCAGACGTTCTGGCCGCACCACGACTCCTCCGTGGGCTCGTCCTGGTAGCACCGCATGCCCCATTCCGTCGTCCCCGTCATCGGGTCGACGGGCACCCGGCGGAGGAACTTCAGCTTCAAACCGTCCACCCGGCCCACCTGCGTGACCCCTTCGACGAGCGTCTCCAGGGTGGGCGGATAGCCGTTGCTGCCGAGCTTGACGTCGGTCCCGCCGATCTTCCCCTCCACGACCGCCTGGTGGTACTTGTCGATGGCCGTGCGCATGGTGCGCAGCTCGCGGCGCAGCTCGATCTCGCGCTGCCGCGTCCGCGTGATCCGCGCCATGGGCAGGATGGCGCTGGCCAGGATCATGAGGATCCCGGCCGTGGCCACCATCTCCAGGAACGTGAAGCCACGGCAAGAGCTGCGAGCGGAGCGGGATTCAGTCCGCACGGGAGCCCTCCTCCCCGCGGAAGTAGGCGGAGAGCACGATGGCGAGGTCGGCCACGCTGCCCTCCTTCTGGCGGATCTGGACCTGGTCCACCGTCAGGAAGTGCGGGGAGCGCTCGAGCGCGGCCAGGAACGCGCCGAGCTGGCGGTAGTTCCCCGACACGGGCATCGTGACCTGGAAGCGGCTCAGGCCCGCGACGCCCTTGACCTCCTTGGGCGCGTAGGCCCGCCGCGGCGATTGCAGGCCCAGCTTGCCGGCGACCGCCTCCAGCTCCTCGAGCACGGGCAGCAGGCCGATCCGGCGTCCCCCCACGACCTCCCTGTAGAAGCGGGCCACGTCGCGGTTGTTCGACTCCAGCGTCTCGGCCCGGCGCCTGAGCTCCGCCGTCGTCCGGCGCTCGCGCTCCACGTCCTCGCGCAGGACCACCACCCGCGAGGCGATGTTCTGCTCCTGCAGCCGCCGCGGCAGCGTGTAGGCGAAGAACACGGCGAGGTTGAGGCCCAGCAGGGCCAGGAAGGGGACCAGCAGCCGCCGCCGCCAGAACGGCTTCAATTCAGCGTCTCCTGCCCATCCGGGGACACGTCATCCTCGGCCGGCTCCGGCGTCGCCTTCCGCGGAGGAACGCGGGGGTCTCGGGCCGGGACGGGCGGTCCCGATGGGCGCCGGTCGCCCGCCGCGGCGGGCGCGGCCACCGACGCCGAAGGAGCGGGCGCAGCGGCCGCCGGCGGCCCGGGCTCCGGCCCTTCCGCCGGCTCGTCCGTCGGCTCCTCGGCCGGCTCCTCCGTTGCGGCCGCCGGGACCGGCTCGCCGGCGACGCCGGGCAGATAGCGCATCGTGTAGTGGAACTCCGCGGCGCCGCCGTCCTGCTCCGACACGCTCTCGGGATAGACGTCCTCGAACTCGCCTCGCCCTTCCAGCACGCCCACCAGGCTCAGGCCCGCCTGTGCCGGCCGCGCCACCGCGACGACCTCCAGGGCGACCTGGCCCTGTTTGACGTCGGGCGTGATCGAGACCAGCCGGACGTCGCGCGGAAGCACCTGCTCCAGGCGCGCGAACAGCCCAGTCCAGGAGAAGGTCCTGCGGTCCACGAGGTCCTTCAGGACGTTCCACTCCGCGAGCACGCCCTTGTCGGGCGTCGGGGCCTTCAGGCCGCGGGCCTCGGTCCGCAGCCGCTCCACCTCCGCCTCGAGGGCGGCCACCTCCTGGTGCACCTTCGACGTCCGCGCCGGCAGCAGGCCGCGCACCACGAACGCGTGGTAGGCGGTGACGGCCACGAGCACCACCGCCGCCGCACCGAACAGGACGGCCGGCAGGGTCTGGTTCCGGAACGGCTCCGTGGCGAAGTTGAGCGGCCTCACGCCCGCCTCACGGCGAGGCTGGCCGCCGCCCCCGCGATGGCCTGCGCGCCCGCCATCGGCATCCCCGGTCCGAGCCACGTCCCCGGGTCCACGACCTCGGGGACCATCTCCAGCGCGTTGCCGAGCACGGCCGCGGCCTCAGCGGCGGGAAGGGCGGCGGAGCGCATCAGGACCTCGGCCAGGCCGGGGCCGCCCAGCCTCTCGCGATAGTACAGGACCGTGTTGCCGGCCTCGCGGGCCACCTCCTCCGGCGAGGAGACCGCCTCCGACGTGAGCGTGCGCACCAGGATCGGCCACTCGCCGCGCGCCAGGATCAGCGAGACGTATCCTTCGTCCCAGTTCACGAGCAGGCGGTCGGCCGCGGGCCGCGGCGCGAAAGCGGCGGTCATGAGGGCGAGCCCGGAGAGCTCCACCAGCCCGGGATACAGGCCCAGCGCCCGGCACGCGGTCTCGTAGCCCTCGAGCACCGGCCGGTAGATGGCCCCCACCATGAGCGGATCACCCGAGCGCGCCCCTCCCGCCACGCTCGCCACGTGCGCCTCGCGCACCTCGAAGGGCACCGCCTTGCGGAGCCGGAAGCGCACGAGCTCTTCGATCTGCGCCCGGTTGCCCTTGACCTCCGCCGCGGGGACGAGCGCGACGCGCGCCACGGGGTCGGGCAGCACGAGGGCCACGCGGCCGCCCTCCAGGATCCCCGCCCTCTCCAGGACCGCGCGCAGGGTCTGCTTGAACGCCTCGGCGTCCACGATGTTCGGCTGGGTCATGGAGAGCTTCACGACGCCCTCCGGGAGGTCCAGGAACGCCGCCGCGCCGAGCGTCGCGCGCCCCCCGGCGCGCGACATGCGGACCGCGCCCACCGAGCGGGCGCGGATCTCGACCGCGGCCAGAGGCGCCTCGGGGTCCCGCAGGCGGCGGCTGAGCCACCCCGTCCCGCGGGCGGCGGCGGAGGCCAGCGCGGCGCCGCGGCCGGACGGGCGGCCGGCGGGGGCCGCCGGGGACGTGGCCACTACACCACCTCCACGAACGTCACCTTGTTGATCTCGTGCAGGGTGGTCTTGCCGGCCAGGGCAGCGGTGACGGCCGACTCCCGCAGGAAGACCATCCCCTCTTCCTTTGCCGCCTTCTTTATCTCGGCGCTGCTCCGCCGGGACAGGATCAGCTCGCGCACGTTGTCGGAGAGGTCCAGGAGCTCCGAGATCGCGGTCCGGCCCTTGAAGCCCGTGCCCGCGCACTCCAGGCATCCCGCGCCTTCGTAGAACCAGGTGTCGCCGTACGTCTTGAGGTCGAGGCCGGAAATGGTGAGCTCCTCGGGCGAGGCCTTCACCTTGCGCTTGCAGTGGGCGCAGATGGTGCGCACCAGGCGCTGGGCCTGCACGCAGTTGAGCGCGGAGACGAAGTTGTAGGGCTCGATCTTCATGTTGAGGAAGCGGCCCAGCACGTCGATGACGTTGTTGGCGTGGACGGTGGTGAAGACCAGGTGGCCCGTCAGCGCGGACTGGATGGCGATGTCGGCGGTCTCCGCGTCGCGGATCTCCCCCACCATGATCTTGTCGGGGTCGTGGCGGAGGATGGAGCGCAGGCCGCGCGCGAAGGTGAGGCCCTTCTTCTCGTTGACCGGGATCTGGGTGATGCCCTTGAGCTGGTACTCGACGGGGTCCTCGATGGTGACGATCTTGTCCTCTTCGCTCTTGATCTCGGAGAGCGCCGCGTAGAGTGTCGTGGTCTTGCCGGACCCGGTGGGCCCCGTGACCAGCACCATGCCGTAGGGCTCGCGAATGAACCGGCGGAAGCGGGCCAGCTCCTTGTCGTCGAAGCCGAGCACGTCCAGGCGCAGGGAGGTGAACTGCTCGGAGAGGCTCTCCTTATCCAGGATTCGGATGACCGCGTCCTCGCCGTGCACGGAAGGCATGATGGAGACGCGGAAGTCGATGTACCGGCCCCGCAGCTTCACGCGGAAGCGCCCGTCCTGGGGCACGCGCTTCTCGGCGATGTCCAGCTCGGCCATGACCTTCACGCGGCTGATGATCGTGGAGTGGTGCTCGCGCGCGATCGGCTTCATGGCGGGCTGGAGCACGCCGTCGATGCGGTACTTGATCACCACCTCGCTGTCCCGGGTCTCGATGTGGATGTCCGAGGCCCGGCGGTTCAGCGCGTCGAAGACCGTGGAGTCCACGAGCTTGATGATGGGCGAGGAGTCGGCCTGGATCTTGGCCATCGACAGGACTTCGTCGCCGTTCTCCTCGTCGTGGAGGATCTGGAACTTGAAGGACTCGGAGGCCTCCTCCAGGACACGCTGGGTCCCCTGCCCGCGCTTCAGCGCCTCCTGGATGGCGGTGGGCGTCCCCACCGCAGGCTGGATGGGCGTCTGGAGGATGAGGGCCAGCTCGTCCACCACCGGGAAATCGGTGGGGTCGGCCATGACCAGGACCAGCTTCCCGTGCTCCCGGCGGTAGGGCAGGAAGTTGTATCGGAACATCAGCTCCACGGGCACCGACTGGAGGATCTCCGGGTCGGGGGCGAAGGACCCCACGTCCACGTATTCCAGCCGGTAGCGGCTGGCCAGCGAGCGCGCGGAGGTCTCCTCCGTGGTCGGATCGGCGAGCGGCTTCCTCAGGTCCTGGGCCACGAAGCCTCCCGAGAGGTGGGCGCGCTCACCGCGGGGTACCCTGGACCGCGGAGATCGCCTGGAACAGCGGCAGGTAGAAGGCGAGCAGCATGCCCGCCACAAGGAACGCCATCATGACCAGCATGAGCGGCTCGACGAGGGCCAGGACGGTGGCCAGGCGCGTGTCCACCTCCTCGTCGTAGAACTCGGCCACCGAGCCGAGCATGTCCCCCAGGGCCCCCGTCTGCTCGCCCACCTTGACCATCTCCAGGGCGAGGTTCTCGAGCATGCCGGTGGACTCCAGGGCCGAGGTGAGGCTCTTGCCCTCGCGGATCTGCGGCGTGGCCGCGGTCACCGCCCCCGCCATGGCCCGGTTGCCGATCGAGTTGCCCGCCACCTCGAGGGCGTTCAGCAGCGGCAGGCCGCCCGCCAGCAGCGTGGAGAGCGTCCGGGCGAGCTGGCTGGTGGCGTACATCCGCATGAGCCGGCCCAGGTAGGGCAGGCGCAGCAGCATGCGGTCCATCCGCACCGCCGAGCCCGGCTGCCTCAGCCAGACGATCAGCGCGACGACGCCCCCCCCGACGGCGAGGACGATCCAGAGGAGGTGCTCCCGGATGGCGGCCGAGACGCCCATGAGCACGCGGGTCGGCGTGGGCAGCGTGGCGTTGAGGCCCTCGTAGAAGCTCTCGAACTGCGGGATGACGTACACGAGCATCACGAAGACGAGGGTGGCCATCACGAGGAAGAGGACGATCGGGTACACCGAGACCGAGATGGCCTTCTTCTTCAGCGCCTGCGTGAGGCGCAGGTATTGGACGAAGCGGCGCAGGACGACCTCGAGGCTGCCGCTGCGCTCGCCGGCAATGAGGCTGGCGGAGAGGATCGGCGGGTAGAGGTCGTCCTCGGCCTTGAAGGCCTCGGAGAGCGCGGTACCCGACTTCACCTTCTCCCTGATGGTGGCCAACGAGGAGCGGAAGAGCGGGTCCTTCTGCCGCTCCAACATGACGTCCAGCGACTGCAACAAGGGCAGGCCGGCCTTGAGCAGGGCGGCCAGCTCCTGGCCGAAGATGAGGAGGAGCGTGGTGGCCACTCGCTTCCTCCGTATCCGCAGGTCCTCGAGGCGGAGGCCCTTGCGGATGGAGAAGAGGTAATAGCCCTTCTGCTCCAGCTCCGAGCGGAGCGCGACCTCGTCGGCTGCGGTGAAGGTCTGCTCGATGATCTCCCCCGCCGCCGTTCCTACCTTGCAGACGTACTCCATCGGCTCCGGGCCCTCCGGCCAAGACGCCCATTCTAACAGTACTTGGCGTTAAGGCTCAAGTCTTGAATGACTTATCGCGCTCCGCGGGTACACCCATGGTTGGAGCCTTGGCGCACACTTTGAGACGCGCGGTACCGCATGAAAGTCGGATCCGCATTGAGGACAACGAGATGGCTAGAAACGACCGGCTGGACGGTCAGACAACGCGCTCGGGTTCCCGCTCGGCATGGGAACCCTCGCGTGAGCGAACCTTCGCCACGATCAGGGTCGAGTCGTCCTCGGCCGGCGTGCCCGCGGACCAGCCCTGGACATCGCCGAGCACGCTGTAGAGTACGATCCGGGCCATGTCCGCCCGGTTGCGAAGGGCGGCCTCCTTCAGCCGCTCCACGCCGAACAGCTCGCCCTCGGCATTGCCGCGGTCGGTAACGCCGTCGCTGTAGAGCACGACGAGGTCCTCGGCCTCGAGACGGGCGGCGCCGCGCCGGTAGCGCGAGTCCTCGGCCAGGCCGATCACGGTGCCTCCCTCCGCCAGGTCCAGGACCGTGCCGTCGCGGCGGACCAGGAACGGGTAGTGGTGCCCCGCGTTGACGTACTCGAGGACGCCGCGCTCCAGGTCGAAGATCGCGAAGAACAGGCTGCAGAAGAGGCCCTGCGGCGTCACGTCCCAGAACAGCCGATTGACGCGACGGGTCACCTCCTCCGGCGCAACGTCGCCGCCGTGGACCTGCGCGCGGACCGAGGCCTTGAGGTTGGCGGCCATGAGCGCGGCGGGCACGCCCTTGCCCATCACGTCGCCGATCGCCACCGCCACGCGGTCCGGGCCGAGCTCGATGAAGTCGTAGTAGTCGCCTCCGATCTCCCGGAACGGGATGAACTCCCGGGCGATCTCGAGGCGCCCATGCTGGACCGGGGCCGGCAGCAAGCTGCGCTGCACGTTCGAGGCGAGGCGCAGCTCGTCGGCCATGCGGCGGGTGATTCCCTCCAGGCGGTGGTACAGGCCCTCCAGCTCCGCGTTCTTGCGCGACAGCTCGCCCACGAAGCCGCGGACGCGCAGCGCGCCGCGGAGGCGCACCAGCACGGCCTCGTCGCCCAGGGTCCCGCTGACGCAATCGTCGGCGTGCTCGCGCAGCCGCCGCTCCAGCTTCGCGGAGCGGCCCGGCGGAACGTAGACGAGGAGCGCGGGCCGCGCTCCTTCCGCCGGAGAACCGGCGGCGCCGTCCCCGGTCGAGGCCGCGGCGGCCTTGCCCGCCGGGGCGTGGGCCGGGCCCAGCGCCAGCAGGATCGGTCCCAGCGCCTGGGGAGCCAGCGCTGCGTCCAGCAGCACGACGTCCGGAGGCGCCGTCTGGAGCAGGCCCGGGACGTCCTCGGGACGCGGGCGCGTCACGACCGCGCCCGCCGCGCTCACCGCGCGTGGGCGGAAGCCCTCCAGCCGGCCCACGAGCATCACCCGTGGCCGGCCCGCGCGCGGCGCCTCGGCCGGGCTTCCCGCCGCGAAGGCGGCCGCCACCGCGGCCCGGGCCTTCGCGCCTCCGACGTCCTGTGTCTGCACGATCGGCCTCGCCTACGCCTCCGTCGCGTCCACGAACTTGTACCCCATCCCGTGGATGGTGAGGATGTGCCGCGGCTCCGACCCGCTGTCCCCGATCTTGGCCCGAAGCTTCGCGATGTGCGTGTCCACGGTGCGCGTGGAGGGATAGCTCTCGTAACCCCACACGTCCTCGAGCAGCCGGTCGCGCGATACCGTCTCGCCCTTCCGCTCGATCAGGTAGCGCAGCAGCTCGAACTCCCGGGGCGACATGTCCAGCGGCTCGCCCGCCTTCTTGGCCCGGTAGGTCTCGAAGTCCAGCTCCAGGTCCGCGAAGCGGTAGCGCGAGAGGCGCTTCTTGGCGCCGTCGGTGCGGCGCAGGATGGCCCGCACCCGCGCCAAAAGCTCGCGGATCGAGAACGGCTTGGTCACGTAGTCGTCCGCCCCCAGCTCCAGGCCCACCACCTTGTCGATCTCCTGCCCCCGGGCCGTGAGCATGATGATCGGGGACTCGAACCCCTCGGAGCGCAGGGTCTTGCAGACCTCCAGGCCCGACAGCTTGGGCAGCATGATGTCCAGGATCACGAGGTCCGGCTTCTGGGCGCGCGCGCGCTCCAGGCCCGCGGCCCCGTCCGCCGCGGTGAACACCTCGTAGCCTTCGAACTCGAAGTTGTCCTTGAGCCCCAGCACCATGTCGGGCTCGTCTTCGATGATGAGGATCTTGCTCAATGCCGCTCCCTCACGGGCAGCACGAGGGTGAAGGTGCTGCCCCTTCCCGGCGCGCTCTCCACCTCGACCGATCCGCCGTGAGCCTCCATGATATGCCTCACCAGGGGCAGGCCGAGACCGCTGCCCTTGGTCTCGTGCACCAGGCTGTCCTCCGCCCGATAGAACTTGTCGAAGATCTTCTTGTGCTCGGCCTTGGCGATCCCGATGCCGCGGTCGGTGACGGCCACGAGCACCTCGTCGCCGCGGCGCGAGACCTCCAGGCGCAGGTACTTCCCGTCGCGGGTGTACTTGATCGCGTTGTTGACCAGGTTGAGCAGGGCCTGGCCCAGGGCCTCCTTGTCGGCGCTCACCTCGGGCAGGTCGTCCGCCACGCGGACCTCCAGCTCGAAGCCGTTCTGCTCGATCTGGAAGCGGTAGGCGTCCACCACGTCCACCACGACCCGGCCCACGTCGGTGGGCGCGAAGCGGTACTCCTTGCGGCCCGCCTCGATGCGCGAGAAGTCCAGGATGTTGTTGATGAGCTGCGTCAGGCGCTGGCTCTCCTTGTTGATGAGGCGGTAGTACTGCTTGGCCTTCTCGTCGCTCTGCACCCGGCCCAGCTCCAGCGTCTCCGCGAAGAGCCGGATGAGGGCCAGCGGCGTCTTCAGCTCGTGGCTCACGTTGGCCACGAAGTCGCTCTTGAGCCGCGAGAGGTGGAGCTCCCGCCGCACGTTGCTGTAGATGAGGAAGAGGCCCGCCCCCAGCATGAGGTCGATGAAGCCGATGAGGGCCAGGGTCCCCATCTCCCACCGCTTCACGTCCTGCTCGATGGTCCTCTCCTTGTAGCGGAGATAGAGCTGAAGGCCCTTGAAGGAGGGGCTCTCCATCTCGCGCTTGACCTCGAACGGGCGCTCGCTGGGCGTGGCCGCGGTCTCGTAGACCATGCCCCCGCCGGGCTCGCTCACGCGGATGACCAGGGCCTGGTCGGGGTTGGAGAAGTCGTGCTCGAAGTATTCCCGCACCAGGCGGCCGTGGACGTAGTCGCAGCGGAACTTGAAGCGCAGCAGCCCGCCCTCTTCGCCCGGCCAGGAAACCGAGTCCTCCTCGTCCGCGGGATCCACGCGCTCGACCGCCCGCCAGATGTCCCGCGGGACCTCGCCCAGGCGGCGCCGCGCCATGGCCCACGCGGCTCCCCGCCGGTATGCGGTGGCCTCGAGGTGCAGCGTATCGAAGACGTCCTGGTCCATCCCTGCGTCGCGCAGGGCGGCCCGGATCACCTCCGGCCGGCCGTCCAGCAGCCGGTCGGTCCCCACCACCTGGGCCGCCTCCAGGGCCTTCTTCTCGGCCGCGTGTTGGAGGTCCTTCTCGATGTAGTAGAGCGCGCGCTCCGCGCGCTTGATCTCCGACATCCGCGTCTGGCTGGCCAGCTTGGGGACGAGCGCGATCGAGACGTAGGAGAGGGCCAGCGACGGCAGCAGCACCGCCCCCACGAAGATGGCGATGATGCGGCCCTTCGCGTCGTGGTGATGGGCGACGTCGTTCGGCGACGAGGACATGGGACCCGGGGACTCTACCAGACGGCAACGGCACGAGTTGTCATGGCCGGGCAACGCCCGGTTAAACGATGTTACAGCCGGTAGCGGTGCAGCACGGCCTCCAGGATCCCGCGGGCCGCCAGGGCGCACTGCAGGCCGAAGAGCAGGGCCGCCGCCAGGCGACCCGCGGAACCGCGCGCCGCCAGCGCGGCCAGTCCCCAGGCGCCGGCCACGGCGACCGGCAGCGTCAAGGCGTAGAGGTAGCGCACGTCGAGCGGCGTCAGGACCGCGGGAAGGGCGAGCGCCGCCCCCGCCAACCAGTAGGCGGCCAGGTCCCGTTCGAGCAGGCTGCGCCGGGGACGGGGGCGCCCGATCACGCCCAGGATGATGGCCGGGATGCCCCACTGCTGGACGACGCCCAGGACCTGCATGCGCACCGCATCCCAGGCCCCGCGTGAGGCGCCGCGGCCCTGTCCCCCGCCTTCGAGGAGGCGCGGGAGCTGGTCCGCGGCCAGCCGCCAGAACGACGCGTAGTAGAGGAGCGCCAGGCTGAGGCCGACAACCACCGCCGTCGCCCGCGTGCGGTCCAGGCCCGGCTTCCCCCGGCGGAGAAGGAGCAGAGAGCCACAGAGGCTGAGCAGCACCACGAAACTAGAGAAATGAGCGAGCGCGCCCAGCGCCAGCAGCATGGCGCCCGCTGCCCAGCCTCCCCGCGCACGGCCGGCCCACCAGCAAAAGAAGAGCGCCGTCATCGATTGCGCGAAGACGTTCGACAGGTTTCCGAACGAGTAGACGTCGAACGTGCCGGGCAGGAGCTGGAGGAGGACGACCGCCAGCGCGGCGGTGGCCGGGCCGCGGCTGGCCAGCAGCAGGAACAGCCCCGCGGACGCGGCGATCCCCGAAGCCGCCGCCCCGGCCCGCACGAGCCACACGCCGTCCAGGCCCGCGCGGGCCAGTGGCGCCAGGAGCGCGTAGAAGGAGACGCCGTAGGGGAACCGGAAGGGCCGGGCGTGCTGCGTCACGCTCGTGATGAAGAAGTCGCCCGCGGCCACCTTTGCCAACTGGTTGGCGTGGAAGACCGCGTCGCTCACCACCATGAGTGGCGACGTGGCCGCCACGCCTTGGACGAGCACCGCGGCCACGACGGCGCCGAAGGCCCAGGGCCCGGTGCCCTTCACCCGCCGATCCATCCAGGCGGCGAACGCCCCGGCCAGTGTCACGCCGGCGATGAGGATGAGCGCGAGACCGAGCGCGTAGCCCGATCGCACCAGTCCATAGGGCCACAGAGCGAGACATTCGACGAGGGACACCGCCGCAACCATCGCCACCGCGCTCCAGGGCCGCACCCCGCAGACCAACGCGGCGCCCACGGTGACGAGCGCGGGGATCAGGAAGAGCAGCAGCAGACGCGCGGACGGTGCTCTCGCGGGAGCGTGACGCAGCGCGACGCGGTCGAGCAGCGCCCCGAGCTGGCGCCCGTCCCCGGCCGTGAAGACCCGCGCCACGAGCTCGATCCGGCGATCGCCGCGCCGCATGTCCGGCAGCGGAAAGTCGGCCCCGCCGCTGCCCGGATCGATCGAGCCCAGCACCATGCCGTTCGCCGCCACGGTCACGGCACCCCGGTGGCCCCGCAAGCGCACCTCGACCGATGCCGGCCCCGGGGGAACGTCCCGGAAGACGATCACGGCTCGTCCGCTCGTCCACCGCTGCGGCCCCTGCCGCGGCGGGATCTCCCGCCTGTGCAGCCCGCTGGCGAAGGCCTCCTCGCTGCCGCGGGCCACGTCGGCGGCGGGCAGCGGTGCGAGCCGGTCCGCCACAACAGCAGTGAGCAGGGCCCCGATCGCGGCCACGGCCAGGGCGGCGGCTCTCGAAGCGGAGATGGCCACGGGCGCGCCAGTCTACCTTGACGCCCCGGGGTGGGTATGCAATAGAGAAGCAGCGATGAAGGCCGTGGCCGTCGTGCCGGGGACGCGCGACAGCCTGCACGTCCGCTCCGACGCGCCGGATCCCGTGCCCGGGAAGGACGAGGCGCTCGTCCGCGTGGTCGAGGCCGGCGTCTGCGGTACCGACATCGAAATCCACCAGGGCCTGTACGGCGAGGCGCCGGCGGGCAGCGAGTTCCTCATCCTCGGCCACGAGAACCTGGGCGTCGTGGAATCGGCGCCCGCGGGGTCCATCGTGGCCGCCGGGGATCTGGTCGTGTCGACGGTGCGCCGCCCCTGCCCCGAGCGTTGCCGTCCCTGCGTCTCCGAGCAGAACGACATGTGCCTGACCGGCCATTTCAAGGAGCGCGGCATCCGTGGCCTGCACGGCTTCATGTCCGAGCGCTATGCGGAGTCCCCGCACTACCTGGTCAAGCTGCCGCCGCACCTCCACCGCTTCGCCGTGCTCATGGAGCCCATGAGCGTCGTGCAGAAGGGCATCCAGCAGGCCCTGGCCATCCAGCAGCGCCTGGCCTGGGACCCGCGCCGGGCGGTGGTCCTGGGAGCGGGGCCGGTCGGGATCCTGGCCGCCGCCGCCCTGCGCCTGCGCGGCCTGGAGGTCCACGTGTCGGCCCTCGAGCCGCAGGGCTCGTTCAAGGACACCCACCTGCGCGAGGCGGGCATCGCGTACGTCAGCGCCGCCCACACGCCCATCGCGTCGCTGGCGGCAAAGCTGGGACCGATCGACGTCGTCTTCGAGGCCACCGGCGCGACCGCCGTGGTGGCTCCGGCGATGCAGATCCTGGGGCCCGACGGCATCTGCATCCTCTCCAGCGTCACCGGCGGCGAGAAGAAGGTCCAGATCGACCTGGCCACCTGGAACCGGGAGATGGTGCTGGGCAACCGCCTCGTGTTCGGGACGGTCAACGCCGGCCGCCTCCACTTCGAGATGGGCCGCCGCGACCTCGAGGCCATCGAAGAGCTGCTGCCCGCCTGGCTGGAGCGGCTCATCACCCGGCGCATACCGTTCACGGACGCGCCCCAGGCCCTGCACCGGACGCCGGACGACATCAAGACGGTCCTCTCGTTCGACTGATTCCAGACCCCCGATGACGAAACCCCAGGAGACGGGAGAGCGGGTCATCGCCACCAACCGGAAGGCCTTCTTCAACTACGAGATCCTCGACCGGGCGGAGGCGGGGGTCGCCCTGCTCGGCACCGAGGTGAAGTCGATCCGCGAGGGCGGCTTCAACTTCAAGGACGCGTACGTGGACTTCCGGGGCGGAGAGCTCTTCCTCGTGGGCGCCCGCATCGGCCCCTACAGCCACGGCAACCTCATGAACCACCCGGACGAGCGCGACCGCAAGCTGCTGCTCCACAAGCGCGAGATCCTGAAGTTCGGGGGCAAGGCCACCGAGAAGGGCTTCACGATCCTGCCGCTGAAGGCCTACTTCAAGAAGGGGCGGGTGAAGATGGAGATCGGCCTGGCCCGCGGCAAGAAGGCCCACGACAAGCGCGAGTCCATCAAGCGCAAGGAGCTGGAGCGGGAGACCCGGCAGGCCGTCAGGGCGCGGCGCGACTCGGCGTAGCCGTCGTCAGCTCGACCGCCGCCTTCATGGCCTGCACGAGGCTGCCGCCGTCGGCCACGCCCTTCTCCACGATGTCGAACCCCGTCCCGTGGTCCACGGACGTGCGGACGAACGGCAGGCCGAGCGTCACGTTCACCGCCTGACCGAAGGCGGCGAGCTTCACCGGGATCAGCCCCTGGTCGTGATAGTTCGCGATCACCGCGTCGAACTCGCCGCGGATGGCGCGGACGAACAGGCTGTCGGCGGGGAACGGCCCGGAGATGTCCACGCCCTCCGCGCGCAACGCCGCCACCGCCGGCTGCAGCACGTCCCGCTCCTCGTCCCCGAAGAGCGCGGACTCCCCCGCGTGCGGGTTCAGGCCGCAGAGCGCGATGCGGCGCTGCGCCGCCCCGAAGCGGCCCAGCTCGCGGTGGACGAGCCGCGCGACGCGTACGACCTCCTCGCGGGTCACGGCGTCCGGCACCGAGCGCAGCGAGCGATGGATCGTGAGCAGGGCCACGCGCAGGCCGCCTCCCACGAACATCATGGCGACGTCGCTCGTGCCCGCCACCTCGGCCAGCATCTCCGTGTGGCCGGGCCACGGGTAGCCCGCGGCGTGCAGCGACTCCTTGTTCAGCGGCGCGGTCACCACCGCGTCGACGCGTCCCTCTCGCGCGTCCCGGGCGGCGCGCAGCACCGCCTCGGCGGCGGCGCGGCCGCCCGCCGCCGAGATCTTCCCCAGAGCGATCCCCCCCCCGGCCTCCACGTCGATGACGCGCGCGCCGAGCTCCTGCGGCAGGAGCAGGCCGAAGCGCCGCGCGCGGTCCATGAGCGACTCCATCGGTCCGTAGACGATGACAGGGACCTTCGGGCGGTCCTCGGCGGCCAGGGCCTTGAGGACGACCTCAGGGCCGATGCCGGCGGGATCGCCGATGGTCAGGGCGAGACGGGGAGGTTTTGAGACGGCCACGACGACAGGATAGGGCGGGGAGACGGACTTTGAAAGGCCGGTGGGATGGAAGCGGAAGGATTGGCGGACGGGAAGGAAACGACCGGCGACGCGCTGGAGGGGGACGAAAACGGGGGGGCCTTCGCCCCCCCGAGCCCCCCTACGGGCAGGTCGCCGCGACGTGCTTCATCCCCGAGACGTTGAGATGCCGGTGCATGCTCTCCTCGGTCATCGAGGTCTTGGTCGTTTCCGTCTTCCCCTTGTCGGTCGCGCTGGTGGTCGTCGTCTTGTGCTCGATCTTCTCCGCGGCCCCGACACCGACCACGGTGCCCGTGATCGACACCTTGTGGCCCACGTGCTCATCGAGCTTCAGCGACGCCGGAGCCCCGACGAGCTCCCAGTCCTTGTTCGTGGCCGCGGGACCGCCGGTCACGTTGGTCAGCATGTACGTACCCGCCTCGGTGCCCTTCTGCAGGCAGCCGGTCAGCGTCTTCGTACCGCCTTTGTTGCCGGCGTCCGCCCCCGCCGCGAACGCGCAGGCGGCCGCCACGCCAAAGAGGATCTTCAAGCGATTCATATAGGACCTCCCGGAAATACTTCTCCAGGGGGGATTCATGCAGGATCCACGCCAGCCGGCGGGGTATCATCTCGCCGGTGTCCAATCCCTTGGGTGTCTTTGGCATCGCGGTGGGGGCGCTCGTCGCGGTGCTGCCCGCGGCCGCGACAGCGGCCACCTACTACGTCTCGCCCGCGGGCAACGACAACAATCCCTGCACGCAGCCGTTACCGTGCCGGGAGATCCGGGAGCCCCTGACGTTCGTTACCGCCGGCGACACGATCCTGGTCGCCGACGGCAGCTACAAGGGCTTCGACGTCTTCGACGTCCACGGGGCGCCGGGCGCCCCGGTCACGATCCAGGCCCAGGGCTCCGGCGCCGTGGTGCTCGTGACCAACGACCGCCCTGACAACCGGGACACGATCTTCGTCACGTTCTCCTCGGACGTCGTGGTAGACGGCCTGCGTGCATTTGGCGCCATCCGGGCCGCCGTGCGCGTGGACCAGAGCCCGCGGATCACCGTGCGCAACGGGGTCTTCGGCGACAACACCACGTGGGGGATCTTCACGGACTTCTCCGACGACCTGCTGCTGGAGGGCAACGAGTGCTACGGGAGCGTGGAGGAGCACGGCATCTACGTCTCCAACAGCGGCGACCGGCCCGTGGTACGCGGGAACCGGGTCCACGACAACAACGCCTCGGGTATCCAGCTCAACGCCGACCTCAGCGCGGGTGGTGACGGGATCATCACGGACGCGCTCATCGAGAACAACGTGGTCTACGGCAACGGCATCCTGGGCGGTGCCGCCATCAACCTGGACGGCGTGCAGGACTCCGTCGTGCGCAACAACCTGCTCTACGACAACCACGCCACCGGCATCGTGAACTACATGGGCGACGGGGCCGAGGGTCCGCGCGGCATGAGCATCCTCCACAACACGGTGGACCAGGCCGTCGATGGGCGCTGGGCCCTACTGATGTGGAACACCAGCGGGACGAACCTCGTGCGGAACAACATCCTGTACAACCGCAACCCCTCCCGCGGAGG
>Ga0075428_100001318_pt1 | contig 26269 bp, 22 predicted proteins | sample RhiMetdeltSRZDD2_FD_75291 | JGI IMG/M metagenome (GOLD analysis project Ga0075428, IMG submission 75291) | Populus rhizosphere microbial communities from Tennessee, USA - Rhizosphere MetaG P. deltoides SRZDD2 | ecosystem: Host-associated > Plants > Roots > Rhizosphere > Soil | place: USA... | reverse complement strand
TCACCGTGCGCGATGGCCTGCGCACGCTCGAAATCGTCGAAGCCTGCTATCGTTCGCTGGCGGAGAGCCGCCCCGAGTTCGTTTCGCGCCCGCATCGTCTCAACACGCCCCGCTGACTCGAGCGCTACGAACGACGCACGGGCGCGCAGGGGGCTCGAGTCGCGCAATTCACACGGACCCGAGGCCATGTCGACAGCCGATCACTGCGACTCGTCTTCTGTGAGCAACTCGTCACCTGCGAACAACTCGCCGCCGTCCACGTCCCAATCTTCCGCGGGGCCCTGACCCATGCGGCCGGGAGCTCGCATGCGCACGCGGCGCTCCCGAGCGCGCTCGCGGATCATGTCCTTGAGCTCGGCCCGTTGCTTCGGCGTCAGGACGTCACGGACTTGCATGCGCAAATCGAACGTCGCGGCCTGCACGGCGGAGCGCGCGTCCAACATTTGTTGGTGCGCTTGGCGCAGGGCATCGGCCGCCGCATTCTCCTGCAGCATGAGGTCCTGCAGATCGATCCGGGCTTCCATGAGCGCTTGCGCCTTCGGCATGATCAGACCTGGCGCGCTCTTGCGAATCGCCTTGAGGCGCGTCACTTGGTCCGACTTGAGATCGAGTTTTTCTGCCGCATCCAGGATGTCGAGGCCGAGGTTCGGAAGCATGCCCATCTCATGGGGGCCAGGCCCACGCATCATCCGCCGCTGCGCGGCCCCGGCAGTGTCGACGAATCCGATCGCGAGCACGAGCAGCAGCGCGCCGAGGAGCGCGAGCCCGAAGAGAAGCCGGTGGTGCGGGTGCGGTGGGGAAACATGGATTGGTCTCATGGTGCATCCTTTCCAGTGCGACGTGAATCCTTGCCTGACTTCTCGCATGTCATTCCGTGTCGGGTGGCCTGCGGTTCTCGCGTGAACGGAATCGAGGCCGGTCGAAAGTCCAGCGTACGTAGCGCTCGCGTTGGTCCGGTCTCAGGACGGCGAGCTCGGCCAGCATGGCTTCGGCGCTCAAGCTGTCGAGTCGAGCTTGTGCCCGGGAGACCTCGGCGCGCGCGACCCTGGCGGCGACCACGTCGCCCTGGCGCAATGTGTCGCGGAATTCGCTGCGCGCTTGTGCAAGCTGCCGGCGCGCCGCATGCAGCTCGGGTCTGGCGGAGCCCAGGCGACTTCGCATCGAAGCTCTTTGGCTCGAATCGAGCCGGAGTGCCCGGCCCATCCGCGCGGTGCGCTGCCCGTGCCATCGGGGTGAGAAGCCGGCCGATGGTTCCGACTGGGCGCGGTCCCGCGGTGCCTCGCGCGCGCCGACGACGGCCAGCGACACGAGAGTCGTGTTGAGTGCGAGCGAAAAGATGAGCAGGAGTCGTTCGAATCGCGGCCTCACGGTGTTCCTCCTGCGCGGATCGGTTCGGGCTCAGTCGTCGTGTGCATCGGTCGAATCGTCCGGGGGTGATGCTGGATCGTCTCCGACCGCACGCGCGTCCTCGGCGCTCGCGCCGTCGTCGAAGCTCTCGGCATACAAGTCGGCGAGACCGGCGGCCGTTTCGTCCGCCAGGCTCGATTCGGCATAGGACAATGTGCTGCTGCCGTTGCCATCGACGCGCGCGAGCCAGACACCCGAGGCAATTCCTGCGATGCACATGGCCCATGCGGCGGCAACTCTCGGCTGGGTGAAAGCACCAACCAGCCGAGAGCCATCGAGGAGCGCCACGGGGACTCGCTTTTGCCAGCTCGGAGTGATGAGCTGCGATTCGATCGCGGTCCAAAGCGGGGCCACAGGAGCCCGGGACTCGGCGCGACCCAGGGCGGTCAAGAGCGATGTGACGCGACGCAACTCGTGGATCGTCGACGTGCAACGCTCGCAGCCCGAGACATGACTCACGGTGGCCGCATCGTCCAGACGGCCGTCCGCGATCTGGGCCAGTTGCTCGTCTGTGGGACAGAGGTCACTCACGGTTTCTCCCGTCGCTGCATACACAATCCACGAGACTGGGTTTTCCGTCGCTCGGGGTTAGACATCGTCCCCCGTCCCCGCGAGGACCTCCGTCCCCGCCACGAGGATCCACCTCGGTGCCTCAATGCAGATCCTGGAGCAATGTGCGCAAGGTCCGCGTCGCGCGCGCGAGCAGCGACTCCGCCGCCCGCGTGCCGATCCCGAGCGCCGTGGCGATGTCGGCCACGGGCATCTCCTCGTAGAAGCGCAGCAGCACTGCCATGCGCTGCCGCTCCGGCAACCGCGCGAGCGCCGTCGCCATGGCGCGGCGAATCTCCGCGTCGCGCAACGGACTCTCCGGGTCGAAGGCGCCGCTTGCGGGGAGCGAGGCGAAGATCTCCTCGGGCCGCGTGGCGGGCTCGCCGAGAACGAGCGCGATCAGCTTCCGGCGCCGCAGCTCCCGTCGCGCCAAATTGCCCGCGATGCGGAAAAGCCAGGCGGGGAAGCGCCCCGAGGGCCGGTAACGCGCGGCCGCGCCATAGATGCGCACGAAGGTTTCCTGTGTGAGGTCTTCGGCGTCACGCGTCGAGCCGAGTGTGCGCTGCAGGAACGCGCGCACGCGCGGCCCCCAGCGCTCGAGCAGCAGGCGCAACGCATCGCGATCGCCGCTGCCGATGGCGGCAACGAGGGCGTCGTCGTCGAGCCGGTCGGCGTCCGAGCCCGGGTCCACTTTCAACCGGCCGTGGGCACGCCGTCGAAGAATTCGACGACCCCAGTCTCCAGTGAGTACTCGGCCCCGACGACGAGGAGCCCCTCGTCATCGATCAGCTGCTCGAGGACTTCCGATCCGTGGCGCAGATGGTCGGCGGAGGCGCGGATATTGGCCCGCACGGCCAAACGCACCAGAGCCTCCGGGTCGTGACGGAGCTCCGTCGCCAGCAACGCTTCCACGGAGGGCCGCACGCGGTCGACGATGGAACGCAGATTGCGTGACTGTTTCTCCGACCGCTGCTGCAGCTCTTCCAATGTCGCCAAGATCGCCCCGCACTGCGAATGCCCCAGCACCACGACCAGCCGCGTACTGAACCGCGCCGCTGCGAACTCGACGCTGCCGACTTGCGACGCAGCGACGATGTTGCCGGCAACGCGAATGACGAACAGGTCGCCCAGGCCCTGGTCGAAGACGATCTCCGCCGGCACCCGCGAATCGGAACATCCGAGAATGATCGCGAACGGCTCTTGACCTGCCGCGAGCTCGCTGCGATGCAGCCGGCTCGTGAGCGTGTCATGACTGCGGACATCGGAGACGAAGCGATGGTTGCCCTCGCGCAGACGTTCGAGTGCTTCTCGTGCGGAGACCGTCGACAATTTCATCCTCGTTCCGCGAACACGAGTGGAACAACCCGCACCGGTCAGGGCACCGGAACCTGGCGTGGCTGGAGACCGAGCTCGGCGGCGGCTGCCCTCCACACCGGCAGGGAGCGCTCGATGACGCCGGGATCGACGGCGTAGGAGATGCGGAAGTAGCCCGGGGTGCCGAAGCCGGTGCCCGGCACGGTGAGGATGTGGTGTTTCTGCAGGTGCCGCACCAGGTCGACGTCATTGTCGAGAGGTGACTTCGGGAAGAGATAGAACGCGCCCTCGGGCTTGATCATCTCGAAGCCGCATTGGGTGAGCTCACGATACATGACATCGCGGTTCTGGCGATAGAACTCCACGTCGACCGTCGCACCCAAGATGCCCATCACCACGCGCTGCATGAGAGCGGGCGCGTTGACGAACCCCAGTGTGCGGTTGGCGAAGGCCATGCCGTCGACGAGCTCGGCGGCGTCGGAGGCCGTCGGCGACACGGCAATATGGCCGATGCGTTCGCCCGCGAGCCCCAGGTCCTTGGAATGCGACGTGCACAGGATGGTGTTGTCGTAATAAGTGGCCACGATCGGCACATCGACGTCGTCGTAGACCACGGCACGATAGGGTTCGTCGGTGATGATGTAGATCGTGCTGCCGAGCTGTTTCTGCTTCTGCTGGAGCATCTGCGCCAACCCCTCGATGGAGCCATGGCCATAGACGCGCCCCGTCGGATTGTTGGGGTTGTTGATCACGATCGCGCGCGTTTTCGGACCGATGGCGGCTTCGATGGCGGCGAGGTCGAGGTCGAAGTCGCTGGCCGTCGGCACGACGCGCGCCACACCGCCGTGATTGTCGACATAGAAGCGGTACTCGGCGAAATACGGCGCGAGCAACACGACCTCGTCACCGGGGTCGAGAACGGTCTTGAGCGTGACGTTCATCGCGCCGGCGGCACCCACGGTCATGACGATGTGGTCGGGCGTGTACTCGAGCCCACTCTCCAGACCGTGGCGATCGGCGACGGCGAGGCGCGTCTCGCGGTAACCGACGTTCTCCATGTACTGGTGCATCCCGGGGTGGCGGTCTGCGACCACCTCTTCCAAGGCCTCGAAAAACTCGTCTGGAGGCTCGACCACGGGGTTGCCGAGGGAGAAGTCGAAGACGTTGGCGGCACCCACCCGCGCCTTGAGTGCGCGGCCCTCCTCGAACATGCGCCGGATCCAAGACGCCTCGGACATCTGCTGTTTGACCTTGCGGGAAATCGGCATCCGGGACCTCGCGGCGCGTGTCTGGGTAACCAAGATCCGGCATCCGCCCCGCTTTTGTCCAGGGGACCGCGCACATGACTCGGCGGCGGCCGTGACTCGGGTCGAGGCGGTGTCACGAGCGCGCCCGCGAGGGCAGGATGTCCGAGCAGCGCTCGTGCCGAGCGACGAGCGCGCAGGAGCGCGCGCGAGGAGCGTCCGCCTCGACCCGAGTCACGGCCGCCACCGCGCCCCACCGCCGTCCCCCTAAGACGACGTTGCAGGTGCCGCTGCCTCCCACTACTCTGGTCCGGTCCGCCCGACCGGGCGGGAACGCCCCCGTCGCGGGGCGTGTACCTCTGAAAGCTCCGGACTCCGGCGCGCGCCCGGGTTCGCGTGCAGCTCGCGCGCTCGAAGCGTCGCGACATCGCGTCGCCAGGAGGGGTGCATGGACTCGCAGATCGCAGCCATCAACGAGAGAATCAAGGAAGAATCGGCCTTCGTCGACGACGTCGCGCACGAGATCGGCAAGGTCATCGTCGGCCAGCGTTATATGGTGGAACGGCTCGTCATCGGCCTGTTGGCCAACGGGCATGTCCTCTTGGAAGGCGTTCCGGGCCTGGCCAAGACCTTGACGGTGAAGACCTTGGCGCAGGTCATCCGCGGCAAGTTCCAGCGCATCCAATTCACCCCCGACCTGCTGCCGGCCGATCTCATCGGCACACTCATCTACAACCAGCGCGAGGGTGCGTTCACCGTCAAGCGTGGCCCAATCTTCGCCAACCTCATCCTGGCCGACGAGATCAACCGCGCTCCAGCCAAGGTGCAGAGCGCGTTGCTCGAAGCCATGCAAGAGCGCCAGGTGACCATCGGGGACGAGACGTATGTGCTCGAGCCGCCTTTCCTGGTGCTGGCGACGCAGAACCCCATCGAGCAGGAAGGCACCTACCCGCTGCCGGAAGCGCAGGTGGACCGTTTCATGTTGAAGCTGCGCGTCGGCTACCCGGGCAAGCAGGAGGAGCGCCAGATCATGGACCGCATGTCCGGCGATTCCTTGCCGTCGGTGAATGCGGTGATCACGCCGGAGCGCATCATCCGCGCCCAGCAAGTGGTGACGCGTGTGTACATGGACGAAAAGGTGAAGGACTACATCCTCGATATCGTGTTCGCCACCCGCGAGCCGGAGAAGTACAAGCTGGATATCAAACACTTGATCGCCTACGGCGCGTCGCCGCGCGCCAGCATCTATTTGGCGCTCGCGGCGCGGGCGCACGCGTTCATGCGTGGCCGTGGCTACGTGACCCCCGAGGATGTGAAGGCGATCGGCATGGACGTGCTGCGGCACCGCGTGATCACGACCTACGAGGCGGAGGCCGAGAACGTGACTTCCGAGGAGGTGTTGCAGCGTCTCTTCGACGTGATCGAGGTGCCATGAAACGCGAGGCGGCGAAGGGTGGCTCGGATCTCAATCCGTTGCAGCCATCCGCAACACCATCCGGTGTCCGAGATCAGGCTGCGGCCCGTCGAGCCAGCAGGCGCCCCCGCGCCCGCCGCATCTTGGGCAGCCGTCCCCAGAGCCGTGGCACGATTCCGGCCGAAGTGCTGCAAAAAGTCCGGCGTCTCGAAATCCAGATGAAACACCTCGTGAACGACATTTTCTCCGGCGAGTATCACAGCGTGTTCAAGGGCCGCGGCATGGAGTTCGCGGAGGTGCGGGAATACGCGCCGGGAGACGACATTCGCTCCATCGATTGGAATGTCACGGCGCGTCTCGGCGTACCGTACATCAAGAAGTTCGCCGAGGAACGCGAGCTCACCGTGATGTTGGCGGTGGATCTGTCGGCGTCGGGCGTTTTCGGCTCCGGCGTCCAGCTCAAGCGCGATTTGGCGACGGAAGTGTGCTCCATCCTCGCCTTCTCGGCCGTACGCAACAACGACAAGGTCGGCTGCGTCCTGTTCACCGACGAGGTGGAACTGTTCGTGCCGCCGCAGAAGGGCAGGCAGCACGCGCTGCGCGTCGTCCGCGAGCTGCTCTATTTCCAGCCCGAGGGCCGCGGCACCGAGGTCGGCGGCGCGCTCGAGTTCCTGGCCCAGGTGCTCAAGCGCAAGGCGGTGGTGTTCTTGGTGTCGGACTTTCTCGATCCCGGGTTCGAGACGCCGCTCTCCGTCGTGTCGCGCCGGCACGACGTCGTGCCGATCACGATCACCGACGCGCGCGAGGAGCGGCTGCCGGACGTGGACCTGGTGGAGCTGGAGGACGCCGAGACCGGCCAGCGCCTGCTGGTGGACACCGGCAGCGCCGAGGTGCGCGCCCGCTTCGAGCGCCGGGCGCGCATGGTGCGCGTGTGGCGCGAGCGCGTCTTCCGCCGCCACGGCCTGGACTGCATCGACTTGCGCACCGACACGGCGTACGTCCTGCCGCTGATGGCGTATTTCCGCAAGCGCGCGCGGCGCCACTGAGTCTCGGGGAGCAACAGTCGTGGGTAGGAAGGTGAACAGCATGGGGCGAGCGATGCGGGGGACCCGCCACGCCATCGGGGTGCTGACCCTCCTCGCCGAGTCGGTGCACGTCCTCCTCGCCGCGCCGGCGCAGTCGGCGACCGTCAGCGTGCACACCAGCCCGGACTCGCTCACCGTCGGCGACCCGGTCACGGTGGAAGTGCGCGTGGAAGCAGCGGCCGGCGACGTCGTGACCTTTCCGCGCCCACAAACGCCGGCACAGGTCGAGGTCGTGAATCTCGAGACCCCGCCGGCGGAGGCCGGCACCTGGATGGGGCGCTACACGCTCTCGGTGTTCGATGTCGGCGACATCGTGCTGCCGCCCTGGTCGGTGCAGGTCCAAACCGACACGCAAACCGCGATCGTGTACACGGACTCGATTCGGCTGCATGTGGCTTCCGTTCTCGACGACTCGCTCGCCGCCGCCGATATTCGCCCGCTCAAGGCTCAGCAGGAGCTGCCGGTGCCGCTGCCGCTTTGGATCTGGTTCGCGCTCGCGGCGGTGGTTCTCGCTCTGGCGCTGTTCCTGTGGCATCGGCGGCGCCGGCGGCGGCGCGTGGTGATCGCACCGGCAGCGCCCGCGATCGCGCCGCACGAAGCAGCGCTCGTCGAGCTGCGCAAGCTCGAGGCGCAGCAGCTGCCCGCATCGGGAAGAATCAAGGAACACTACGTCCGTCTGTCCGAGATCTTGCGACAGTATCTGGAGGCGGCGCCGCAATTCGGCTTCACTGCCCTCGAGGAAACCACCGACGAGATCCGGCGCGAACTGCGCGCGCGCGGCTACAGGCCGCAGCTGGTGCAGACGCTCCTGGCGCTGTGCGAGGAGGCCGACCTGGTCAAGTTCGCCAAGATGCAGCCGACGATCTTGGAATGCGATGCGGCGCTCGACCGCGTGCGGCGCTTCGTCAACGAGACGGCGCGCACGTCGCTGCTGCAGCTGCGTGAATCAGAGGTCGCCGAGGTGGTCGCCACATGATGCGTTTCGGCAACCCATGGATCCTGGTGGCGCTGCTGGCTCTGCCTCTGCTTCTTGCGGCTTATCTCCGTTGGGTGCGCCCGCGGCGCACCGTGCTGCAGTTCTCGAGCCTGCGCTTCTTGCAGGACACCCGACCGAGCCTGCGCCAACGCTTGCAGCCCTTGCCGCTGCTGCTGCGCTTGGTCGCCCTGCTCCTGCTGGTGCTGGCACTGGCGCGGCCGCAATCCGGCTCGAGCAGCACCAGTGTCGACAGCGAAGGCATCGACATCATCCTCGTGCTCGACATTTCGGGCAGCATGCTGGCGGTGGACATGACCTCGGATCACCGCGGTGCGACGCGGCAGGACGTCTCGCGTCTCGAGGTCGCGAAGGAAGCGGCGCGCGATTTCGTCGAGGGCCGCAAAGCGGATCGCATCGGGCTCGTCGTGTTCGCCGGGCAGGCGCTGACACAGTGCCCACCGACGCTCGACTACGCCGTCCTGTTGCGCTTCCTCGACGAAGTGCAGACAGGGCAGATCGAGGATGGCACCGCCATCGGCACCGCGCTGGTGACGGCGGTGAACCGGTTGCGCGACAGCGAAGCCAAGAGCCGGGTCATCATCTTGCTCACCGACGGCGCCAGCAATGCGGGGACGATCGATCCAATCACGGCCGCCAAGGTCGCCCGCGCCATGGGCGTCAAGATCCACACCATCGCCGCCGGACGCGAGGAGAACGCACGGTTCCCGGTGGAGACTTTCTTCGGCCGCCAATACGTGCGCCAATTCAGCCCCATCGACGAGGAAACGCTGAAGAAGATCGCCGTGCTCGGTGATGGGAAGTTTTTCCGCGCCACCAGCCCGGAGAAGCTGCAGGAGATCTACGCCGAGATCGGGGAAATGGAAAAGACACGCATCGAAACCAAGGTTTACGTCGAATACTCCGAGCTGGCGCAAGCACTGGTCCTGCCGGCGTTCTGGATGCTGCTGCTCGAGGGATTCCTGACGCACGGATTCCTGCGGAGGCTGCCGTGAACTCGTCGGTGCAGTTCGGCGCTCCGGACAACCTGTGGCTGTTGCTGGTGCTGCCGGCAGCGGCGGTGCTTCTCACTATTGGCTGGCGGATGCGGAAGCGGGCGCGCATGAACTGGGCCGGTCAATTATTCGCGCGCCTCGCACCCGGATACGATCCTCAGCGCGAGTGGGTCAAGATCGCGCTCGTGCTCGCCGCGTGGGCGCTGGTGGCGCTGGCGCTGGCACGGCCGCAATGGGGCGGCGAGATGGTGATGATGAAGCGCCGCGGCATCGACCTCATGATCGCCGTCGACGTTTCGGCGAGCATGCTGGCCGAGGACCTGCGGCCGAACCGGCTGGAGCATGCCAAGCGCGAGATCGCCGATCTGGTGAACCGCATGCAAGGAGACCGCATCGGGCTCATCGCCTTCGCCGGCGAAGCGTACACCGTGTGTCCGCTCACCCTCGATCACGGCACGGTGCTGCTGCTGGTCGAAACGCTGAACATCACCAGCGTGTCGACACCGGGGACCAACATCGCGAGCGCCATCGCCCGGGCGCGCTCGGCCTTCGCCGCTGGTCAAGAGAGGCACAAGGCGCTGGTGCTGGTCACCGATGGCGAGTCGCACGAAGGACAGGTGATGGCCGAAGCCAAGGAAGCCGAGAAGGAAGGTCTCGTCATCTATACCATCGGCATCGGCTCGGTCGAGGGCGAGCCGATTCCGGAACGCGACGAAGGTGGCGGAGTCGGCGGCTATCGCAAGGACAAGAGCGGCCACGTCGTCAACACGCGCCTCGACGAAACGACGTTGGCGGAGGTGGCGAGCACGACTCGAGGCAAGTACTTCCGGGGCACGCCGCAAGGGCTGGAGCTCTCGGCGGTGACCGAAGAGCTGCAGCACATGGAAAAGAAAGAGCTCGAGGGCCAGGTTGGGACGAGCTACGAAGAACGCTTCCAATGGCCTCTGGGGCTGGCGATTCTCCTGCTCGCGATCGAGTTCGTGCTGCCGGCACGACGCCGCCGTCGCACGCCGGATCTCGGTGTCGCCGGATTGCTCTGCGCCATGATGCTGACGGCGGGCGTGCCGCGGCAGGCAGCGACGCGCAACCGGGACGCGACGAAGGCATTCAGCGAGCAGCACTACGGTGAGGCCGTGGAAAAATACACCGAAGCATTGACGCACGCGCCGGAATCGGGAGGAATCTCGTACAATCTCGGGAACGCCCTGCATCAGGAACAACGCCTGGACGAAGCGGCCAAGGCGCTCTCGCGCGCGGCACAGAGCGAAGATCCAGGGCTGCGCCATCAGAGTCTGCACAATCTCGGCAACACCTTCTATCGCATGGGCAAGCTGCCGGAGGCGATCGCAGCCTATCGGCGCGCGCTCAGCGCCAACCCCGGCGACCGCGACACCAAGATCAACCTCGAAAAAGCGTTGCAGCTGCAGAAGCAACAGGAAGAGCAGCAACAAAAGCAAAAGCAGCAGAAACCCGATCCGAAGAACCAAGGGGATCAGAAGGACGACCAGCAGCAGCAACAACAACAGCAGCAGCAAGATCAGCAAGGGGACCAGCAACAACCCAAGCAGCCCGGCCAAGACCAACCGGGTGAGCAGCAGGATCAAAAGCAGACACCGCAAGAGCAGCAGGCACAGAGTGCAGCTGCCGATTCGATCGCCGCCGCCGAGGGCGAGCTGCGACCGGAGGAGGCGCTGCGCATCCTCGAAGCCCTCCGCGATCAGGAGCAGGAGCTGCAGAAGCAGAAGATGATCAAGGCGCAGATGCGCGCGCGTCGCACGGAAAAGGATTGGTGAGGTCGTTGCAGTTCCGGATGTGGGCCATCGCCGCCGTCGCACTCGCCTTCCTGGCTCCGGTTGCCCGCGCTCAGGATGTGACTGTGGAAGCCTCGGCGGACCGCACCGCCGGCACGCTCGAAGACGCGATCCGGCTCGACATCCGGGTGCGCGGTCCCTTCCAGGGCCGGCCGGAGCTGCGCGCGCCGGAGCTCGCCGATTTCCGGGTGGCGTCGAGCGGCGAATCGCAGAGCTATTCCATCGTCAACGGTCAGATGAGTGCGTCGTACACGTTCACATTCGTTCTGTTTCCGCAGCGCGAGGGCGATCTCGTCATTCCGGTCTTCTCCGTCTTCCTCCGGGGGCAAGAGCACAAGACCGAGCCCATTCGCGTGCAGGTGAGCGGGCAGTCGCTCGCGCCGGCGCCGGGGGACGCGGCGGGCGAGGGCAAGGATCTCTTCGTCGTCGCGCGTGTGGACAAGGAAAAGGCCTACGTCAACGAACAGATTCTCTACACCTTCTATCTCTACTATGCCGTGCGTGTGTCGAATCTCAACTACACGCCACCGAAGTTCGAGGGGTTCTGGGTCGAGAAGCTGCAGGAAGGCGAGAAGCAATACCACAAGATCGTCAACGGCCGGCGCTATCTGGTCGTCGAGGTGAGCACGGCCGTTTTCCCCACGACATCCGGCACGCTCGAAATCGAACCCTCGGTGCTGCGTTTGGTCGAGATCGCGGAGCGCAGTTTTTCCTTCTTCGACCGCGGCGTCGAGCGAGTGCTGCGCAGTCGCCCCACGACGGTGACGGTGTTGCCCTTGCCGGCGGCCGGGCGCCCGGCGGATTTCGATGGCGCCGTCGGCGAAGACATGGAGCTCGTGTCACGGGTCGATCGCCACGAGATCCCCGAAGGCGAGCCGGTGACGATGACCGTCACCGTGAGCGGCAGCGGCAACGTGCGCACGTTCTCGAAGCCGCGCCTGCCCGAGTTGCCGGCGTTCAAGACCTACGATGCCGACTCGAAGTCGGACGTGCTCAACCTCGATCGCGTGAGCGGCACGCGGACGTATGAAGTCGTGCTCGTCCCGCGCGGGCCCGGGGAATTCACCATCCCGCCCGTGCGGCTGTCGTACTTCGACACTGGTTCCGACAGCTACAAGACTTTGCAAACCGAGGTGCAGCGCGTGACCGCCACACCGGTCGCGGGGGGAACGCCGCAGATGGCCGGCCAGGCCCCGTTGCAACAGGACATCGAAGTGCTGAGCAACGACATCTCCCACATTCGGACCGATGTGCCGGTCTCCGACACGTGGACGCCGCTCTATGCGCACGGGATGTTCCTCGTGCTGGCCCCTCTCCCGCTCCTCGCAGTCGGCGGCGTCGGCTTGCTGCAACGCCGCCGCCGGCGCTTCGCCGCCGATGTGGCGCTGGCGCGCTCGTCCCGTGCGCGCGCGATCGCGCGCAAGCGACTGGCCCAGGCCGAGCGTCTGCTCGCCGACGGCAAGCACCAGGAGTTCTACGCCGAAGCACAGAGAGCCGTGCTGCAGTACGTCGGCGACAAGCTGAACGCTCCGGTCGCCGGCCTGACCCACGCGGCGTTGCGACAACAGCTCGATGCCGCCCATGCCAACGAGGACACGCGGGAGCGTCTCGTGCAATTGCTCGAGCACTGCGACGCGGCACGTTTCGCGCCGGGAAGCTTCGCCCCCGAGCGCATGCGCTCCACCCTGCAGGAAGTCGAATCCCTGGTGATGACGATGGAGGAGGGTTGGGGACGCAAGCCAGGTAGGTCCCGAATCGCGGCGGCCACCTTGCTGTGCGTGGTGCTCGCCGCGCCCGGTGTGCGGGCGCAAAGCGCCGCTCGAGATTCCACCGAACCCTCCCTGCACGTGCAGCAGTCGCTGGCGGAGTATGTGCCGGCGCACGATCTCCTCCAACGCGGTCATGTGGCCTACGAGTCGGGGCGTTACGCCGAAGCCGTCGCCGCCTATGAGCTGGCCGAGGCCCAGGGCGTGCGCAATGGCCCGCTCTATTACGATCTCGGCAATGCGTACTTCAAGAGCGACGCGCTCGGCCGGGCCATCGCGTCCTACCGGCGTGCCGAGCGTCTCATCCCGCGCGACCCAATGTTGCGCGCCAACCTGGATCTTGTCCTCGCTCGCCGCGAGGATCGTGCCGTGCAATCGCCGGTGCCGTTCCCGCTTTCGGCAGTGCGGGCACTCTACTCGCGCATGAGCATCAACGAAATGATCGTGCTCGTGTCGATCCTCTATGTGATTGTCGCCGGACTGCTGGTGCTGCGCATCCTCGGCCGCGATCGCCGTTTCGGCCTGCGCCTGGGGTCGCTCGCGTTGATGGTGCTGTTGGTGTTGGGAGCCGCGACTCTGGGCTACAAGATTCACGACGAACGTGGCATCGAGCGCGCGGTGGTCGATGCCGACAAGGTCGCAGCCATGAGCGGCCCCGGGAGCGATTACACCGTGGAGTTCTGGTTGCACGAGGGCAGTGAAGTCCTGGTGGAGGAAACCCGTCCCGATTGGTTGCGCGTATCGCTGGGCGCGAAACTGCATGGTTGGATTCCAGCGCGCAGCGTCGTTCGCATTTGAGGGAGCCGACATGAACGTTGAATCACGCGTCGCCATCGCCCTGTGGGTGTCCCTCCTCGCCCTGCCGCGTCCGGCGGCGAGCCAAGCCGCACCCGCCAAGCCGGCCGCAGCCGCGCCCGCCGCACCGGCCACATCCACCAAGCCCACCGCACCGGCAGCGCCGGCGAAAGCCGTCGATCTCGCCGCGGCCTTGCCACTGGATCCGAAGGTGCAGCATGGCGAGCTCCCGAACGGCATCGACTACTACATCCGCGTCAACCAGGAACCGAAGAATCGCGCCGAGCTGCGCCTGGTGATCAATGCGGGCTCCATTCTCGAGGCCGAGGATCAAAGAGGCCTGGCGCATTTCGTCGAGCACATGGCGTTCAACGGCACGCAGCACTTCGCCGCACAAGAGATGGTCGACTACCTGCAGAGCACCGGCATGCGTTTCGGCGCCGACATCAACGCCTTCACCAGCTTCGACGAAACGGTGTATATGCTGACGGTGCCCACGGACGTCGATTCCGTCGTCGACAAGGCGTTTCTCGTCCTCGCCGATTGGGCCCGCGGCTCGACGTTTGACCCGGCGGAGGTCGACAAGGAGCGCGGCGTCGTCATCGAAGAATGGCGGCTCGGCCGCGGTGCGAGCCAGCGCTTGAACGACAAGCACCTGCCCGTGCTCTTGCACGGGTCGCGCTACGCCGAACGACTTCCCATCGGCAAGAAGGAAGTGCTCGAAACGTTCGCGCCCGAGGCCGCGGCGCGCTTCGTCGCGGATTGGTATCGGCCCGAATTGATGGCGGTCGTGGCCGTCGGCGACTTCGACCCCGCACGCATCGAGGCGTTGCTGCGCCAGCACTTCCAACGGTTCGCCGCATCGCCGGAGCCGGTGGATCGCCCGCTTTACCCGGTTCCCGAGCACCCTGGCACTTTGTTCAGCATCGCGACCGATGTCGAGGCGACCACGAGCGGCGTTTCCGTCGCGATCAAATCCGTGCGGCGCGAGCGCGGCAACGTGGAAGCCTACCGCCGCACGATCGTCGAGAACCTGTTCAGCAGCGCGCTCAACATGCGGCTGTTCGAGCTGGCGCAGAAGGCGGATCCGCCCTACATCCGCGCCGGCGCCGGACGCGGCAGCTTCGTGCGGCCGCTGGAGACCTGGTCGCTGAGCGTGACGTCGGCGAACAACGGCATCGAGCGCGGCCTGGACGCCGTGCTGGCCGAGGCCGTGCGTGTGCAGCGCCATGGGGTCACCGCGGGCGAGTTGGAACGTGCCAAGGAGCGCCTGCTGAGCGCGATGGAAAGCGCCTACAACGAACGCGAAAAGACCGATTCCGCCGCGCACGCGTCGGAGTACATCGATCACTTCCTCGAGCATGTTCCGGCGCCGGGAATCACCTACGAGTTCGAGATGATCGGAGCGCTCCTGCCCGGGATCCAGCTCGACGAAGTGAATGCGGTCGCGCGTAATCTCGCAGTCGAAGACAACCGTGTCGTGCGCGTGAGCGCGCCGGAGAAGGAAGGCGTTGGCGTGCCGGACGAGGCCGCGCTGCGGCAGATCTTCGCCGCCGTCGCCAGCCGCGACATCGAGCCCTACGTGGACACCACGAGTGATGCACCGCTGGTGGCGTCCACACCGCCGGCCGCGCGGATCACCGCGCGCCAGCGCTTCGAGCGGCTCGGGCTCGAGCTCTGGACGCTCGCGAACGGTGCGCGTGTGTACGTCAAGCGCACCGATTTCAAGGACGACGAGATCATCATGCGCGCTTGGAGCCCGGGTGGGACCTCACTGGCCAGCGATGCGAATTACCTCTCGGCGAGCCAAGCGGCTGGGTTCATTTCGAGCTGTGGTCTCGGCGAGTTCAGCCTTCCCGATTTGGAGAAGAAGCTGTCCGGCAAACAAGTCGGGGTGCGGCCGTTCGTGGCGCCGCTCAGCGAGGGCCTGTCCGGTCAGGCCCGGCCCCAGGATCTGGAGACACTGCTGCAGCTCGTCTATCTCAACTTCCTGCAGCCACGCCGCGACGCCGACGCCTTCCAGGGTCAGATCACTCGCTTCCGTGGCGTGCTGGAAAACCGCGCCGCCGATCCCGGCAATGCCTTCGGCGATACGCTGCGCCTGGTGGCGACCAAGTACCACAAGCGGTCGTACCCATTGACCGCGGCCACTTTGTCACAAGTCGAGCTCGACCCGGCGTTCGCCTTCTACAAGGACCGCTTCGCCGACGCCAGCGATTTCACCTTCGCCTTCGTCGGTAACGTCGATCCAGCCGTTCTCGAGCCGTTGGTGTGCAGCTACATCGGCGGATTGCCGAGCTTGAAACGCAAAGAAACCTGGCGCGACATCGGCGTCGAACGCCCCACGGGCGTGGTGCAACGCCAGTTCCGGCGCGGCGTCGACCCGAAGGCGCGCACGGCCATCCTTTTCATGGGCGCATTCGACTGGAAGCGCGAGGAACGTTATGCCCTCAACGCCCTGACTGAAGCACTGCAGATCCGCCTGCGCGAAGTCCTGCGCGAGGATCTCGGCGGTGTCTACGGCGTGCAGGTCGGCGGTGGCAGCCAGCGCGATCCCAAGCCGGAGTATCGCGTCCAGGTCGGCTTCCAGTGCGATCCCGAACGCCTCGAAGAGCTCACCAAACAGGCGCTCGAGGTGATCGCTGCCTTCCGCGACAAGGGCCCCGACGCCGACGACGTGACCAAAGTCGCCGAGATCCAGCGCAAGAATTACGAAGTCAGTCTGCGCGAGAACCGCTACTGGCTGAGCGAGATCGAATTCCGCGACAGCTTCGGGCTCGATCTCGACGAGATCCTCGAATACGAGAAGCTCTACGCCTTGCTCGACGTCGATCTCGTCCGCCGCGCCGCGAAGAAGTACCTGCGCCCCGACCACTACGTGCAGGTCTCGATGCAACCCGAGGCAACCGCCAGCACACCCGCCGAAGGTGGTGGCGGGAAATAGGCCGAGCCCGCTCACTACGCCATCACGAGATCGAGGCTGCTTGGACGCTCGGCGATTCGAGTCGCACCACAGAGACGCCGGCGTTCGTGAGGTGACTACGCGCGGGTATCGAGGCGGTCCGATGCGGCGGTGGCGGGCGCCGGAGGCGAAGTGTCGCCGTCGTGCGCGAGGGCGGCGAGGAACGCGGTCTCGAGATCCGGCGACGCGTCGGCGGTGGTCCACGTGCCGAGCACTTCCAAGTGGATGGGCAGCAGCGGATTGAGCGGGCGCACATGGTTCGCCTGCTCGTGCTCGTCCCGCAACCGTTGCAGCAGATCGGGCAGGCCTTGTGCCTGCCCCATGGGGACCATGATCAGCCAGTCGGCGAGGCCGGTGCGGAAAGCCAGATCGGTGCGGCGCAAGCGGTCCTCGAGAAAAGCGCCGAGCTCGTCGCCGCCTTCACGGCTGCCGCCCGTGGCTTCGACTCGCACCAACGACACGAGAGCGCACGCCTGACGGAAGTAACCAATGTGCCGCAGATAGTGCTGCAAGAACGATGATGGGTTCCAAGTCGGCACCGTGAACGAGAACACGCTGCCGACGCCGATGCTGCTGTGCACGTTGATGTCGCCGAAGTTGAGTCCGACGAGCTCCTTGGCGATGTGGAGTCCGAGCCCGAAGCCTTTGGTGCTGGGGGCGTTCTCCTGGGTGACTTGCTTGAAGCGCTCGAAGATCGCGGTCCGACTCTCGCGCGGAATTCCGGGGCCGTGATCGGTGACCCCGATCCGCACCAACCCATCTCCTTGGTCGTGCAGTGCCCAGACTCGAATGGCACTCTCGGGCGGCGAGAACTTCACGGCGTTCGTCACGAGGTTGATGATCACACGGCCGATCTTCTCGGGGTCGCAGTAGACATCGGGAAGCTCCGGGTCGGCCATGAACTCCAGCGTGATCTGACTCTTGCGTGCCTTGGCGAGGACCATCTCCTGGGCACGGGTCACGATGTCTTCCACCCGGCAGGGACGGCGGGAAACCCGCAAGATGTCGGATTCGAGCCGGGTCACGTCGATGAGATCGTCCACCATCAAGCTGAGATCATCGACACGGCCGTGAATGACGGCGAAGAAGCGTTGGACATCGGGGTCGATGTCCGCGCCTTCCACGGCTTCTTCCAGCGCCGCGACGTACTCCTTGATCACGGTGAGTGGAGTGCGAAACTCGTGCGACACGTTGCCGACGAAATCGTAGGCCATTTGATACAGCTTCAGCATGCGCGTCGCTTGTTCCTGCAGCGCCTCCGTTCGCCGGGCGACTTCGATCTCCAGATCGGAAGTGCGAGCCGCCAGTGTTTCATGTGCGTGCTCCTGGAAGGCCACTTCGTGCGCCAAGATCTGATTGCGCTCGAATGCGCGCAGCAGTTCCTGCTGCCGTTTGATGAGCAGCGCGAGCGTCGCCACCACGAGAAGCGCCAAAGAGGCGACGAGAGCGGTGTTCGTGTGCTCCCAGGGCCATGGACCAGTGTGGCTGTGCGGGAGCGTCAAAACGGTGACGCACAGGATGAGCGTCGATAGAACACACAGTGAAGCCAGAGCAAGGCAGTGACGGGGTTGGGGCTGCATGAGGGTGCGATCCGGCGTGAATCCGGAAACTGCCGGCGTCGCCGACCCGGAATGATCGCTACGTCTGGACACGCTTTCCCCGTTGGGCTTCGTGTGTGAAGGCTCGGTAAGCGCCCACCGAATTGGATAAATATCCAAGATCCGTGCCGGGGTGCGATGACCCGGCGTGGTTTGATTCCCAGGCGAACGGTCGAGGGATGGTGAGGAAGTTTCAGAAATATCGCGGCCATGTTCCTGACGTCGCGGATCCGTATCGTTCCGGAGTTTTTCCTGCTCTCGTCCGCTCGTCGAACGCTCCCGTCGCGACAAAGCCGCGATCGGTTCCAATGGACGGCATCAATTCACGTCACCGTGACGTAGATTGCCTCTAGGGTTTTCCCTGATCAGGATTCGCGGCGAACGTAGATTTCGCGCGCCACTTCGCGGTCGAGAGCGAGGCTGGTGCCTTCGATTTCGATCACGACGGAGGGCTGTGTTTGTCGCAGGCGCACGGTGCTGCCCGGAACGACGCCGAACAGGCCGAGGCGTTCGTAACGCTTCTGCGAATTCGGCGTCATGAAGACGATGTGTCCGTTGGTGCCGCGTTCGAGTTCCGGCAACGGGAACACCAAGGGCCGGATTTGTCGCGCCGCCCGGTCGGTGCAGCATTCTCCGGCGGGGATTTCGAAACCCTCGGGGCAGCGCGGCGGATGACCGAGAAGCGCGCAGACCGCGTTCGCCGTGGCCGGGCTCAGCACGTGCTCCATCAAACAGGCGGTGCGTTCGGTTTCGTCGGCGGGCAAATTGAGGACATCGAAGAGCAGGCGTTTCGCCAAGCGATGGCCGCGGACGATGAAGCGGGCGCGAGCATCACCGCTCGCGGTGAGGTGCACCCGATCGCCCTCGACCTGCAACAGACCCTCGCTCTGCATTTGCTCGACGAGTGTGGGCGCATCCTCCTCTGCCGACACTTGCAGCAGTCCCGAGAGCGAGTCGTCACCCGCTTCGTGGCGAGTCCAGATCTCCTCGAGGACCTCGTCTTTAGGCTGGGCGCGGAATTCAGGATGCACTGGGCTCCCTGCGGCGCGGCCGCAACAGCCGGGACAAGAAATCGATCGTCACCGAGCGCGGCTTCACGGTTTCGTAACCACACTCTTCGCAACACAGCATGTCGCACCCCGAGTTCATGGGGCACGAGCCACACCCTCCCGTGGTGTCGTGCATACTGCCGCCGCAAAGTGGGCAGCGCATCGGGGGTGCCAACGGCATCAGAACTCCACCCCCAACGCGCGCAGGCTCAGGTTGAGCGCACCACCGACCACGAATGCGAAGGGCACGATGAAAGCCACCATCGTCATCGCTGTGCGAGTGCCGCGTTCCTTGAGCATGATGAGGAAGTTGGCGATGCAGGGGACGAAGAGCGTGATCGTCACCATCGACACCACGAGCTGGATGCCATCCATCTGGCCCTCCCGCGCCATGTCGTACAGACCGGCGGCGCCGTAATCGCGCCGCAAGAATCCGATGAGGAAAGCCTCGGCGGCCTTCTCGGGCAGCCCGAGAATCCCGACCACGAGCGGGGCGGAGAGCCTTTCGATCACATGCAAGAAGTGCACGCGTTCGAGCACGAACAGGAGGAGCGTGCCCAGCAAGAAGAGCGGCACGGCCTCGCGCAGATACCATTCGATGCGGGCCATCGTCTTGACGCCGAGATTCGACAGCTGCGGCCAGCGAATCGGCGGCAGCTCGAGCACGAAGTCCGACGCCCGACCCGGGACCAGCTTGGCCGCGGTCCAGCCGACGACGAAGAGAACGAGAAGCGTGCATCCGGCCCAAACGAGCGTGGCGCCGAGCGAGAGCGAGCGCATCATGCCGAGGATCACGCCCAGCTGCGCCGAACAGGGCACGGCCAGCGCCAGTAGCAAGGTGACAAGAATGCGTTCCTTGCGCGTTTCCAGGATGCGCGTGGTGAGCGTCGCCATGGTGTCGCAGCCGAGGCCGAGGACCATCGGCAGCACCGCCTTGCCGTTCAAGCCCATCGAGCGGAACAGCCGGTTCACCATGACCGCCAGGCGCGGCAAGTAGCCGGAATCTTCGAGAATCCCGAACGCCAGGAAGAACGTGGAGACGATGGGCAAGATGAGCGCGATGGAGTACGACAGCGCCATCGTGATCTGCCCATACGGGCCGACGAAGAGATCGTGGAAGAAACGCAGCGATTCCTGGCCGAAACCGAGGGCAGTGTGGGTGTACTCCGGCAGGAGCACGCCGTTGTCCAGGAGATGCGTGTGCGGGAAGCGGAACAGGAAGTCGGCGCCGCGCGTCGCCCAGGGCGAGAGGAAATGGGCAAAGACGTTGGTCTCGAGCAGATCCACCAGCGTGCCGGCGCCGAGGACGCCGACGAACTGATACATCCCCCACAGCACCACGAGCAGCACGGGCACGCCCCACACGGGATGCATGCTCCAGCCACCGAGGGTGTCGAGCCAGGAACCGACGCGATGTCGCGGGCGCGTTTCCACGCCGCGGACCACCGTATCGATGGCTCGCAGGCGGTGACGGTGGATCGCTGTGCCGAGCGGCTCGCGCAGCTGGGACTGGGTGCGGGTGCGGATGTCTTCGAGCTGCCGGACGACGTCCGCACCGACCTGTTCCTGCAACCATGGGACGAGCGACGCGTCACCGGCGAGCAGCGAAACGGCGAGGCCGCGCGCTTGCAAGTGCGTGGACGGCAGGATCTTCTCCATCGCCGCGATGGAGTGCTCGATGGCGCTCGAGTACTCGACGCGCAGCTTCGAACGGCTCTGGTCGAGGAGCGTCTCGCGCAAGGTGTCCAAGCCTGTGCGGCGCACGGCCACCGTGGTGACGACGCGCACGCCCAGCACGTCCTCGAGCTTGGCGCGATCCACGTGCACCCCGAGGTCGCCGGCCTCGTCCATCATGTTGAGGTCCAGCGTGAACGGCAATCCCAGCTCGGCGATTTGCGTGGTCAGGATCAGGGCGCGTCGCAGGTTCTTGGCGTCGGCCACTTGCACCAGCGCACCGGGCTGCTCGCGCAGGAGGATGTCGCGCGTGACTTCCTCGTCCTCGGAAGTCGGCACCAGGCTGTTGATCCCAGGGGTATCGAGGACTTGAACACCGATTCCGCCCAAGGTCGTCGAGCCGCGCGTCACCGTGACCGTCGTCCCGGGATAGTTGGAAACCGTGACATAACGCTTGGTGAGCGAGCCGAACAGCACGCTCTTGCCGACATTGGGATTGCCAACGAGGAGGACGCGTGGGTGCTGGGCGAGCCGGGAATCCTGAACGGCTGTGCTCATGTGCGCTCTGTCTGGCAGCTGCGGCATATGCCGAAGATCTGATGCACGTGACCGAGGGCGAGGAAGCCGTGCTGCTCGCAGATCTGGTCCTGCAGCGTCTCGATCTCTTCACTCACGAACTCGATGACCGCGCCGCAGCGGTGGCACACCATGTGATCGTGATGCGCACGGTCGAAGACGCTCTCGAAGCGGGCATGTCCTTCACCGAAGTGATGGCGCTTGACGAGCCCTGCCTCGGCGAGGTGATCCAGGGTGCGATACAACGTGGCGCGGCTCACCTCGCGGTTGGAGCGGCGCAGAGATTCCAAGAGCTCGTCGGCGTCGAAGTGGCCGGACTGGCTCATCGCGCCCTGCAGCACCATCAGGCGCTCCGGTGTCATCCGGAGGTTGCGCGCCTTCAGATGCTCACGCAGGCGCTCCTCGGGCCCGTGATCCGGCGCGACCGCCTCTTTGCTACGAATGGCCGGCATCTTCGAAGGCTCCGCGATTGAGACTCAATCTCAATAAGAAGGTAAGGTTTTGCCCGGGGAACGTCAAGCCTCAGCAAGTTGTTATATGTCAGCATGTTGAATGGTTCAACCGACAAGGACGGACGAACGGGTGCAGTTCTCGCAAGGTCCTTCGCCGAGGGCATTCAAAGGATGAGTAGGTGCTTTACATCCCTAGGTCTCAGGCGTAAAGAGGAGGCATGCGGAAGAATGCTTGCATTCGCGTGCTGAACCGAGTCGTCGTCGTTCTCCTGCTGACGGTCGCGGGCACCGTTTCGCTCGCGCACCAGGCACAGCATCACGGCGGCGATGGCGATTGTCCGGTTTGCTTGCAGGGGCATGCAGGCGCCCCGGCACTCCTCCGCCAAGTTCTGCCACTCACGCCGCCACGCGAAACAGTGCGCTCGCATCCCGCTCCCGTGCCGACAGTCGAGCATGGTCCCGCGCATACCTGTCGCGCCTGTCGAGCTCCTCCTTTCTCCATCGCCTGAACACGATTCCTCGAGCCGCGTCGCGATGCGCAACGCCGGGTCTTCATGCCTGCCATTTCCGGCAGGCCGAGCCGAATCGATCGCCCCATAGGGGCCAGGAACAATGGAGAGGAGAACGCAATGCGTCGAAGGTTGTGGTTCAGTCCGATCCTCATGTGCACGTCCCGCAGAGTGCTCGTGTGGGCGACAGCATGCCTAGTGGTCTCGATGTTTTCGATGGCCAGAGCCGGTGTCATCAATCCGGACATCTCTGTCATCGGCCAGCCGTTCTTTTCGATGAACGACGACCCCTTGAACCCCGAGCGAAACAGGGTGCGCTTCGACATCGGCGAGACGGAGTTCGTGTTCGATGCCTACCTCAACCCGTATGCCCGGGGCACGTTCATCACGACTTTGACCGGGGAAGGCTTCGAGCTCGAGGAAGGCTACTTCAACCTCTTTCGCAGCTTACCTTTAGGGCTCGCTCTCAAGGGCGGCAAGTACCGCGTCGGATTCGGGCGCCTCAACCCGATCCATCCCCACGCCAACCCCTTCGCCGAGCCGTTCCTCGTCCTCCGCACGTACCTACCCGGCGACGAGGGGCTCAACGAGACAGGAGTCTCGCTCTCGGAACGCATCCCAGTGCATGGAGATTTCTCGCTCAACATCGCCGCCGACTGGCTGCAGGGCGACACCTTCCGCATCGAGCGCGAACCGACGGATGACCCCAACGATCCGATCACGTTGGGAGGCGATGATCAAGCGGGCGAGTCACGGTCGGCAGGTGCGGGTCGCCTGTCGGGGTTCGCGATGCTGGGTGAGCAGTCGGCGCTGGAGTTCGGCCTGTCGGCCACGGCCGGGACCAACAACGTGGCTGCTGGGACCATCACCCAAGTCTACGGCGCGGACGTGAAGGCGAAGCTGTGGTTCTCGCCGCGTTCTTACATGGTCCTGCAGGCCGAAGCCTTGATGCTCGACCGGGAGGACGCGACCTGGAGCCCTGGGTCCGAATACAGCAGCACGAGTGTCGACCCGGTCGGTGGCTACTTCTACGCCGATTATAACTTCGGGCTTCGATACAACCTCGGTGCCTCCTACGAACGGTTCCAGGAGCCCAGCGCGGACGAACCTTGGACGCAGGCGGTGGGGGCCTTCGCCGGTTTTTCGCTCCTCGAGGAAACGACCGTCTTCCGTCTCGACTACGTCCACCTGAACCCGGAAGTCGGAGACGACACGAACCAAGTCACGCTGCGCATCATTTACTCGATGGGGCCGCACAAAGCACATTCGTTCTGAGCCAAGGAGATTCGTCATGAACCGCAGATTCGAAACCTCGAGGCCAGGGCTTCGCGGCGCCGCTGCGCTGGACTGGGCGACGACGATCGCCGGCGCACTCGCCGTGGGGTTGCTGGCACTGTGCCTGACCACGAACGCTGCATCGGCAAAGGTGCGAGTGGTCGCCTCATTGAACGATCTGGGCTCCATCGCCGCCAGCGTGGGTGGCGACCAAGTCGAGGTCGTGGGGATCTGTCGTGCCAATTCGGATCCGCACCGGGTCGAGGTGCTGCCCTCGTACATGGTTCGCGTGTCGCGGGCGCAGATCTATCTCAAGGTTGGCCTGGGGCTCGATCAGTGGGCGGATCAGATCATCGATGGTTCGCACAATGGCGATCTCCTGATCGTCGATTGCTCCAAGGACGTGCCGGTGCTGGAAAAACCCACCGGCAAGGTCGACGCTTCCATGGGAGACATCCACCCCCAAGGGAACCCGCACTATTGGTTGGATCCAAGGAACGGTGCGATCGTCGCACGGACGGTGGCGGAAGCGTTGTCACGCGTGGACCCGACGCACGCAGCGGACTTCGCGGCGCGAGCGGAGCAGCTTGCGAAGGCAGCCGAAGTTGTCTTGGAGCGTGGCAAGGAGGCGGTCGCCTCGCTGCCAAAACCCTATCTCATCACCTATCACCGCTCGTGGAGCTACTTGGCGAATGCCTTCGGCCTCGACGTCGTATCGACGATCGAGCCGATCCCGGGGATCCCCCCCACGGGCAGGCATCTGCAGGACCTCGTCAGCGTCATCAAGGAGCGCAAGGTGGGGATCGTGTTCGAGGAGCCGTATTTCTCCGAAGATTCCGGCGAGTTTCTCGCGCGCCAGACCGGCATTCGCGTAGTGCAGGTGTCGGCGACGTGCGCGGCGGTCACGGCAGGGAGCTACATCGCGCACTTCGAGGAGCTGGTGACGATCCTCACCAACAGCAAGGCCGAAGCCGGCGTCGCGCCGGCTGGCCGCTAGCCGGAGGAGAGACTTGGAGGCCTTCACACTGCCTTTTTTCAGGGCGGCGCTCTTCGCGATCCTCGTGCTGGCAGGAATCCACTCCTACCTCGGGTTCCACGTCGTCCGTCGCGGCGTGATCTTCGTTGACTTGGCGCTGGCGCAGATGGCGGCGCTCGGTGTGGCGATGGCACTGGTCTTCGGCCTGCACGAGAATCCAATCGCTGCGTATCTCATGCCGCTCGGAATGACGCTGGTCGGGGCGGCGAGCTTTGCCTGGCTGCGCAATCAGGAACGTCGCGCACCGCTCGAAGCGTTCATCGGCATTGTTTTCGCCACGGCGCAAGCGCTCGTCTTCCTGGTTCTGGAGAAGAGCCCGTCGGGTCCCGAGCATCTGAAAGAGACTCTGGTCGGCACGCTCTACACGGTCGATCCGAAACACATCCTCCATACGGCGGTGCTCTACGCAGCCATTGGTGTGGTGCATTTTCTCTTGCGAAAGCCGCTCTTCGAAATCACCAATGACCCCGAAGGCGCGCGCGCCCGCGGGCGTAAACTGTTCCTGTGGGATTTCCTGTTCTACGCACTCTTCGGCGTCGTCGTCACGTCCTCCGTTCGGATCGCCGGAGTGTTGCTGGTGTTCGGGTTGCTGGTCATTCCGGCAGTGGCGGGGCTTCTCACCTCGCCACGGGCGACGACGGCGCTCGCGGTCGGGTGGACCTTCGCTTGCGTTGCTAGCTTCGTCGGGCTCCTCGCCTCGTTGCATTTCGACATGCCTGCAGCTCCGAGCATCTTGGTATCACTGACGCTTTTCCTCGCGCTCCACGGCCTGGTGCTCAGCATGAGACCGTGGAGGAGAAGGCGATCGGGCACTGGCACGGGGTCCGCGGAGTGAGGCCTGCAGCCGAACCGCCGGCCGGCGAGTCGAAGATCCAGTCCAGCACGAGCCGTTGCTGTTGGCACTCGCTCTGCATCGATTTTTCCCAGGCCGCCGCGAAACGAGTGCAACCCCTGGCGGCTCCGATGCGTCATAATGGGATCGGGCTCCCACCTGGCCCCGGGAGACCCCGGCAAGCCTATGGAGGCGCGATGAGACCCAGAGCAGTCGCCCGGCTGGAACGAGGCCCTAAGGGCCGTCCGTGGCAGGGTCTCGCCTTCGCCGCCCTCCTGGTCGGGTTCGTTGCGGCCGCTAGCGCCGAAGACAGCCCCGAAACGCCCTGTGCGGTCTGCCGACTCTGGGAGACCACGATGGCGGCCGTTCCCGACGAGGCAGTGACGATCGCGGCAGAGGCCATCGCCAACGGTGTGGTCCTGCGGGTCACGGCCGCGGAGCCGCAGGCACAGGCCGCGCTGTGGACGGCCTGCAACGAGCGTCAGATCCTCCTTGCCCTCGTGCAGCGTGGCGAGACGGTGTCGCTCTGCCCCGCTTGCCGCGCCAACGTCGCGACCTTCGATGCGCTCCGCATCGACCTCCTGCGGCTTCCCGATGGCGTGCTGCTGCTCTACACCTCGGCTGACTCCGAGATCGTGGAGCGGCTGCATTCGCTGGTCTCGGGAGCGGGCGTCCCGCTGTAGCGAATCATCCGAGAACGCAAGGCTTGCGCCCGCGCCTCCGGGCCGCAGCCGACCCATGCCAGTCGCACGATGCCACCCGCGCCGTGGCGCACGCTACACTGGACGGGCCTTCGACGGCGCAGTCCGCGCGCCGCGGCCGCGTCTCCGACGAGCTCTCGGTGGTGGGAATGCGCTTCTTCCGCTTCACGCGCCGACGTTATCTCGCGCTCGCCACGCTCGGGATCCTGCTGCCCACGTCGTTCCTCGCCT
>Ga0075428_100001316_pt1 | contig 26301 bp, 13 predicted proteins | sample RhiMetdeltSRZDD2_FD_75291 | JGI IMG/M metagenome (GOLD analysis project Ga0075428, IMG submission 75291) | Populus rhizosphere microbial communities from Tennessee, USA - Rhizosphere MetaG P. deltoides SRZDD2 | ecosystem: Host-associated > Plants > Roots > Rhizosphere > Soil | place: USA... | reverse complement strand
CGACCACCGCATCCTCTACGACCTCCTCCTGGGGCGGTCGCAACGCGGGCGCGAGGGCCGGCTCGTGCCCTACACGGTGTTCACCGATCCACAGGTGGCACGAGTGGGACTCTCCGAAGCAGAAGCCAAGGAGGCGGGCATCCCGTACGAGGTGGCGACCTTGCCTTACGCATCCATCGCCCGCGCCGTCGAGGTGGACGAAACGGCGGGGCTCATGAAGCTCCTCATCGACCCGAAGACGGAGAAAATCCTGGGGGCTGCCATGGTCGGTCTGGAAGCAGGCGAGCTGATCCACATCTTCGTCGCCCTCATGCAGGCCGGCTCTACCGCCCGGCCTCTCGTCGACGCCCAGGCCGTGCACCCGACGCTCGCCGAGGGCGTGCAGTCCCTGGTCATGTCTCTGCCTCGCTACGCCCTGTCGTGATACGGAGGCTGGTGGCGGAGTGGACGCGCGCGCCGTGCCCATAGCGACGAGAACCTAGCTTCCAGTAACCTGGCGCCCGGTTCGCGCGTATTGTCCGGAGGCCCCACGCCGAGGTTTCCGAGTCCCACTGCCACCGAGGGAGACGCCGTGCGCTCGCCATGGACCGCCGTCTCTGCCGCCGCGTCGCTTGCCGCGGGGATTCTGCTCCTCCTCTGGCCACCGCCGGTGGCCGCCGCACCCCTCGCGGGCGCTATGCCGCGAGCGGACAGGGGGCACTCGACCGACGATGAAGAGAATGACCACGATTGGAGGTACCTGCTGCGCCACGCGCGTCCCGTGATCAGCCTCCAGTACGGCATCGGCGACCCGGACCGCGACGGCTTCGGGGGCGATCTGGCCGAGGTGGGGTCCCTCGGCATTCTGCTCGGCCACCGGATCGAGCGGCGCTATGCGGGCGAAGAGGGGCTCCTGCACCAGAGCACGCACTTCGCCCACGTCGGCAACTTCGCGAGCCGCCTCGCCAGCGACTTGCCCGAAGCCTCCGAGGTCGGCACCGACATGTGGCGGTTCGGGGCTGGCTTCGGCGATGGTTACGGCTATCGCTTCGCCTCGGACCGCGGCCGCTTCGTCCTCCAGAACTCCGGCACTTTCGGGTGGCACACCCTCGAGCTGGAAGGTAGCGCGGTGGGCGTTCTGAGTCCGGCGGACGCGTTGTCGCTCGAGCAGTTCACGAGCCACACGCGATTCGGCGAGTCGTGGGAGTCCGCCCTCGAGGTCGGCTTCGGCAGCATGCTGTCTCTGCATGCCGGTTACGAGCGCATGGCGGTGTTCCCCAGTTTCAAGATCTGGTACTGGCTGCTCTCCACCGGCATCGATCGCGGTGCCCTCGCGGCCATCGGCTTTTTCGTCGACGGGGTCGCGGACAACTCGCCCTACGCGGCGCCGGTCGTGCGCTTCCTCCTCCAGGGTGCCCTGCAGTACGGCTTCTACGAGCTCCGCCAGGAAGAAGTACACTGGCCCTTCGACACCGAGCCGCCGCTCGCGTACGACATGTTCAACATCGGTCTCACGACCCGGTTCTGAGCGCGGCGGCGACACTCTCTAACGAGCACGGATTGCGTTCTACTTCCAAGCCACCTCGAGTTTCGGAACGTCCTCGGCGAAGGTGAACCGGACCCGGCACTTGGCGGCCTCGTAGCCTTGGCTCGTCCAGTCCTCGCCCGCTTGCGCCATGTGTGGGGCGGCGAAGTGGGCGGCCGTCGCCGGCGGACCGGTGACGCGCACGCCCACCTTGCGGGAAACGACGACCTTCATCTCGCTGGGCACACCTTGGAGGTTGATCACCGACTCCCCCTCGGATTCCGCACCGACGACCTCTAACTGACACACCGCACCCGGCACGTCGAGCGTTACCTGCTTGGCTCGAGCATTCAGCAGGTGCTGGAATCGGAGCGACCCCGCGGGCACGCTGGCGAAGAAGCTCTCGAGCACGATCGGGTTCTGGCTGGCGAATTCGACCTCCACCTTCGTCCGGTTCGCCTCGATGTGCACGCTCTGCACCTGGAATTCGCTGAAGTCGAACGTGCCCTTCCCCCGGTCGCATTGCAGCGTGAAACTCGTAGGGCCGGAAGGGCACAGACGGATTTCCCACTCTTCGGGAATGGGACCCTCCGCTTTTTCGCGCTCCTCGGGCGTCAGGGAGCTGTATTTCGGATTCTCGAACAGGTACAGATCGCGAATGCGCAGCAGCGCACGGGCTGCACCCGAGTACTCGACGCGCGGCCTGAACCTGTCTGGATTGACGCTCATGAGCAGCAGATGTTGGGGATCCCCTTTGTACAGCGTGATGTCGTCGCGCAGGCTCTCGAGTTCGAGGCTCAGGGTCTCGTGGGGCCGCGTGGGCAGCGTGATCTGGGCTGCACCCTGGGTGGCCAGGGCCAGCAGCAGCATCGTGGCGATCACGGTAATCGACCGGGCGCTGGTGAACATGCTTCCTCGTTGGGTTCGGGGGCACGCCAGGGATGGCTCGCCAGCGCAGGATACAAGATCGCTTGCCTCCCCGACCCGGCATGGGGCGGCCTTGCGCCGCCGTTTGGCCCTGCCGTATCCTACGGGCGGTTCGAAGCCGCCCTGTTGTGCGCGCACGGTGTTATATCGTGGCGCCCCCGCTCCGCGTGATGTGGGCGCGAAGGAAGTGCAACGCCATGAAGTCAAAGCACTCGGACGCTGGATCCTGGCGGTTGCTCTGCCGCGACCTCCTCGCGATCGGCTGCGCGGCCCTGCTCGTGCCCGGGAATGTCTCCTGCGCTCTGCTCGCGTCGCAAAAGCCGGATGCAACGTCACCGGACAACACGGCGCAGCCGCCGGCTGCCACGGCGCAGCCACCGACCGCCCCGCCACCGGACACCACGGCGGCGCAGAGTGCTGCCGAGGCGACCGCGGTGAAACTGCCGCCCGAGCAGCTCGAATCGCTGGTGGCACCCATCGCTCTCTACCCCGACCCGCTGCTGGCGCAGACTCTCGTCGCCTCCACCTACCCGCTCGAGATCATCCAATTGCAGCAGTGGCTCGCCAAGAACCCCAATCTGAAAGACAAGGAACTCGCCGATGCGGTGGCGAAGGAACCTTGGGACCCGAGCATCCAATCGATGGCCGCGTTTCCCGACGTGGTGAAGCGGCTCGCGGACGACATCCAGTGGACGACGGATCTCGGCAACGCCTTCCTCGCCCAGCAAAGCGAGGTCATGGACGCGGTGCAGCGCATGCGCCAGAAAGCCAAGGAGAAGGGTGCCCTGGAATCCAACGAGCAGCAGACGGTCGAGACGAAGGTCATCGAGGAGAAGACGGTCATCGTGGTCGAGCCAGCGAATCCAGAGGTCATCTACGTGCCGTCGTACAGCCCGACGGTCGTCTATGGCGCGCCGGTGTATCCGTATCCGCCGATCTATTACCCTCCCTATCCTCCGGGTGCTGCATTCATGTCCTTCAGCATCGGCGTCATGTGGGGTGCCGCCTTTTGGGGCGGTTCCTGTTGCGGCTGCGGCTGGGGCGGCAACAACGTCAACATCAACGTCGATAACAACTTCAACAATATCAACAGGGGCGACCGTGGCGATCGTGGAGACCGCGGCAACCGTGCCGAACCCCGCGCCGGTGACCGTGCTGGAGACCGCGGTGGCCGCGGCGGGGCAGGCGCCGGCGGCGGCAACTGGCAGCACAATCCCCAGCATCGCGGTGCCGCCCCCTATGCCGACAAGGCGACCGCCAACAAGTACGGCGGCTCGGCGCGCGGCGAGTCGCCGGGCAACCGCCAGCAGGCGGGCACGCGGCAGCAGCCCAGCGCTGGCAACCGAGCCGCGAGCCCGGGCGCGGGTAACCGTGCGAGCGCGCCAAGCGCTTCGAACCGCGCTGCCGGTGGGGCGAGTGCAAGTCGTGCCGGCGGCGATCCCATCGGTGGGCGAAACATCCAACAGCGGAGCAGCAGCTCGAAGGCCGGTGGCTTCGGCGGCGGGAGCAGCTACAGTGGCAGCAGCGCCCGGGCGAGCGGCTCGCGCGGTGCCTCTAGCATGGGATCGCGCGGCGCCCCGCGCGGCGGCGGCGGCGGACGTCGGAGGTGAGCGCGATGACATTCCGAAGCGAAGGTCGCAGGCTCGTCGGGCTCCGTGACCATGCCGCGCGCCTCGGCTGGTGCCTCGGGTTCGCCTGGGTGCTGGCGTCACTGTCACCGGGCGGGGCTGCGGCGCAGTCCAACGCGACGCCCTCGGGCTCGCAGGTCAAGCAGCGGACCTTCAAGACGCCCGAGGAAGCGAGCGAAGCCTTGATCGCCGCCGCCGAGCAATTCGACGTGACCGCATTGAAGTCCATTCTCGGGCCGGACGGCGCGGACCTCGTGGTCACCGAGGACCCGGTGCAGGACAAGAACCAGAGCGCCGCGTTCGCGGCCGAAGCGCGCAAGCAGACCCGCGTCGTCCGCGATCCCAAGAACAAGAAGGTCGCGATCCTCTCGGTCGGTGTCGACGAATGGCCGCTGCCGATCCCCATCGTCCAGAAGGGCAGCACCTGGCAGTTCGACTCCAAGGCCGGGCGGCAGGAGATCCTGTACCGCCGCATCGGCGGCAACGAGCTCGATGCAATCGAGGTGTGCCGCGGCTACGTGGAAGCGCAGCACGAGTATGCCTCTGAGAAGCATGAAGGCTCGATGGTGAACCAGTACGCGCAACGCATCATCAGCACCCCCGGCAAGCAGGATGGATTGGCGTGGCGAGCCGCGGATGGAACGTGGCAGGGCCCCGTGGGCGAGGCGATCGCCAAGGTCATCGCCGAGGGTTACAGCGACAAAGCCCAGCCCTACCACGGCTACTTCTTCAAGGTCCTCACACGCCAGGGCCCGGACGCGCCACTCGGCGAGATGGACTTTGTCGTCAAGGGTGTAATGATCGGCGGCTTCGCCCTCGCCGCCGCACCGGCCGAATACGCCGTCACCGGCGTGAAGACCTTCATCGTCGGGCATGACGGTGTCGTCTACGAGAAAGACCTCGGGCCGAAGACGCTCGACCAGTTCCGCGCCATGGACCGCTACAATCCCGATACGTCCTGGAAGCCCGTCGAAGCACCGTGACCCGCACGAGAGTCACGCGCCGCGCTCGGCGCGTCCCCGATGTCGTGCGGCCACAACGCCTCCCGCCTGTGAGGCGGGAGTCCTACCAGAGCGGCTTGCTGAGGTTCTCCGTGAAGGAAGAGAACATGATGTTGCAGCTGAGGCTGATGCGCTCTTCCGCTGCGGCATTCACCTCCACCGAATGCTGCACATAGGCGGGGAACAGAAGGAGCGTCCCGTTCCGCACCGGGACCACGACCTGGTCGGTGTTCTCCGCGGTGAGCTCCGTGACCGGCGCCCGGAGAATCCCGGTCTGGGGTCGTGGATCGTGGAAGTGGATGGTGTCGCCGCCCGGATGCGTCCGCAGGTAATACACAGCGCTCAAGAAGTTGTTGGGATGACTGTGGGCGCGGTGTGCCGCGCCCGGCGCTAGAACGTTGGCCCAACAGCCGGTGATCTCGAAGTCCTCGTAACCGATTTTTAGGAACCGTAGGATCGTCTTCGCTGCCGCGCCGACGCACTCCACGAACTCCCGCAACTCCTCCCGTTCGTGCAGCCTCCGCTCCGACTGCCAACCCTGACCGCGCCCGAGCGGATCCGGCTCGAGCCGCCTGAGCTCCTCCAACAGCGCCAGGATCCGGTTGTCCATCGCCTGGCGTACCTCGGCCCGGAGCTGGAGCTTCCAGACCAGGGTGGGGAACATCGGGATGACGTCGGAGGCTTCGATCCAGGGGTTCCGGTCGGTCGTCATGCCTTCTCCCTACGGCGGATGGGCCCGCGGATGCCGCCGGGCGCTTCTTCACGATAGATCCAACTTTCCGGCTGCACAACGGTTCCACGGGACACGCCACCTCCGGGGCCCGGTGCGCGTCGCCCTCGACTGGACGCTGGGCATCCTCTTCTCCAAGGACTTCATCCAGTTCGAGACGGTGCGCGCGCGGACGACCTCTATCGCCCCCGAGGCACGGCCGGCGCCGCCCGAGGAGCCGGTGTTGTCTTAAGATCCGCCCGGGCGGGTGCAATGCTCCCGCCACCCCAACGACAGGAAGGGGACCATCGTGGCGAGGAACCTCACGGGGAATGACGAGACAAAGCCCGGGATCCGCTCGCACGCCGAACGTGCCCGGCTCGACGAGGACGCGCGGCGCACCCACAACTGGAAGCGCTGGGGACCGTACCTGTCCGAGCGCCAGTGGGGCACGGTGCGGGAAGATTACTCACCCGGCGGCACCGCCTGGGAGTCCTTCCCCCACGACCACGCCCGCAGCCGCACCTACCGCTGGGGCGAGGATGGTCTCCTGGGCATCACCGATCGGCAGTGCCGGGTGTGCTTCTCACTGGCGCTGTGGAACGGCCGCGATCCGATTCTCAAGGAACGCCTCTTCGGTCTCACGGGCAACGAGGGCAACCACGGCGAGGACGTGAAGGAGCTCTATTACTACCTGGATTCGAGCCCTACGCACTCCTACATGAAGGCACTCTACAAGTACCCGCAGGCGGAGTACCCCTACGCCCGGCTGGTGGAGGAGAACCGCCGCCGCGGCCGCGAGGTCGGCGAGTTCGAGCTCGTGGACAGCGGCGTCTTCGAGGGCGAGCGCTACTTCGACGTCTTCGCCGAGTACGCCAAGGCCGGGCCGGACGACATCCTCATCCGCATCACGGTGGAAAACCGCGCCACCGAGAACGCCGTACTGCACCTGCTGCCGCAGCTTTGGTTCCGCAACACTTGGAGCTGGGGGCGCACTTCCGAGGGCTATGGCGCCAAGCCGCGCCTCATGCGGAGCGGCGAGGCGGCGGTGCTGGCCGAGCACCCGTCGGCGGGTCGTTTCCGTCTGAGCTTGGGGCGCGGTCCCGACGGCCGCTGGCCGCAGCTCCTGTTCACGGAAAACGAGAGCAACGCGCACCGGCTCTGGGGTAGAGGGGATCCGCAGGCCTTTGGCAAGGATGCCTTCCATGCGCGCGTCGTCCATGGACAAACGCAGGCGGTGAACCCGGCGGAGACGGGAACGAAGGCCGCCGGCTGGTATGTCCTCGAGCTCGCCGCCGGCGGCTCGGCTCGGATCGAGTTGCGGCTGACTGCCGCCGAGAGCGCGCCGGCCGCACCGTTCGGCCCCGGATTCGATGCGGTGTTCCTGCAGCGCCGCGAGGAGACGGACGCGTTCTACGCCACCGTGATTCCAGCGGCCACCACGCCGGCGGAGCGCAGCGTCCTTCGCCAGGCTTACGCCGGTCTCCTCTGGACGAAGCAGTACTACCACTACGTCGTCCGCGACTGGCTCGAGGGGGATCCTTCCCAGCCTGCGCCACCGGCGGAGCGCCGGCGCGGGCGCAACTGCGGCTGGGAGCACCTGTACAACCGCGACGTGATCTCCGTGCCCGACAAGTGGGAGTACCCCTGGTACGCGGCTTGGGATCTCGCCTTCCACATGCTGCCCTTCGCCAAGCTCGACCCGGAGTTCACCAAGCAGCAGCTCGTCCTCTTCCTGCGCGAGTGGTATATGCACCCGAACGGGCAAATCCCCGCCTACGAGTGGGCGCTTTCCAACGTGAACCCGCCGGTGCATGCCTGGGCTTGCTGGCGCGCCTACAAGATCGCCGGACCCCCGGAGCGGCGCGATCGGTTGTTCCTCGAACGCGTCTTCCACAAGTTGCTGCTCAACTTCACCTGGTGGGTGAATCGCAAGGACGTGGAGGGGCGGAACCTCTTCTCCGGCGGCTTCCTCGGTCTCGACAACATCGGCGTCTTCGACCGCTCGCTGCCTCTGCCCACGGGCGGCCATCTCGAGCAGGCCGACAGCACTGCCTGGATGGCGTTCTACTGCGCCACCATGCTGTCCATGGCGCTGGAGCTGGCCAGCGTGGAGCCCGCCTACGAAGACGTGGCCTCCAAGTTTTTCGAGCACTTCGTCGCCATCACCGACGCCATGCACCGGATGGGCGGGCGCGGTCTGTGGGACGAGGCCGATGGTTTCTACTACGACTCCTTGAACATGGACGGCGTGCACCTGCCGTTGCGCACCCGCTCCTGGGTGGGGATCATCCCGCTCTTCGCCGTGGAGGTGCTGGAGCAAGAGGTGCTCGATCAGCTGCCCGGTTTCCGCAAGCGCCTGGACTGGTTCCTGGAGAACCGCGCCGATCTGGCGCAGCACATCAGCTACATGCAGGAGAACGGCTCCGACCACGGGCATCGCTTACTCGCCATCCCCACCAAGGAGCGTTTGCTCCGCGTGCTCCGAGTTGTACTCGACGAGAGCGAGTTCCTCTCCCCTTACGGCGTGCGTTCCGTATCGAAGGTGCACGAAGAGAATCCGTTCGTCTTCCACGTGCACGACCAGGAATACCGGGTGGACTACGTGCCCGGCGAGGGCAACACGGCGCTCTTCGGCGGCAACTCCAACTGGCGCGGACCGATCTGGTTCCCCCTCAACTACCTCCTGGTGGAAGCGCTGGAGCGCTATCACCACTTCTACGGCGACGACCTGAAAGTGGAATGCCCGACGGGATCGGGACAGTGGATGAACCTGGCCGAGGTGGCGCACGAGCTCTCCATGCGCCTCTCCGGCATCCTCCTCCCCGATGGCCGGGGCCGGCGGCCTTGTCACGGTGACGAGGCGCGCTACGCGAACGACCCGGCGTGGAAAGATCTGGTGCTCTTCTACGAGTACTTCCACGGCGACAGCGGCCGCGGCGTCGGCGCCAGCCACCAGACCGGTTGGACCGCATTGGTCACGCGCTGCATCGAGGATCTCGCGGAGCACCGCCTGCAGGAGGGGAACAGCAGCGCGGCAGATCTGACGGTGGCGACGAAGCTCGCCGTCCCGGCGACGCCGAAGTAGGGCTGACTTCTGCAACTCTGGCGACAACCGCGGCTCAGGCTGCCACCGCGCCTCCAGCGAAAGCCGCGACTCAGGCGGCGCCCCGTCCCTTCCGGTGAGCGCGGGAGCGTGCAAAGACCGGCGCGGTGGGAATGACGAGACAGAGGATCGTGCCCCGTTCGACGGCGCTCCGGCACAGGATTTCGCCGCCATGGGCCTCGACGATCCGCTTCGCCATGGCGAGCCCGAGCCCGGGACCGCGCACACCCCGCGTCGGCGAGTTGAGCGCTTGTGTGAAAGGTTGGAACACCGACTCCAACTCCTCGGGGGGGATGCCGATGCCGCGATCTTTCACCTCGATCACCAGGAGCGCGTCGGCACTGGCGGGGTCCACGGCCGCCTGCGGGTGCAATCGCTCCATGTCGAGCCGCTCCGATTCCGCGCCGGACCGTTGGTATTCCGCCTCGAGATTCCTCCGACTGCTCAGATAGAGATGCACCTGGGGCTTCTGCTCTTTCGAGCCGAACTTCATGGCGTTGTCGACGACCGACTCCAGGGCGATGCGGATCTTCTGGCGGTCGAAGCGGATGGTGGCGGCCGGCAGCGCCACGTGCAGCTCGAAGTCACCACGAGCTTCCAGGAGCGGGCGTACTTCCTCGGCCACCCACGCCTGCAGATCGATGGGTTCGCGGTCGAGGGCCACCTCGCCGGCGGCGCTGTCGTTGAACAAGAGGATCGAGCCCACGAGATACTCGAGGCGCGCCAGGGCGCTGCGCTGCATCTCCGCCAGCTCCGGCTCCATGGGGGTGAGCTCCGCGGTGTTTTTCAACACCGTGAGCGGTGTACGGAACTCGTGCGAAACGTGGCTCATGAACTCCCGCTTCATCTCGTCGAGACGCTGCAGCTCGTTGCGACTCCTCTCCACCAGCTGATAGGCGATGGAGTTCTTCACGCTGAGCGACATGACCACCGAGAACGCTTCCAGGATCTGCCGATCCTCGGCGGTGAGCGGGGCGGGCACGATCTTCTCCCCCAGCACGATGAGCCCCAGCGGCTCCTGGTCGTCCAGGAGCAGAACGAGATTGCGGAAGCCGCGGGCAGCGAGACGCTCGAGTGACTCATGGCCCGGCAGCGCCTCGAGGTCGAGGAGACGATGGGCGACGTCGTGCAGCCTCGGCTCCAGGATCCGTCCCGGTAGCACGAGCTGCTTCAACTCGGGCCAGTGGACGCCGACGACGGTGAGCAGGCGGTAGTCGCCATGGCCATCCCGGGCGAAGAAAGCGGCGCGCTTGATCAGGAGTTGTCCGGTGAGTGTCAGCAACCCTACCTGGGCGACGCGCTCGACGCTGAGCGTGCTGCCCAGCGTCCGGAAAAGACCGAACAGCGCATCGGCCAGCCGCTTCTGCGTCTGGTAGCGCTTCTGCGCCGCGTCGGTGCTGGGCTGGCTCTTACCCTGCTGCGCCTTCGGCATCCAAGCTCCCTTTCCCCCGCACGCCGGAATGCAAGGATCCTTCCAGTCGCTGGCACCCGAACGCACCACGGCACGGCCCTGCAGGGAACGCGGATTGCTCGTCCTCTGGCACCGGCGCCCGCATTCCCGCCGCTGCCGCGGAAGTCGTCTCGGGGTGGTCATGTTTCGCCAAACGTCGGAGGCGAGAGCTCCTCGCCGCCTCCCCTGGCGGCTTGCCGCGTTGTGCCTGCTGCTTCTTCCGGCCGCGGCGCATGGAACCGGGTACCGCATCGCGACGGGTCGCTACACAGGCAACGGCGCCCCGCTCCGCTCCATCACCGGCCTCGGTTTCCAACCCGACCTCGTTCTCGTCAAGGGTGACCTGCCCGCAGCCACTCTCGTCCGCATGTCGGGCATGCCGGGCAACGCCGCCAAGTCGCTCGGCGCTGATGGGACCGTGCTGGCGAACGGCATCCTCTCGCTCGATGCGAACGGCTTCAGCGTCGGGAACCACGCCGCGGTGAACACCGCGGCGACCACCTACTACTGGGTCGCTTTTGCTGCCTCTCCGGACCTCCTGGTCCTGGGCTCCTACGCCGGTAGCGGCCTGGACAACCAGCACGTGAGCGTCGGTTTCCAGCCTTCGTACGTGTTGCTCTTCGGCGACGGTGGTCAGCTCGCGATGCAACGATTTGCCGCCCAACCCGCCGACCTGAGCCTGCCTTTCGTCGACAGCAGCGAGCGCGGCAACTGCATCCAGAACTTCGACAGCACCGGCTTCACCGTCGGCTTCGATCCTCTCGTCAACGCCGGTGGCACGGTCTACTACTACGCCGCCTGGAAAGCGGCTTTCGACATCGTGGCGGATGGCGTCTACACCGGGGACGCCAGCGGCAACCACGATATCGTCACGGGCTTCCAGCCGGAGTACGCCCTCGTCACCCGCCAGGGCCCCGGCTCCCCTGCGGTGCAGCGCAGCGACTCCCTGGCGCTCGACATGTCGCTCTACTGCGATGCCACCGGCGGCCTGATCAACAACGCCATCCGCCAGTTCCAGCTCACGGGATTCAAAGTCGGCTCCGACCCCAATGCCAACGCCAGCGGCGTGAACTACTACTACGTGGCCTTCAACACTGCCGCCGACCTCGCGGTGACCAAGAGCGTCGGCGCCCCTGCCGCCGCTCAAGGGGATACGGTCGACTACCTCGTCACCGTGACCAATCACGGTCCGGGCGCGATGAACTCCATCCGGGTCGACGACTTCCTGCCTTCCGGTCTCACCCACGTGGCGAACACCGCCAGTCAGGGCAGCTACACACCGCTCAACGGGCGCTGGCTGGTGGGGACCTTGGCCGGTGGCAGCGCGGCGACGCTCGGGATTCAGGCGAAGGTGAACGCCGGCGCCTCGGGAAGCATCGTCAACACCGCCTCGAGCGCCGTCTTCGACGGCAGCGGTGACGCGGATCTCAACAACAATGCGGGCTCCGCGGCCATCACCGTCCAAACCGGCGATCTCGCGGTGAACAAGATCGTCGACAGATTCGCTCCCACCGAGGGCCAGACCGTCACCTACACGGTGAACGTCACCAACCTCGGCCTGCTCACGACGACGGGCATCGCGATCACCGACGCATTGCCCGCGGGCACGACCTACGAGTCACACACGGCGAGCCACGGTGACTACACGAGCGGCACGGGGGTGTGGGCTCTGGGCACTCTCAACCCGCTCGAGAGCGGCACCCTCCAGCTCGTGGCGCGCGTCGGTTTCGGCACCGCCGGGACGCCGATCTCGAACACCGCCAGCCTGAGCGCGGCGAACCAGGTGGATCTCAATCGCGCCAACGACTCGGACACCGCTTCCATCACACCCGTCGCCGCCCCTAGCACGGACTTGGCGGTCGCCAAGAGCGTCGACGATCCGAATCCCGTGGAGGGCGGGGGCCTGACGTACACCGTGACCCTCGTCAACAACGGACCGAACCCGGGGACGGGGATCCAGGTTCTCGACCTGCTGCCTACGGCCGTCGACTACGCCTCGCACACGGTGAGCCAAGGTGCCTATGACCCGCTCACGGGAGTGTGGAGCGTGGGCAGCCTCGGCGTCGGCGGCAGCGCCACGCTGCGTCTGGTCGCCACGCTGGACGTGGGTGCCCGGGTCGGCGTCGTTTCCAACGTCGCTCTGCTCCTGCGCGCCGATCAGGCCGATCCCGTACCGGCAAACGATACGGCGCGGGTGGACATCCCCACCGTGCAGGTCGAACCCCTTCCCATCGGCACGAGCACGGTGCACCCCGGGAGCGTCGACGTGCCTTTGCTCACCTTGCGCCTCGAGAACTACCGCGCCCAGACAGCGGTGCTCTCGGGGTTGCACCTCGCCGTCTCCACCGGACTGGTGCACCTGCGTCTCTGGCGCGACGATGGCGATCTGGTGCTCGAACCGCAAGCGGACACGCTCCTCGACAGCGGCTCGCCCACGGCAGGGAGCTGGGGCGCCGGGGGTTTCCTCGTCTCTCTGACGACGGCGGAAACCGCCACGCTCTTCGTGAGCGGTGACGTCTCGCTGACCGGCGCCCGCCATGGGCTCGCGCTATCCGCTGCCGTGCCGGCGCTGGGTGACCTGACCTGGAGTGGGCCCCTCACGGTGGCGACGCCGCAGGGATTCCCGCTCTCGAGCCCTGGGTCGGTGGCGGTCGCTGATCTCGTGCAGGCGCAGATCGCCTTCACCCCGCTTCCCGCCGATACCGTGTTCCCCGGTGCTGCCGGCGTGCCGCTCTTGCGCTTCCGCGTCCCCGACGATGGCGGTGCAGCCGACGTGCTGGAGCGCATCGACATGCAGCAGGTCGGCGACGCGGTCTCTGGCGTCGATCTCGCCCGGCTGCATCTGCAAACGCTCGCGGTGCGACAAGTCCCGGCGGCGACAGGTGGGCCCACCGAGGATGCGGCCCCTCCGAGTCGGCACGAGAGCGGCCAAACGAACGGGAGCACGCGGCCGCTTCCGGAGATCTGGGTCGATCTCGACGTCGCCGAGTTCTTCCACACCGGCGGTGAACGCTGGTCGGCGAGCGGCTTCCAGCTGCCGATCCCTGCCGGTGGGATCGATGTGCGCGTCGTGGCCGATGTCGCCGAGGCCGCGCGGGACGGGCGGCAACTCCGTGGTGCGCTCCCTCTCACCGGCCTCGCCTTCGCCTCCGGCCGCCGGGGACCCGAGGACCAGAGCTGGAGCAACCCCAACAGCGTGTTGATCCGGGCGGAACGCGTCCTCGAAGTGACCCAGGTGAGCATCCCGGGCCCAGCCGCGCCGGTGCCCCGCGGGGCAACGCGACTACCCGTGCTCGGTTTGTCGTTGCGGGCGCGCAGCGCCACCACCGACACCCTGATGTCGCTGCACTTGCTCCACACCTCGACCGGGCCCGGCGGCCCTGCTGTCGATCCCGACGCCGAGATCGCCGCGGCCGAACTTTGGCTCGACAGCGATGCGAGCGGTACCCTCGGCGCCGGCGATTCTCGGATCGCCTCCACCGTGCCGGACGGCACGAGGCAAATCCTCTTCGGGAACTCCCTCGGCGTCGGCCTCGAGAGCGGCGTACCGGTGCAGCTGCTCGTCACCCTGACGCCCGACTCGCTGCGCGTCCGCGACGGCGAGTCGCTCCGCGTTCAACTCGCCGCGGCGACGGACATCGCGACCGCGAATGGCCTCGCCGTGCAGCTTCCTGCCGCACTGGACACCCAGGCACCCCCCGTGGTGGATGGCCAGTCGGCGCGGGGCTATGCCGTGCGCTCGAGCAGCGGTGGAGCGCTGTTCGCGGGCAGCACGGGCACCGTGGTTTTCGATCTCGCCTTGCCGGCGAACGGCCTGGAAGACGACGTCCTGCAAGCCTTCCGCTTGGAGAACAGCGGCACCGCCACCGCCTCGGACATCGAGGCGATGCAGCTCGTCGCCGACGACGGCGATGGTCGCTTCAGCACCGCCGATCCGCTGGTGGCCCGACTGCAGGCGAAAAGCGGTGGCGTTTGGGAGGCTTCGGGAATCGGCTGGCCCCTGCTCGCCGCCTCGCCGCGCCGGTTCCTCGTCGTCCTCGATGTCTCCAAGTCACCCCAGAGCGGCGCCACCTTCCGCGCCCGTATCCCCCTTCTTGGGGTCACGGTCACGAGCGGCAACGACGGCCCTATCGATGGCGCGCTCCTGGGCGGCAACCCCTTCGTCTTCTCCGTCCCCGATCGGATCACCTGGATCGCCGGCATCGCCGACGATCACGTCGTGCACCCCGATGCGGAGCGGCAACCGGTGATGGTGCTCGAGTTGTTCAACGGCTACGCCGCCTCCCGCACGCTCAGCACCCTCGAGCTCGTGCACCGGGGCACCGCCGCAGCCGTGGAGCTGCGGGCCTGGGATCTGGTCGCCGACGACAACGCCAACGGCATCCTCGATCCCACCGACCGGGAGCTGTCGTCGGGCACGTCCGACGGCGGCCGCATCCGCTTCGGCGGACTCGCCTACGCACTGGCGCCACAGAAGCAGCAACGGCTTCTCGTCGCCTACTCGTTGCTCCCGAGCGCGGCGCGCGATGGCTCGACCCTCGACCTCACTCTGGAAAGCGCTGCCGACATCGGCTACGCCGAGCTGGGCACGGCATCCGACGGCGCCTTCCCCCTCGATTCCCCCGGCATGGACGTCGTCGACGGTTTCGTGAGCGCGCAGGTGGAGAACGGCGCCGTGGCCTCGCGGACGCTGGGCGCGAACGAGACCAACGTCCTGATCTTCTCGCTGCTCCTGCCGTCGAACGGCTGGCAGCCTGACACGCTGCAGGCACTCCGTCTCGAGCCCGTGGCCACCGACTCGGCGGCCGTGCTCGGTGAAGACGTGGCGAGCTACTGGTTGTGGCAGGAGAGCGGCGCCGCAGCCGGCTTCGACCCTGCCACCGATCTACGCCTGCGAAGCGCCGTGGCACAGGGCGCGCAGCTGCTGTTCGAGCCGCCGCCGGTCCCCATTCCGACCGGCGGCCGGCGCTTCTACATCACCCTCGACACCTCCCCCGCACCCACCGAAGGCCGCCGCGTCGCGCTCCGGCTCCCGGTACTCGGCGTCGACATGGCGTCCGCTGACGATGGCCCTCTCGACAACGCGATCGACGCACTCGCCGTCCACCGCTTCTCGGCTGACGACCTGCTCGCCAGCGTCTCCGTCGCTCCGCTCCTCGCCAGTCGCGGGCAGACCCTCGATCTCATCGTGCTCGGCCGGAACCAGGGCACGACCGCGTTCACCCGCGTCGTACCCCGACTGCTGGGCATCGATCCTCCCGGCGGCGCGGTGCTCGTCAGCGGACCCGAGCCGCCGGAGCTCGCCCTGGCGCCAAGCGCTGAGGGGAGCTTCACCTATCGATTCTCCGCCACGGCGACCGGAGCGTTGCGCTTCACCGTCCAGGTGGCGGATTCGACGGTGCAGAGCGATCCCGCGACGAGCACGCCGGTCGTCGTCGTCGAGCCGCCGAGCGGCCTCGAGGCGAACCTGGTCTCGCGCCTGCCTCCGACGGTGAATCGCGGCCAGGCCGTGACCGTCATGGAGTGGGAGCTGTCGCATCCGGATCCGGCGTCGGGCACCGCGGACATCCGCATCGGGGCGTTGCAAATCCTGGTGGAGGACGGGAGCGGCAACGCCCAACCCGCTGCCGCCGTGTTCGACCATCTCGAGGTGCGCGCGGGCGGGCTGGTGCACGCGCAGATCGACTCGCTGCCCGCCACGAGCTCGGTGCAGCTACCGCTCTCGCCCCCTGCCCTCCTGCACGGGAGCGAAGCCGTGGAACTCGTGCTCTCGGCCCGCATGGCGACGCAGGCAACGGCGAGCAACGTGCGCCTCCGCGTCGCCGGTGCCACGGCCATCGCCGCCGAGGACGCCAACAGCGGCCAGCCGGTCACGGTGCAGGCAACGCTGCCGTGGACGAGCCAGTCGGCCACCATTCACACGCAGGCGGCGCGCATCGCTGTCGAGCTCGAGCGCACCCTGCCGCTGGCGCTCGATCGCGGGCAGCGGGACGTTCACGCCGGGCGTTTCCGCTTCGCCCTCGAGGGTGCTCTCGACGAGAGCGAAGCGCGCATCACCGCTTTGTCCATCGCCTGGCGCGATTCGAGCGGCAACCCTCTCGCGCCCGCCGGCCTCGTCCGGCGTCTCGCGGTGCGCAACGGCACGACGACGCTCCTCGAGACCACCGACCCGGGGACGGATCCCACCCTGCAGCTGCCCCTCGCCATCCCCCAGCTCGTTGCCTCGGGCGCGCCGCAGGCGCTCGATCTCTTCCTGGATGTGCGCGACGAGGCGAGCGTGCCCGCCTTCGCCATCGCCGTTCTCGATTCGAGTGCGTTCACCGTGCGCGACGCCACGAGCGGCAATCCCGTCGCCATCGCTCCGGCACCGACCGCGCTTCCCTGGATCCTGGGCCCGGTGCAGGTGCAGGCACCGGCGGGCGATGTCGCCCTGCAGGCCACTTCGCGCACGCCGCCCTCCTCTTTCCCTGGCGCGCGCAACCTCCCGGTGGCACGGCTGTCGCTTTCGCGGCTGCAGGTTCCGTCTGGGACGGCGGAGGTGGAGATCGGCAGCCTCACCTTCCGCACCCTCGACGATCGCGGCACCGACGTGACCGACGTCCTCTCGAGCGCCCGACTGCTCGCCGGCGGTTACCCGGTCGCGGCGACCGGAGCACCGTCGGGCAGCCCGTGGCTGACCTTGACGCTGGCGACGCCGCTCCGCGTGGCGCCCGGCGCCGAGCTCGATCTCGACATCGAGGCGGACCTCGCGGCGACCGTGGCGACAACGTGGCTGCGGTTCTCCTTCGAGTCGCAGGCCCTGCAGCTGCGCGATGCCAACGATCCCTCGCGCCTGCTCGCGACGACGGGGGCGCTGCCCTTCGCCACCGAGCTCGTGCGCATCGTGGCGCCACCTCTCGGCGTCGCCGCCGGTCCGAAGGCGGAGCCGCCGGCCAACATCCGCCGCGGCGCCACGGAGCACGTCATCGCGCTCCGACTGCAGCACCCCGGCGGCGCCAACGAGGCGGCGATCCAGCCGCTGGCGCTGGCGCTGCTCGTGCGGGATGCGCAAGGAGCACCGCTGGCCGTGAGCTCTCTCGCCGCTGCGGCGCGCCTGCGCTTCGGTGCGCAGAGCCTCACGGCGGTGTTCGTGGCGGACAGCCTCGCGGTCGATCTGTCGAGCCTGCCGCCGCTGGCTCCCGGCGAGGCACAGGATCTCGACCTCGAACTCGATGTCCTCGGGAGCCCACGGGTCGCCGACTTCCGCCTGGCGCTGCAAGCGGACGGCGTGGAAGCGAGCTCCGGCGGCGTCTTGGTCCCAACCCGACCCCTCGACGGCGCCACTTTGCCGTGGCTCTCCCCCTCGGTGCATCTGGCGGCGACGAACCTGCGCGAAAGCTTGAGCAGCTACCCGAATCCGTTCACCCCGGCACTGCACGGCGATTGTCACATCACTTTCGTCCTCGAAGCGGACGCACAGGTGAGCGCCGAGATCTACACACTCACCGGCGAACGCGTCGTGAGCTTGCTCCAAGCCACGCCACTCGGTGCGGGCCTGCACGACGACCTGCGCTGGGACGGCCGCAATGGCGCCGGCGACATGGTGCGGAACGGCACGTATTTGCTGCGGCTCGTGGTGAACGGCACCGGCGGCGGCACCTTCCTCCGCAAGCTGGCGGTGAAGCGATGAAGCTGCCGTGGAGAATGACCGGTACGACGGACCGCTGCCACGACTCTCGTCTCGCGGCAGCGGCCCGAACGTTCCTTCTCGGTGCCTGCGTCTGGTTCGCTTTGCACGGCGCCGCCATCGCGCAAGACGATGGCGGCACCCAGAGCCCGTTCCAGCTCGGCTCAGGCGCGCGGGAACAGGCCATGGGACGCACGGGAGCGGCGACGTCGCGGAGTGCCGAAGCGCTCTTCTGGAATCCGGCGCGCCTCGCCTCGACTGCGCGCGCCGATCTCAGTCTCTTCCGCACCCAGCTCTTTCTGGATGGGAGCCTCTACCACGCTGCCTTCGGCAGCTACCCGATGCTCGACTTCGGCACGCTCGCGTTCGGCTACCAACGTCTCGATGTCTCCGGAATCGAACGGGTGGACGAGCGCAACCGTTCGCTCGGGACCTTCGAGAACTCCGAGTCGAGCCTCATGGTCGGCTTCGGTCGCAACGTCGGTGGCCTCGTGGCCCTCGGCGGTTCGCTCCGCGTCGCGCAGCAAGCGGTCGACGCGACGAGCGACGCCAGCGTCGGCCTGGATTTGGGAATCGCGCTGCAGTACGAGAGCACCGGTCCGGGCCAACATTGGTTGAGCCTGGGTGCCAACTTGCAGAACGCGGTCGAGCCGCGGCTGGCCCTCGCCGAGGATGAGGTTCGCGATCCGCGCAGTCTCAAGCTCGGCCTCGGCTACGGCGGCACCTGGGCGCCAGCGCGCCTGGCCTGGGTGGCGGCCGTGGATGTCGACTTGCCGAGCGCGGCGCAGCCGCGGCCCGGCGCCGGGCTGGAGCTTTCCTATCAAGGGATGCTGATGTTGCGGGGCGGTTACGACGACGGTCACCCCACCGTGGGTCTCGGTCTGGCGTATCGGAACATCCGCTTCGACTACGCGCTGCGTCCAGCCGATGCGTTGCCCCGCAACGACCTCCTCAGCCTGGGCGTGCAGTTCGGCGCCAGTCTCACCGACCGCCGCCAAGCGCGGCGGCAGGAGGAGCAACGCCGTGTGACGGCGGAACTCGAACAACTCCTCGCGGCGCGCGAACGCGACACGGAAGAGAAAGCCCTGGCTGCAGCGGACAGCGCCTTCGCCGCCGAGCGTTTCGAGGCGGCACTCCTTCTTTACCGGCGCGTCCTCGCCGTCGACCCGGAAGAACCCCGGGCGCGTGCCCGCGAGGACGCGACGCAACGGCAGCTGCTGCACGCGAGCGCCGTCGCCGCTTTGCAGGCGGGCAACCTGGGGCAAGCGGCGGCCGATTTCCAGGCCATCGTGGAGCGCTGGCCGGACGACACGCTGGCTCGCGCCGGCTTGCAGCAGGCGCGCGAGCGCCTGCAGCGCGCCGCCGACCGCGACCGCAACCTGCGCCAGCTCTTCGCCGAAGCTCTCGCCCGCTTCAGCGCCGGCGATTGGTCCAAGGCCGAGGCAACGCTCTCCGAGCTGCTGCGTCTCGAGCCGCGCCACGAGCTCGGCCTCGAGCTCCGCAACAGCGTCCGCGCCGCGAAGGCGCGTGCCGCAGCCGCCAAGCAACCCACCGCGGTGGCCACCCTCACGCCGAAGGAGCACGCTCCCGAGGACCGCTCCCCGGCACCACCGCGGCGGCTCTCGGCGGCGGAGCAGCGCGACCTCGAGCGCTTGTACCAAGAAGGATTGGCCGCATTCGGGAAGCGCGATTTCGAGCGCGCCATCCGCAATTGGCGCGCTGTCTGGCTCGAGTCGCCGCATTTCGAAGGTGTGGGCGAGAATCTGATCAAGGCCTATCTCTTCGAAGGCGTCGAACTCTACGGCCGCGGGCAGTACGACGCGGCGCTCGAGCGCTGCCGCCAGGTCCTGGAGATCGATCCCGCCAACGAGAAGGCGTTGCGCTACCGCGCCCGCATCCTGGAGGAGAAGCTCGAAGTCGAACAAATCGGGGAGGGCCGCCGTGAGCCCTAGGACGCGCTTCCACCAGCGTCTCGGCGTGCAGCTCGGCGTCACCGTGGCCCTCGTCACCGGTCTGGCCTTCGCGTTCACCGTGACCACCGTGGTGCGCCGGGCGCGGGAAACCCTGACCCGGGAGCTCACCCTGCGTCTCCTCGCCAAGAGCCGCAGCCTGTCGCTCGGAGCGGCGGCCCCCTTGCTCCGCCACGATCCGGAGCTCGGCCTGCACGCGCTCATCCGCAGCGCTCTTGCCGAGACTCCCGATCTCATCGACCTCGTCATCCTCGATGCGAACGGGCGGGTGCAGGGACATCGCGACCTCTTGCGTGTCGGCACGCGCCTACCGCCACCGCCGGAGCGCCGCGCCCTCGTCATCCCCGGTCTCGCCGGCGAATCGGTGTGGCTCGAAGGGCCGCACCTGGTCGTCGAGAGCCCCATCCGGCACGTGGACAGGAACGTGGGCAGGCTCGTCTTGCGTGCCAGCCGCGACGAGATCGAGAGCACGGTGTGGCAGGCTCAGGCTTACCTCGTCTCCGTGGGTGGATTGGCAACGCTGCTCACCCTCCTGGCGGTGACCGGTGTCGTGCACCTCAACCTGCGCCCCCTCGGGCCGTTGCGCCGCGGCGTGCAACGCCTCGGCGCCGGCGATCTCGGTACCCGGGTCCGGGTGCGCTCGCGCAACGAGCTCGGCCTGTTCGCGAACCTGATCAACTCCATGGCCGAGAACCTGGAGAAGGCCCAGACCGACCTGGTGCAGAAGGAGAGGCTCGATCGCGAGCTCGAAATCGCCGGGCAGCTGCAATCGATGTTGCTCCCGAGGGTGGTGCAGGCGGCCCCTGGTTACGAACTAGAGGCGCATTACACCCCTGCCCTCGAGGTGAGCGGCGACTACTACGACGTTTTCGCCCTCGACGAGCAGCGCCTCGCTCTCGCCACCGCCGACGTGAGCGGCAAGGGCATTCCGGGGCTCGTGGTCATGGCCATGCTGCGGACGACGCTCCGCGGTCTCGCCACCGCGGGTCGCGACCCGGTGGACGTCCTGCTCGCCGCGAGCCGGATGCTGCGTCACAGCATGGGACGTGGCATGTTCGTCACCTGTCTCTATGGCGTGCTCGATACGCGGCTGCACTCCTTCACCTACGCCAGCGCCGGGCAGTGCCCGCCGGCGGTCTTCGGTTCCGGCGGCGCCCGTTATTTGCCGGCCCGGGGCAAACCCATGGGGATCTTCGACGAAGCGCGCTTCCAGGAAAGCCTACAGCGTCACGAGCTGTCCTTCGCCCCGGGAGACGGTCTGCTCCTTTACACCGATGGCCTCCTGGAAACGATGAACGCCCGCGGGGAGCAGCTGGGTTCGCCTGCCGTTTTGCAACTCTTGGAGGGATGCAGCAGCGCGCACGCCGCGGTAGAAAGGCTCCGCCGGCGCGTCGAGGCGCACCGGGGCGCGGAACCACCGAGCGACGATCTCACCCTCCTCGCCCTGCAACGACTGGCGACGGCGCCGGCCGCCGCGGCGCACGCCGCCGGCGTGGTGTCCGCTCCCAGGGAGGCGCCGGCATGATCGTGCTCGATCGCATCGATCTGGCCGCGGGCGGAGCGGAACTGCTCCACGCTGGTGCCCTGTCGTCGAGCTGGGAGTCGGATTTCTGGCGCATCGTCGAGGCGTCGCGGATGTTGCAGCTGCGACAGGTCTCGCTCCGGGTGGAGGAAAATGGCGTCCACAAGCGCTTCACCCTGCGGGAGACCGTGCTGCCAGCGGCCACCCAGGCGAGGCTGACGACCGTCGCCTCTCCGGGGAACCTGGTGCAGCATGCCTGGGCCCTCCAGGACGGCATGCCCGTCTACGATGGCAGGTTCCGGAACTCCCCGGATTGCTTGCCCCTGCTATCGCGCTACGCTGGCTTGTTGCTCGCTACCTATGGGGAGCAGCGCAAGCATCTGGTGCAGCTCCGGATCGCCATCTACGAGATCTGCGCCAACATCGTCGAGCATGGCCTGCGCTCCCGCGGCCCGGCTCACATCGACGTACACCTCCACTTCTTCCCCGACGAGATCCGCGGCTGGGTGCAGGACACCTGCCGGCCTTTCGATCCGTCGCGTCTGCCGGCGACGGGGATCGCGGAGCGTTTGGAGAAGCGCAGCACCCGCGGCTATGGCATCACCATCATGCGGCTGCTGTTGGACACGATGCAGCACGAGTTCAATCCCACGGGCAACCGGATCACCTTCAGCAAGAGGATCTTCCAATGAGCAACCGCGACGAAGAAACCGAACAAGCCACCAAGAGCTTCGCTATCAGCGAGGGCAGCATGCTCGCCCCCGGCCGCACGCGCCTGCTGCTGCAAGGCCACCTCGATGCCGAGGCGGCGCCGCTGCTGGCGAAGAAGCTGCGCCTGCTTCTCGAGCGCGGCGTGCTCCACCTCGAGCTCGACTGCACCGAACTGCAGTTCATCAGCAGCACCGGGATCGGAACGATCGTGGCCACCGTCGGCGAGTACCGCGACGCGGGTGGCAGGATCGTGGTCAGCCGTCTCTCGGCGGGGATCCTCGAGGTCTTCGAGTCTCTCGATCTCCTGGACTACGTCGAGGTCCTGTGAGGTCTCCGGGTTCCCCCGTCGCCCGCGGGCCGCGGCGGCCCACGGGCGCCATGGCCGTGTGGTCCTCGCGGCCGGCGGCTGGGCTTCCGTATTCCTCCTGCATCCCGCGCACCGCATTGCCGCGGCAGTTCCCATTGGGTATCATGATCGCTTCACACTGATGTCCGTGAGGCCCGGGGACATACCGGCATGCTGAGGCTGCGCGTGTCATTGCGGCGGCGCCCCATCGGGCGCATTGCTTTGCTGCCCGTCGCTGCGCTCTTTGCTGTGTCGGTCTGCATTCCCGCCTGCGGCTCGCAGCGCGAGGGCGGCACGGGGAGTTCCACCGAGTCCAGCTGGGTCGTGACCATCGGCTCGGAAGGCGGCATCACGGGAGGTGGGTCGGGGTACCGCATCCACGCGGATGGGCGCGTCGAAAGTTGGAAACGCCTCACGGCGCAAGCGGAGCCTGAGTCCACGCTTCTCGGCAGAGCTCCACGCAAGGAGGTGGAGAACCTCCACGCCACCCTCACCAAGACCACGTCCTTGGAGGCGGCCACGGGCAATCGTGGCAATATGACGGCGTTCCTCGATTGGCGTGAAGGGCAGCTCAGCAAGCGTTACACCTGGATCGATGGCGACGCCCCGGCGGCGCCAGTGGCCACGGCGTTCGAAGCCGCCATGCAGATCGTGCGTTCATTGCCGAAAAACGAATGAGGGAGATTCTCATGCTGCACTGTTTCCACCCGGGCAGAGTCCTCCTGCTGGCCACTTTGCTGCATGGCGCTGCACCGACCACGCCGGCGAGCGCCTCATCGTTACGGGTGTGGCCCGGCACGACCGGAGCGACGAGTCTCGAAGCGTTGTGGTCGCGACCGGCAACCTGGGAAACCGTACCGCTCGCTGCAAGTGCAGTCGCTTCGAAGCCCCCAGCGAACGCCGTGCTGAACTCCGCCGCGAAAACACCCTTCGCAACGCGCCTGGCCCGCATCGAAGCGGCGCGCCATCCCGTGGATCCTGCTGCGGTTCTCGCCGAAGGGGATGCGCTCCGCGCCCGACTCTCCCAGCTCCGAAGCGCGGCTCACAGCACCTCCGCTTCGTCGTCGAAGAGCACCCTTTCCTCGAGCCCAACGTCGCTGTTCAGGCAGACCGATGTGCGCATCGTGCGCCATGAGGGTCGAGCCCTCTTCATGACCGGCGACGACCTCGGAGGGGCTGCCTCCGCCTCTCGACAGGCGGCCGCCCTGGATGTCGCCGTGGCAGCTGCCGAGGGATTCTGGCAACGCTGGGCCTCGACGCTGGCCCTCGCTGCCCCCGCCGACGAGCTCCAGCTCCTGGCCACGCAGACCGACGCGCTCGGTCAGACCCATCTACGTTACCAGCAGGTGTACCGGGGTCTCGAAGTGTGGGCCTGCGACGCCTGGGTGCATGTGCAGGACGGGAACGTCATCGCCTTCAACGGCCGGCTGGCGCCGACTCCCCGTGGCCTCGACGTCGCGCCGCGGTTTGCCGCTGCCGCCGCCCGCCCCACCGCTTGCGCCGCGGTCGAGGCAACGGCTCGAGGCACCGCGACCCAGCCGCAAATCGCCGCCTCTGCCTCCGCCACCGACCTCGTCGTCTTCCTGCAGGACGGACAGCCGGTGCTGGCCTGGAAGGTGCGCGTCCAAGCAGGTCTCGATGTCGTCGAGGACGTTTTCGTCGATGCCCAGAGCGGCACCGTGCTGCACTCCACCAGCCTCGTGGCCAGCGACGGCCCTGTTTCCGGTTCCGGCAACGACCTCTTCGGCAACAATCGCGCTCTCGACCTCTATCAAGTCGGCGCCGACTACTTCAACATCAACGCCGCGAAGCCGATGTGGAACCCCGCGTCCAATCCCCCGCAAGTCGTCAAAGGGGGAATCCGAGTCCTGGATGCCCGGAACGGCGGCGAGGGCAACCTCTTTTTCTCCGTCTCGAACAACCCCAACGACTGGACCGGCAAGGCCAACCAGGTCAGTGCGGCCGCCAACGCCTCCGTCGTCTACGACTACTACAACAGCCGCCACGGCCGTAACAGCATCGATGGAGCGGGCGGCACGATGGAACTCGTCGTCAACTTCAAGAGCAATTTCAACAATGCTTTCTGGAACGGCCAGCTCATGGTGTTCGGTAATGGGGACGGCAATGCCTTCTCCGATCTGGCGGCGGCACTCGACGCCACCGGACACGAGATGTCCCACGGCGTCGTGGAACGCACGGCGAACCTCGTCTATGAATTCCAGTCCGGCGCCCTCAACGAATCCTTCGCCGACGTCTTCGGCACCGCGGCCGAATTCTTCGCCAACCCGGGAACGGCGAACTTCCTCATCGGGGAATCGATCACGACGCCCGGTACGGCAGGCGACGCGCTGCGCAACCTGGAGGATCCTGGTGCTCCCAACGTGGCGTTCGGGGGGCAACAGCCGGGCAACATGTCGCAATACCGCGACCTGCCGATCAGCGAGGACAAGGGCGGTGTGCACATCAACAGCGGCATCCCGAACCGCGCTTTCCACCTCGTGGCGACCAGCAACGCGCTCGGCGCCACGGCCGTGGAGCGCATGGGCAAGGCCGAGCGCATCTACTATCGGGCCCTCACCCTGTACCTGACCCGCTCGGCGCAGTTCATCGATTGCCGCCTGGCGGTCATCCGCGCCGCCGAGGATCTCTATGGCGCTGGCGGTGCGGTGGCGCAGGCTTGCGCACAAGCCTTCGACGCCGTCGGCATCACCACCGGCGAGCCTTCGGAACCGCCACCGACCTTGCCGCCCGTCGAAGGAGAGGAGTGGTTGACCGCCACCGATTCGGGCAGCGGCCGGCTCGTCCGCTTCAAGCCCGACTTGAGTGTGGTGGAGACCGTGTCCAGCGTCGGCGTCGTCAACAAACCGACGCTGACCGAAGACGGGCAGACCATGGTCTTCGTCGACGCCGCCCATCAACTGCGCGCCGCCAACTCCAACGGCACCGGCGAGCACGTGATCTCCACCCAGGCCGTGTGGTGGAACGTCTCCCTCGCCCCCGATGGGAGCTCCTTGGCCGCCACCACCACCGCCTTCGACGGGCGGATCTACCTCTTCGACCTGGACACGCCGGCGAACGACCGTGTCTTCGTCATCAAGAGCCAGAACTATGGCGGCGAAGGCGACAATGCCGCCTTGTTTGCCGACGTCCTCGATTATTCCAACGACGGACACTACGTGATGTACGACGCCTTCAACATCGCCGTCCTCGCCGCGGGCGATACTCTTTCCTACTGGGACATCAACGTCATGCGGGCCGAAGACGGTGACATCACCCGCGTTTTCCCGCCCCAACCTCCTGGCATCAGTATCGGCAACCCGACTTTCTCCCCCGTGTCCGACTTCGTCATCGCTTTCGACTACCTCGACGAGACGAACAATGTGCGCGTCCTGGCGGCGGATCTCGAGCACGGCGCCGTCGGCCTGGTCACCAACAACTTCCTCTCCACGGGACGTCCCACCTTCGCGCCCGACGCCAAGACGATGGCGTATCACTACATCGATACCTCGGGGCCGAGCATCTGGACGGTGTCGCTGGCAGCGGACGGTATCACCGGGACCGGGAACGACCGGTCGATCGCCACCGGCGGCTTCGATCCCTTCTGGTATGCCATCGGGTCGCGGACGCCCGTCGTCCTTTCCAATCTCACCGCCAAGAGTCATGGCGAAGACGCCGTCGTGGAGTGGGAAGCCAGCCTCGACGCCGAGTTCCGTGCCTTCGTCGTGCTGCGGGATCTGGGCAACGGCTTCGTCGCGCGCAGC
>Ga0075428_100001314_pt1 | contig 26330 bp, 26 predicted proteins | sample RhiMetdeltSRZDD2_FD_75291 | JGI IMG/M metagenome (GOLD analysis project Ga0075428, IMG submission 75291) | Populus rhizosphere microbial communities from Tennessee, USA - Rhizosphere MetaG P. deltoides SRZDD2 | ecosystem: Host-associated > Plants > Roots > Rhizosphere > Soil | place: USA... | reverse complement strand
CAAAGCCCGTGCCGCCGGCTGCGAAGTCGAACGCGAGCCGGCCGGGCAGCTCCGGGCGCAGCTTCGAGGGATCGATGCCTGATGCATGGCCCGTCACCGTCCAGGGCGCAGCGTCCCCGCGCCCGAGTGATCCCTTGAGCGAGACTCGTCCGCCGAGCACGCGCAGGTCCGATTCGTCGACCGTCATGGCTTCGGTCGCAAACCGGCCGGCCGCGCTGCCGGCGATCGGCGGCCCGGCCGCCGGCGCAAAGTCGCCGCTCACGCGGTAGTCGAACTCGGTCCATCCCCGCGCCGTGAGCTCGCCTCTCGGCGATGCGATGAGCGCGTCACCGACGAGCGGCCAGCGAAAATCCGTCCAGCTCGCTGCGACGTCGTAGGTCGGCTCGTCCGCGACGGCGAGCGTCCCGTGCGCGCGCACGACGCGACCCGCGCCCGACTCGAGCGTGAGCTCGTCGATGGTCACCACCTGCTGCGCGTAACGCGCGCGGGCATCCACTTTGACGCCGGCCTCGGGCAGCCCGCGGCCGCTGACCGTTCCCGTCGCAGCGTAGCGCGCCTTGTCCCCCTCGATCGCGAGCGATGCGGAGACCGGGCCGACTGGCGGCTTCGCGACCCATTGCGCGAGATCGAGCGACTCGACGTCCGCCTTGCCCTGCCAGTGCAGCTGGCCGCTGAGGTCCAGGACTTCCGCCGTCACGCGGCCGGAGCCGGGCTTCATGACGCGGGATTCGACGAGCAGGCGGTCGAGATCGCCGACGGCATGCGCGACTCCCGCGATCCGACTCTGGTCGGAGACCGACCAGGCGGTGTTGACGTCGAGCCCGATCGGATCGCGCGCGAACAGCGACCCGCTCGCACCGGCGACGGCCCATCCCGGCGACTTCAGGTGCACGCCGTGGAAGTCGATGCGCGATTTCGAGATCGTCGCCGAGCCGCGGATATCCTCGAAGTGAGTCTCGACGCCCGCCGGCGAGGTGATCGCGAGGCGCGACACGGCGACGTCTTCGACGACGACGGAGAGCCAGGCCGGCATGAACGAAGGCGGCTTGGGCGGCCCGGTGGGCGGGTGCAGCGTCACGCTCGCCTCCGCGACGCGCGCGCCGTCTGCCGTGATGCGTCCCGCGAGGATCTCGAGCGGTTCGTAGTCGGCCTCGAGGCCCGAGACGCGGATGCTCGCGCGCGGGTGCTCGATCGCGATCGAGTCGATGTGGAGCGGCCCGATGAGCCGGCCGCTCGCTCCGTCGACATGGATGGTGACCGGTCCGACCCGCTCGGCGAGCGCGACGGCGCGGCGCAATCCCGCCTCGGTCGTGACGAGCCAGGCGCCGCCGGCGGCGAGCGCGACGAGCACGGCCGCGATTCCCGCGAGAGTCCACTTCAACCATCGCCGCGCCGGCCAGGCCATCTCAGAACTCCGGCGTGAAGTTGATGTGCAGCCGCGGGCTGCGGCCGGGGTCGGAAACCGACTGCGCGACGTCGAGCCCGACGCTCAGGAAGGGGAGCCGGTAACGCAGGCCGACTCCAACCGAGTATTCGAGAGGGTCCCCGAAGGCGTTGAAGGCGTTGCCGCCGTCCACGAAGACTGCCGCGACGAAGTTTTTCGGAAGGTTCCGCTGCAGCTCCACGGTCCCCGTCAGCAGGTGGCGACCGCCGATCTTGTTGCCGTCCTCGTCGACCGGCGAGAGCTCCTCGTAACCGTAGCCGCGGACGCTCTGGTCGCCGCCCGCGAAGAATCGGTATGAAGCGGGCAGCTCCTGGAACTCGCCGACCGCGCTCGCGCCGATCTCGCCGCGCACGTAGATACCCCACTTGTCGCCGAGCCTGAAGAGGTGGTCGTCGGTGACGTCGATGCGTGTGAAGTTCGTGTCCGAGCCCAGCTGCTCCGTCGAAGCGAGGAGCTCGACGCGGAAGCCCGTCGGCACCGCATTCGTGCCCAGGAAGTCGGGAGGCAGCCGCGCGAAAGTCACCCCCGGCACGATGAGCTTGCTCTGGGTCTCATCGACGAGCGTCGAGGAGCCCGATTGCGTCGTCACCTTGTCCGAGCTCACGTCGAGCGTCGCCGACAGCACGCGCTGCCAGCGCCCGCGGACCTGCGTGAGGCCGACGGTGAAGGCGCCGCCCTCCGTTTCGATGTCCGCGCTCTGCTCGGTGAAACCCTTGAGCTCGAACGAGAGCTTCTCGAGCGCCGGATCCTTCCATGGAATGACGTACGTGACCCCGACCGAGTTCTCGATGTCCGATGCGCGCACCTGGGCGCGCAGGCGATGGCCGCGATCGTTGATGCGCCGGTCTTCCCAGCCGACCGTGCCGCGCGCGCCGGTGTCGGTGCCGTAGCCGATCGCGATCGTGTACAGGTGCCGGCGGTTCGGCTCGGACGTGATGCTGATCGGCACGACCCGATTCGTGCGGTCGCGCTCGCCCGGCAGCACCTCGCTGAGCGAGAAGTACTCCGAGTCGTCGAGCGCGAACTGCGTGCGCAGCAGCGCCTCGGCGCTGTACCAGTCGCCTTCCTTGTAGCGCAGGTAGCGCCGCACGAGAGTTCCGCGCACCACGCTTTGTTCGATCGAGGTCGGCCCGAAGCGGTAGCGTTCGCCCGTCTCGAGCACGATCCGCGCGCGCGCCGTGTGCGCGGGCGGGTCGACGAGGAGCTCTGCGGTCGTGAACCTGGCGTCGAGGTAACCATTGCCGAGCGCCGCCCGCAGGAGCTCGCCCTTGGTCTGGTCGTAGGCGGAGTGGGAGAGGCGCGTGTTCGTGCGCAGTGTCGAGCTCGCGAGTGCCTGCCGCATGAACGGCTCGTCGCGGCCGCTGCCCGTGACTTCGACCGACTGGCTGACCAGCATGACCGGCGTGCCCGGCTCGATCTTGAGCCGGACGTGCCAGCCTCCCTCGACTTCGGTGAGCTCGGTCGCGACCTTCGGCTCGTAGAAACCGAAGGGCTTCAGCGCGTTCGTGACCTCTTCCGGAGTGCGCTGGACCAGGCGGCCGACCATCTCGGCGTCGAGCTCCTTGGACCTTGCCATGCGCTGCAGGCTCGAGAGCGCGCGGACATTCTCGAGGAGCGAGCCATCGACCCCCTCGACCTCGAGCTCGATGCGCGGCTTGTCCTCTTCCTTGCCCCAGGCCGTGAGCGAAGGGAACGCTGCGCGCGCGGGCGGCGCGGCGAGAAACGCCAGGCACAGGGCGGCAACGAGCGCGCGGGGCATGAAAAATCAGACCCGGCGGCGGCGCCAGCGTTGCAGCGCGAACGCCCCGATCGCGGCGACGGCGATCAAGGCGATGAAAGGCAGCAGGAACGCCAGCACGGAAAGTAGGACCGATCCTGCGAGCTCCGCCGTCGAATATGCCGGGTTACCGAGGCCTCCGGACAGCGCGCCGGTCTTGGCGCGGCCGACGGCATTCAACGCGTGGCCGGCTGTCGCGACTGCGCCGCCCGCGCCAATCGCGGTGAGCCAGCGCAGCCAGTCGGGCAAGCCGACCATGACGCCGGCTGCCGCGACGATGCCCGCGATCACGGCGACTGGCGCACCGATGAGGTCGAGCGCGTGGTCCACGCCCGGCACGTAGTACGCGGCGATCTCCGTCAGTGTCGCGACGGAGAGCGCGACGAGCACGATCGGCTCGCCGAGCCAGTCGAAGCCGCGCGCCGGCTCGAGGTAGCCGAAATGGATCGCGAGTCCCGCGGCGAGCAGCGGCACGAAGGCGCGGAAGCCTGCGGCGGCGGCGAGCGCGATGCCCGTCGCGATCGGCAAGAGGATGTTCAGGGGTTCAGCCATTCCTGGATCAGGCGGTACGCGATCGACTGCGAAAAGGGCATCATCGAGCCGCCCTTCAGCTCTTCGCGGTGGAACCAGCGGGCGTCTTCGAGCTCGCTGTCGCCGAGGCGGATCTCGCGCGTGAGCGCCTCGGCGCGGAATCCCAGCATGAGCGAGCGCGGGAACGGCCAGGGCTGCGAGGACTGGTAGATCATCGAGCCTGCCTCGATGCCGGTCTCCTCCAGCACCTCGCGCCGGACGGCGTCCTCGAGGCTCTCGCCGGGCTCGACGAAGCCCGCGATCGTCGAATAGCGCCCGGCCGGCCAGGCCGGCTGACGGCCGAGCAGCGCACGGTCGCCGTCGGTCACGAGAACGATCACTGCGGGATCGACGCGCGGGAAGAATTCGGTCGCGCAGCTTTCGCGCTGGCAGACCATGACGCGCCCGTTCTTCTGCGGCGCAGTCGGCGCACCGCAGCTGCCGCAGAACCGGTGCCGGTGGCGGAAGGAGATCATCGCGCGCGCGTACGCGACGAGCCCCGCCTCCTCGTGCGGCAGGAGCGCGGCCGCGAGCCGGAGATCCGCAAACTCCGCGCCTCCCTCGAGCGCGGGCGGGTTGTCGGACTCGATCTCGGTCGTGAAGACCGCGAGGCCATTGTAGTCGCCGAGGAGGACGAGCTCGTCGAGGTCGATGCCGGCGAACGGCCCGCGATCGAGCGGCATCAGGACGGCGGAAGGCGAAGGCTCCCGCTGCACCGGAGCGCGAGACTTCCAGACGGGAATCAGGCGGGCGTTGCCCTCTGCGATCGCGCGCGCGACGTCGCCGGCGTCGGCGTTGGCGAGCTTGAGCCGATCGACATGCGGCCCTGCGAAGACGTTCGGGCGCATTCCTTCCCGGTCCTGTCGAGCGAAAGAGTCATTCTAGCAGTCGCCTACTGCGAGGCCCGGACGCGCCGGCGGCCTCGTCGTCGCGCAGAATTCGCAGGCTTTCGGCCGCTCGGCATAGCGCATGACGACGAGCAGGCTTCCGCAGCCCTCGCAGTCGTCGAGGCAGATCTCGTTCTGCTTCTCGAGCGAGCGAAGCAGGTGGCATGCGTGCTCGAAGGAGATCTGCGGGCGCTCGTGGAGGCTCAGGAAGGTCTCGTAAGCCTCGCAGAACGTCTCGCCGAAGCGCAGCTGCTCGACCGCGCCGGGCGCTGCGGCCGCCTCGCGCCGGAGAAGGCCGAGGACGCAGAGAAGGGTGGCGAGTCCCGCGGCTTCGCGCCGGATGCCGGCATTCCTCATGAAGAACGCGCTTTGGCGCGGGCTCTTGCCGCGATGCCGCCGCACGTCGCGGCGGGAGCCGTCGGCGACGTACGACCGATAGAGCTTGCGGATGCGGTCGTCGGTGAGGCCGGTCCAGCTGCGGATCGTGCGCGTGCGCGCCTCGTGCCGGATCAGGCGCAGGGCCAGGTCGAGCCGCAGGCGATCGCGCGTGTATCGGTCGTCGGTAATGCGCATGAGAGCTGCCTTGACGCGAGTATATGCCGCTGGTAGTTTCGTACCAGTGAATCCTAAGCCGGCCCCAGAGCCGGCGACTCGCGTAATGGCACGACATCGGGGAGAAATGCCATGAATCGCCAGCAGCCTCTCGCGCTTGCACCGCCCGCCGGCGACGCCGACTGGGCCGAGCGAAGCCTCTTCGACGCCGCGACGCGCCGCGCCCTCGGCTCGATCAACCTCGCCTTTCTCGATCTCGCCGTCGAGCTCGCGGAAGAGGGGCGCATCAAGCAGATCGCGGGGCTGCCGCCGCGCGCCATCGACGCGCTGATCGATCCCGACGCAGGGCCGCGGCTCGCCGAGCGGCTGCCGTATGCGCTCTTCGACCTGCGCTTCGCCGACGGGAATTTCTGGGCGGCGGAGGTCGCGGCTGCGGGCGGGGTGCAGGACGCCGGCGGCCCGGCCCTCGTCGACGAGCGGGTCGTCGCATTCGCGCGTGCTGCGGTCATGGTGGTCTGGCACCTTGCACAGACGCGCACCGCCGGTGCTCGCCTCGTATTTGGCGCCTCGCCCGCGACGATCGCCGCCGTCGCCGCGATGCCGGTTGCGGCCGTCGAGCGGCTCGCGCGGCGCGTCGCGCCGGCGCTCTCGGCACGTTTCGGTACGCGCACCCGCTTCTGGCTGCAGTTCGAGGGATGTGCTGCGCAGCCGGACGACCGGTCCGTCGACCAGCTGCGCCGGCTCGGCCTGCAGATCCAGGGCGCGGACAGCGCGCGCGGCCAGGCGCTGCAGCGCCGTCACCGCCGGAGTGCCGCGTGAGATAATCCCGCGCCTCATGCAGGCGCTCTCGATCCGCGGCTTGACCAAGACCTACGCGAACGGTGTCCACGCGCTCCGCGGCATCGACCTCGACGTCGAGGAAGGCGACTTCTTCGCGCTGCTCGGCCCGAACGGCGCGGGCAAGACGACGACCATCGGAATCATCATGTCGCTCGTCTCGAAGTCGGGCGGGGCCGTCACCGTCTTCGGCCACGACATCGACCGCGAGCTCGACCGCGCCAAGTCCTGCATCGGCCTCGTGCCGCAGGAGATCAACTTCAACCAGTTCGAGAAGGTCCACACGGTCATCGCGAACCAGGCCGGCTTCTACGGGATACCGAGGAAGCTCGCGCTCGAGCGCTCCGAGAAGTACCTGCGGCAGCTGCAGCTCTGGGACAAGCGCGAGCACATCGCGCGCTCGCTGTCGGGTGGGATGAAGCGCCGCCTCATGATCGCGCGCGCTCTGGTGCACGAGCCGCGCCTGCTCATCCTCGACGAGCCCACGGCCGGCGTCGACATCGAGATCCGACGCAGCATGTGGGGGTTCCTGCGCGGGATCAACGCCGAGGGCACGACGATCATCCTGACGACGCACTACCTCGAGGAGGCCGAGAGCCTCTGCCGCCACATCGCGATCATCGACGGCGGGCGCATCATCGAGAACGACACGATGTCGGGCGTGATCCGCAAGCTCAGCCAGGAGACCTTCGTGCTGAACTTCCGCTGCCCGGCCTCGGTCGTGCCCCAGCTGCCCGGCTACGTGTCGCGACTGACCGACGACCACACGCTCGAGATCGACGTCACGCGCGAGCAGGGGCTCAACGACATCTTCGCAAAGCTGTCGCAGCAGGGGATCGAGGTCGTCAGCATGCGCAACAAGGTCAACCGCCTCGAGGAGCTGTTCATGCGCCTCGTCGAGCGCAAGGACGCGCAGGCGGCAGGTGGCTGAGATGGAGGCGCAGCCGCTCGGGCGAATCCGCCGAATAGGATTCCAGACGATCGTGCGCCGCGAGTTCGGGCGCATCATCCGGATCTGGGGCCAGACGCTCGTGCCGCCCGCCGTGACCGCCGCGCTCTACTTCCTGATCTTCGGGAGCCTCATCGGCCGCCGCATCGGCCAGATGGACGGCTTCGACTACATGCAGTACATCGCACCCGGCCTCATCATGATGGCGGTGATCAGCAACTCGTACGGCAACGTGGTCTCGAGCTTCTTCGGCGCGAAGTTCGGCAAGCACATCGAGGAGCTGCTCGTCGCGCCGCTGCCGAACTGGCTGATCGTGCTCGGTTACGTGGCCGGCGGCCTGATGCGCGGCCTGCTCGTCGGCGCCGTGGTCCTCGCCGTCTCGCTCTTCTTCACGCACGTGCCGGTCGCGCACCCGCTGCTCGTCGCGGGGTCGGTGATCCTCACCTCGGTCGTATTCGCGCTCGGCGGGCTTTTCAACGCGATCTTCGCGAAGAACTTCGACCAGATCTCCTGGTTCCCGACCTTCGTGCTGACGCCGCTCGTCTACCTCGGCGGGGTCTTCTACTCGGTCGCGCTGCTTCCGCCATGGGCGGAGACGCTCTCCTACGTGAACCCCATCCTCTACATGGTCAACGCCTTCCGCCACGGCTTCCTCGGCACGAGCGACGTGGACCCGGGATTCGCCTTCCTGATCATGGGCGCCTTCGCAATCGCCATGTTTCTGGTCGTCGTCGTGCTGATGAACCGCGGCACGGGCATCCGGGAATAGTCGTGTCGTGCCCCGCAGGTATCATTTCCCGCCTGCGGTCGCGCGCCGACGTTGCGCTCGCTCTTCATGGAGTTACCATGACGTTGCTCGCGCTCCTCGGCGCGCGACCGCGCGCGGGCTCAGGCGGCAAAGACACCTGCCGGGCACGACACTAGTGTGCGGGCGCTACGCATTCTTTTCCCCGGCCGAGGCCGTCAGGCGCGTCTTCGCGCTCGACGACGTCCCTGAGATCGAGCCGCGCTACAACGTAGCACCGACGCAGGACGTGCCCGCGGTGCGCGCGGGCGAGGAGGGCGCGCGCGCCTTCGCGATGCTCCACTGGGGCCTCGTGCCGAAGTGGGCCAAGGAAAAGGCGATCGGCAATCGCATGATCAACGCGCGGTCCGAGAGCCTCGCGGAGAAGCCCTCGTTCCGCGACGCCTTCAAAAAGCGCCGCTGCCTCGTGCTCGCCGACGGCTGGTACGAGTGGCAGGTCGCGCCGGGCGGAAAGCAGCCATGGTTCATCCGGATGAAGGATGCGCGACCTTTCGCATTCGCCGGGCTCTGGGAGCGGTGGAAGGACCCCGCGAGCGGCGCGCAGCTGGAGTCCTGCACGATCGTGACGACCGACGCCGCCGAGTCGGTCCGCAAGATCCACGAGCGCATGCCCGTCGTCCTTTCGGAAGCGGACTGGGACCGCTGGCTCGACACCGCTTTCTCCGACACCGACAAGCTGTCGGAGCTCTTGCGGCCCTACGACCCGAAGGCGCTCGAGGCCTGGAAGGTCGGCCGCGAAGTCAACGCGCCGAAGAACCAGGGGCCGGAGCTGATCGCCGCGGCCGACTAGGCGAGGCTCACTTCTGAGTCCAGGCGCCCGCCTTCGACTTGTAGTACCAGCCGGCGCGCGCATTCGCGATCCAGCGCTCGGCAAAGGTGCCGCGGATGTCCGCTTCCCACTCCGGGTGGCCGTTCGCGCTCGCGATCTCGCGGTAAAGCGAGTTGCGGTCGGCGTTGTCGTCGGCGACAAGCTTGCGAAGCTTGTTGCGGTCGGCAAGGGCGACGGCGTTCGCGTCACGGATCTCGACCAGCCCGTCGGAGGTGAGGCCGATCGCGCCCGAGCTGAAGAAGGCTTCCAGCTCGCCCGCGCGGCCCTTCATGGATGAGGTCAGCGCGCGGATTGCCGGGCTCGAGATGTCGATGTCCGCCTGCGCGTTCGCAACGGGGACGACGTAGTCGAGAACGCCGCGAAGCGCGGCGACCAGCACCTCGCCCGTCCCGCGGCCGATGGAGCTCTGCGGGCTGACCTCGGGCTTCTGCGCTTTGTCCGGGCCCCAGATGTCCTCGATGATCTTATCGGCCGCTTTTTCGGCAGCTGCCGCCGGGAAATACACGTTGATCGTGACGCAGGCGGCGAGCACCAGGCAGAGCGCCGTGAGGCCAGCGGTGATCCAGCGCAACATGGGTTTCTCCTTGGTACTCCCTGACCGTTCGCGAACCATGCTCGCGGCCGGCGGCTGAACGGATCCTGAACCGATTCTAGCGCAGCAAATCGCGCTACTGGACCACGATTTCCGACTCCATGATCGACCCGAGCTGGCGCACGAGCGTCGTCCACGCGACCCGCGTCTGGCTCCCGATCACGTTGATGCGCGGCAGGCCCGCGCCTTTCACGATGTAGTAGCCGCCGGGCGCCGGCAGCACGCCACCCATCACGCAGACGTCGTTCGCAAGCCGGCATGAGAGCCCGAGGCGGTCGTAGCCGAAGTCGTCGAAGAAGCGCAGGAAGCCGCCCTGAAGCACGGCCGCGACGCCACCGCCGCTTCCGCCGCCGATGCTCGAGAGGTTCGTCACCGCGCGCTGGCTGATGCGGTGCTTCGAGCGGTCGCCGGGCGGCGTGTAGAGGAAGGCGTCGAAGGCCTCGGGCATCCAGTCGAAAGTCTCGAGATCCGAGATGTAGCCCGACATCCGCCCGGTGATGCTGCCGAATTCGAAGGTGCGCGTGACGAGCTCGAGGTCGAGGTCGTCGACGCCGATGTTCGCGAAGAGGCGAGGGTACTTGCCGAGCGGCTCCTGGAGGCGCAGCTCGCGGACCGCGACTCGCCCGTCGAACACTTTCGCCTCGAGCGCGCCGTCGAGCGTCACGACGCCCTGCCGCAGCTGCAGGCCCGGGATGCTGCCTTCGAGCGTGCCCTGGAATTCGGGCCAGCCGAAGGCGCGCGAGATGCGTGCGACGTCGATCGGCAGAACGTTGGCGTCGAAGCGCACGTACATGTCCTCGGTGCCGGCGTGGCGAACGCGCAATGTGTCGATGGCGAGCCCGCCGTCGAATATGGGGATCGTCACGGGCGCGAGCAGCCGGAAGTGCCGGCCGGTGGTCGCGAAGGGAAGCGTCGCCGCTCCGATCTCGAGGCCCCAGAGCCGGCCCGACCTCCAGGCGAGGCCCGACTCGAAGAGCGCGTCGTCGATCGTGCCGGCGAGCGACGTGCGCGAGGCGTCGTCGAACCAGTTGAGCCGGCCGTCGATCCCTGCGAGCGAGACGGACGCGGTCTCGCTGCCGAATGCGACACCTTCGAGTTCGAGCGCCGCGCGCGTCGGCAGGCCGTCTGTGACTTCGAAATCGCCGCGCATGATGCCCGCCCCCGCGATGTCGCGGAACGCGGTGTTGATCAGGAAGGGCTGGGCATAGGCGGGAAGTGCGGCCGCGAGCCAAAGCGAGCCGACGTGCACCCGCGCCGCCGGCAGCAGCGTCTCTCCGGTGAAGTCGATGGTCGCTTCGCCCGAGGCCTTGAGCACGTCCGCATGGTCGAGCGCGAACCGGTCTGCCGTGTAGCGCGATGCGGCGGTGTCGAGCACGCCGTCGAACTCGAGGTCGGCACGGTGGACGCCGAAGTCGAGGAACACCGGATCGCTGTAGGCCTGGCCTGCGGTGAGCGAGAGCCGGCCTCGCGCGGGCACGCGGCCCGACGCGTCCGCCGTCGCCTCGACACGAAGAATGCCGGCGAGCTTCTCGCCGGCGAGCGTGCCGGCCGCGTCGGCGAAGTCGAGCGTTGCGATCGTCACGTCGGCATCCGCCTCGCGGAGCGTGTCGTCGACACCCGCAGCGCGGAACGCTCCGGAAGCGCGCCCCCCCACGGAGAAATCGGGCGGCAGGGCAACCCAGGGCTTCGCGACGGCCGCAACTCTTTCGAGATCGAGGTCGGCCAGCTTCGCTTCGGCGCGCCAGCGCTGTCCGAGCACTTCGACGTCGAGGCGCCCGCGGCCGCCGGCGATCGCGAATGACTCGAAGCCGAGCAATAGCTTTCCGTTCGCCTCGCGCTTCGCCGTGAAGCGCGTGTCCTGCACACCGAACGAACCGAGCGCGCCGGACAGGCGGCCGGCGTCGCAGCTGATCTCGTCGCCACTGACGCGAAGACGCGGGCAATCGAGCGCAAACTTCGACAGCGGACCGGTTGCCGCGAGGCCGCGGACGCTCGCTGCGCGGAACGAAAGGGCGCCGCCGGGCTCGAAACCAACATCGAGGTCGCGGATGCCGAGTCCCCCGAAATCGATCTCGCCCGCGCTGAAGCTGACCCTGCCTGCGGCGCGAGCCTGGCCGCCCGCGCCGACCACGACGGCGGCGAGCGCGGCGAGCGCGAACTGGCGCGATTTCGGCATCCAAGGAGACTAGCAGGCCATGTCGCTCAAGTTCGAAGTCTACGGAAAGGTCGCAAAGCCGCTGGCGGCGGTGTTCAACGCCGTCGTGGATCCGAAGGAGCTCTCGTCCTACTTCACGACGGGCGGCGCGAGCGGCCCGCTCCGCGAGGGCGCGACGGTCACCTGGGACTTCGCGGATTTTCCCGGCGGTTTTCCGGTCAAGGTGACGAAGCTGGTGCCGAACGAGCGGATCGAGATCGAGTGGGCATCGAGCGAAGGCGGCTACGACACGCATGTCGTCATGACCTTCGAGGCGGTCGACGCGTCGACGACGCTCGTGAAGATCTCGGAGTCCGGCTGGCACGACACCGCCAAGGGACAGGAAGCCTCGTACCAGAACTGCTTCGGCTGGAGCCAGATGCTGTGCTGCCTCAAGGTGTGGGTCGAGCACGGCATCAACCTGCGCCAGGGATTCTTCTAGAAGATTCAGTCGCTTCCGCGATTTTCCGGCGCAGTGTCGATCGGGGCGCGCCCGGATCGACTATTGGTTGTCATGAATCCAGCATATATGGTCGCTGCCGCGCTCTCCGCTCTTGCACCGGGGCGGCGGCACGCCATCCAGGAGGACCCGATGCAGTACCTGTGCCTCATCTACGAGGACGAGAAGGAGTGGCAAAAGCTCCCGCCCAACGAGTCGGCGAAGATTATGGGCGAGTTCAAGTCCTATACCGATTCGATCAAGAAGAGCGGACATTACGTCGGCGGCAACGCACTGCAGCCGACACATACCGCGACCACTGTGCGCGTCCGCCAGGGCAAGGTCGCGACGACCGACGGCCCGTTCGCGGAGACCAAGGAACAGCTCGGCGGCTACTACCTGCTGCAGGCGCGCGACCTCAACGAGGCGATCCAGCTCGCTTCGAGGATCCCGGGCGCGCGGCTCGGCTCGATCGAAGTGCGCCCCGTCATGGAGATCAACGCATGAGATACATGATCATCGTCAAGGCGACGAGGGACTCCGAGGCCGGCGTGATGCCGCCCGAGCACCTCCTGGCTGAGATGGCGGCCTACCACGGAGAGCTCGCGAAGGCGGGCGTGCTCGTGGACGGCTCGGGCCTGCAGGCAACGTCCAAGGGTTGGCGAATCCGCTACCGCGGCGGGAACCGGTCCGTCGTCGACGGCCCGTTTGCCGAAACCAAGGAACTGATCGCGGGCTACACGATCATCAACGTGAAGTCGCGCGACGAGGCGGTCGAATGGACGAAGAAGTTCCCGAATCCGACGCTCGAGGGCTCGGATTGCGAGATCGAGGTGCGCCGGATGTTCGAGCTCGAGGACTTCGGCGAGAGCGATACGCTCGACAGGTTCCGCGCGATCGGGATGTCCGGGGCGGAGAGGCTGTCATGAAGTTCGTCTGCCTCGGTGCACTCGACAAGCAGGCATGGGCCCAACTGAGCCCGAAGGAGCAGGAGGCAATGGTCAAGGCCTGCACGGACTTCGACGAGGAGCTGTATGCGAAGGGGCACTTCGCCGGCGGCTTCGCGCTCCAGGACACGGCCGCCGCGACGACGATCCGCTGGAAGGGTGGCAAGGCTTCGCTGGTCGACGGCCCGTTCGCCGAGACGAAGGAAATGCTCGGCGGCATCCTGATCCTCGAGGCGAAGGACAAGGACGATGCCGTCCGGATCATGAGCCGCCATCCCGGCATCCGCATGGGACCGTTCGAGATTCGTCCCGCGGACGAGGCCTTCATGGACCAGCATCCGGTCATGCAAAAGCTGAAGGAGAATGCAAGATGAGCTACGTGGATGGATACGTCCTGCCAGTCCCGCGCAGGAAGCTCGCGGCGTACCGGCGCATGGCCAACGAGGCGGGCAAAATCTGGCGCAAGTACGGCGCGTTGCAGTACGTCGAGTCCGCGGCGGACGACGTCCAGCCCGGCAAGTGGACCTCGTTCCCGCAGAGCGTGAAGCTCAAGCGGGGCGAAGTCGTCGTGTTCTCGTTCATCGTTTACCGTTCACGCGGGCAGCGCGATCGCATCAACAAGAAAGTGATGAAATTCTTCATGTCCGACCCGAAGTGGAAGAAATACATGGACCCGAAGAACATGCCGTTCGACGGCAAGCGCATGTTCTGGGGCGGCTTCAAGGCGATCGTCGAGTACTGACATGCAATACATGCTGATGTGCTGCATCGAGGAGAAGCGCTGGCTTGCGCTTCCCGACGCGGAGCGCGACGCGGTGATGCGGGACTACGGCGCGTGGGTCGCGGGCCTCGAGCGCGCGGGCCGGCATCGGGCGACGGAGAAGCTAGCCTGGTCGCCCGCCGCGAAGACGCTGCGCATGCAGGGCGGCCGGCCGATCGTCACCGACGGGCCGTACGCCGAGACGAAGGAACAGTTCGGCGGCTTCCACATCGTGGAGGCCAGCGACCTCGACGAGGCGCTCTCGATCGCGGCCGGCATCCCGACGCTCCGCGTCGGCGGCACCGTCGAGGTGCGCCCTGTGGAGCCGCGGGCCTGACCGACTTCGATGCGCTCTACCGCGACGAGTCGCGCCGGGTCCTCGCGACCTTGATCCGGCTGCTCGGCGACTTCGACCTCGCGGAAGAAGCGCTGTCCGAGGCCTTTGCCGCCGCGATCGAGCAGTGGCCTCGCGACGGCATACCCGAGAATCCGCGCGCCTGGCTCGTTTCCGCGGGCCGCTTCAAGGCGATCGACGGCATCCGTCGTCGCGCGCGCTTCGACACCGGACTCGAAGAAGTCGCGGAAGGCCTCGCGGCGGCGGAGGGTGACCCGGCCGACGCCGCGGACGAGACGCTGCCCGACGACCGGCTTCGCCTCGTCTTCACCTGCTGCCACCCGGCCCTCGGCCCAGATGCGCAGGTTGCGATGACGCTGCGCGAGGTGTGCGGACTCACCACCGAGGAGATCGCGAGCGCCTTCCTCCTGCCGCCCGCGACGCTCGCGCAGCGCATCGTGCGCGCGAAGGCGAAGATCCGCGACGCCGGGATCCCGTACCAGGTGCCGGGACCGGCCGAGCTCCCGGAGCGGCTCGACGCCGTGCTGCGCGTCCTCTACCTCGTCTACAACGAAGGCTACGCCGCTTCGAGCGGCGAGGCGCTGACGCGCGCGGACCTTTCTGCGGAAGCGATCCGCGTCGGGCGCTTGCTCCTCGAGCTCCTGCCCGAGCCGGAGGCCACGGGGCTCCTCGCGCTGATGCTGCTGCAGGATTCGCGCCGCGCTGCGCGTACCACCGCGACCGGCGACATCGTCCTGCTCGACGAGCAAGACCGATTGCTGTGGGACCGCGCCCAGATCACCGAAGGCCTCGCGCTCGTTCGGCGCGCGCTCGCCTCGAGGCGCTTCGGGCCGTACACGCTGCAGGCTGCGATCGCCGCCGCCCATGCCGAGGCCACGACTGCCGAGTCCACCGATTGGAGCCGCATCGTCGGCACCTACGACCTCCTGCTCGAGGCCGAGCCGACGCCAGTGATCGAGCTCAACCGCGCGGCGGCCGTCGCGATGCGCGACGGGCCCGCGGCCGGGCTCGCCCTGGTCGACACCATCCTCGCGCGCGGCGAGCTCGCGGACTACCAGCCAGCACACGCGGCGCGCGCGGACCTCTGCCGACGCCTCGGCCGCGTGCGCGAGGCGCGCGCCGCTTACCGCCGCGCACTCGAGCTCACGAACCAGGGCGCCGCGCGGCGCTTCCTCGAGCGCCGGCTCTCAGAGTTGCCGCGCGAATAGCCCTGTAGAATGCGCCGATGCGCGGCGTCATCTCGATCTCCGGCCTCACCAAGACCTATGCCAACGGGCACCAGGCCCTCAAGGGCGTGTCGCTCGACATCCGCCAGGGCGAGATCTTCGCGCTGCTCGGCCCGAACGGCGCCGGCAAGACGACGCTGATCAGCATCGTCTGCGGGATCGTCCGGCCGACCTCCGGCACCGTGCTGGTCGACGGGCACGACATCGTCCGGGAATACCGCACCGCGCGCGAGATCATCGGGCTCGTGCCGCAGGAGCTCGCGATCGAGGCGTTCGAGACGGTGCGCGCCGCGGCTTCGTTCAGCCGGGGCCTGTTCGGCCGCGCGCCGGACCCTGCGCACGTCGAGCGCGTGTTGCGCGACTTGTCGCTCTGGGACCGGCGCGACGACATCCTGATGACGCTGTCGGGCGGCATGAAGCGACGCGTGATGATCGCAAAGGCGCTCGCGCACGAGCCGCGCATCCTGTTCCTGGACGAGCCGACCGCGGGCGTCGACGTCGAGCTCCGGCGCGACATGTGGGCGCTGGTGCGGCGCCTGCGCGAGTCCGGCGTGACCATCATCCTCACCACGCACTACATCGACGAGGCCGAGGAGATGGCGGACCGCATCGGCGTCGTGAACCACGGCGAGCTCGTCGTGGTGGAGGAGAAGAAGGCGCTGATGAAGAAGCTCGGCAAGCGCCAGCTGACGCTGACGCTCCAGGCGCCGCTCGCCGCGATACCCGCGGAGCTCGACGACTGGAAGCTCGCGCTCAACGCGGAGGGCCACGAGCTCCAGTTCACGTTCGACGCCGCGCTCGAGCAGACGGGCGTCGCACCGCTGCTGCGCCGCCTCGAGCAGCTCGGCATCGTCTACCGCGACCTCAGCACGCGCGAGACCTCGCTCGAGGAGATCTTCGTGAATCTCGTGGGCCGGGGGGCGCGGGCATGAGCGCTCCGGCCTTCAACCGCCACGGCGTCTGGGCGATCTACCGGTTCGAAATGGCGCGGTTCGTGCGCACCATCATGCAAAGCGTGCTGACTCCGGTCATCACGACCGCGCTCTTTGTGATCGTATTCGGCGCGGCGATCGGCTCGCGCATGTCCGAGGTGAACGGCGTGAGCTACGGCGCCTTCATCGTGCCGGGGCTCATCATGCTCTCGCTCTTCACCGAGAGCATCGCGAACGCCTCGTTCGGCATCCACTTCCCCAAGTTCACCGGGACGATCTTCGAGATCCTCTCGGCGCCGGTCGCGGCCTTCGAGATCGTGCTCGGCTATGTCGGGGCCGCTGCCACGAAGTCCGTGCTGCTCGGCCTCATCATCCTCGCGACGGCCTCGTTCTTCGTGCCGGTCACGATCCTGCATCCGTTCTGGATGGCGGCCTTCATGCTGATGACGGCGATCACGTTCAGCCTGTTCGGCTTCATCGTCGGCATCTGGGCGAAGAACTGGGAGCAGATGCAGCTCGTGCCGATGCTGATCGTGACGCCGATGACCTTCCTCGGCGGCGCGTTCTACTCGATCGACATGCTGCCACCGGCCTGGCGCACGGTCACGCTGTTCAACCCGGTCGTGTACCTGATCAGCGGCTTCCGCTGGAGCTTCTACGGGATGTCCGACGTCGCCGTCGGCACGAGCCTCCTGATGACGCTCCTCTTCATGCTCGCCTGCGTCGCCGTCATCGCATGGATGTTCCGGACCGGGTACCGCCTGAAGCAGTGATCGGGCCCGGAAGCGTATCACCCGTCACAATACGTGCGTCGCGGGCTGCGATACACTCGCCCGGGCAAGGAGGCCGCATGATGCCGGGCAAGCGAGCGCTGGTCGTCGACGATTCGAAGTCCGCCCGCGTCGTCCTGGCCCGCATGCTCGAGAAGTACGGCATCCTCGTCGATTCGGCCGACTCGGCCGAGGCCGCGCTCGAGTACCTGAAAGACCGTCGCCCCGACGTCATCTTCATGGACCACCTGATGCCCGGCATGGACGGCCTGCAGGCTGTGCGCGAGATCAAGGCGAAGCCCGACCTCGCTGCGATCCCCATCATGATGTACACGTCCCAGGAGGGGGAGATCTACGGAGGGCAGGCGCGCGCCTCGGGCGCGGTCGGCGTGCTGCCGAAGTCGATCCGCCCGATCGACGTGACCAAGGCGCTCTACCAGTTGCAGCTCCTGCCGGACCGCCGCGACATGGAGCCCTCGCTGCTCGAGCCGGTCGGCGAAGCGCCCGCGCGCGCGATCGCGGCGGCGCCGCCTGCAGAAGCATCGGTCGAGGCTCTGCTGAAGGAGCAGAACCTGGAGATGCGGCGCTTCGTCGTCACGACGCTCGACGCCTGGACGCACCGGATCGTCGCGGAGCTCCGGCCGCGGGAATCCTCGGTCGTGGTGGAGGGCGAGGACGAATCGCCGCCATCCGCGCCGCGTCCGCGCACCTGGCCGTGGAAGCTCGCGACCGGCGCAGCCGTCGTGGCGCTCGTCGCGCTCGGCGCGCTCTACTGGCAGGCGCGCACCGCCCAGGAGCAGTCCGAGCGCGCGTTCCAGGCCGTCGACTCCTCGAACAAGATCTTGAGGAGCGCGATCGAGAAGTGGCGCATCGCCGGCGAGACGTCGGCGGACGCGGCGGCGCAGGAAGGCTTCCGCCCGCTTGTGCTCGCAGTGCCCTTCGGCGAGCAGGCGCTGAGTCCCGCGCGGCTCGAGGCGGTGCGAGGGCTCGTCGCCCAGCTCGAGCGCGCCGCGATCAGCGGCACGGTCCGCATCGAGAACTTTGGAGGCAGCTTTTGCCTCGCCGGTTCCGGCTCCGATGGCTGGTCGCTTGAACCACCGGCCACACGCGCGTCGCGCTGCGACCAGGTCGGCAACCCATTCGACGAGTCGCAGTCCGGTGCGTCCCGCCAGCCGCTCGGCTTCGCGAACCTCGCTGCTTCCGTGAAGCAGCGAACGGGCGGAGCGATCCAGCTCGAGCTGGTGCCGGGACCGAGGGAGCGTCTCGCGGTCGCGTACCCTGCGATCGAGTCGGCTACGGCCGGGCAATGGAACGCCGCGGCCCAGGCCAACAACCGGATCGAGATCAGCATCATCGAGCGATGAGCCCGCGCCTGCTCGTCTACGGCGCGAACGGCTACACGGGCGAACTGATAGCGCGGATGACGGCGCATCGCGGACTCGCGCCGGTGCTCGCGGGCCGCTCGAAGGAAGCCGTCGGGGCGCTCGCAGGGGAGCTCGGCTGCGACTTCCGCGTGTTCGGCCTTGGCGACCCCGCGCGCGTCGCCGCGGCCCTCGATGGCTGCAGCGTCGTCATCCACTGCGCGGGCCCGTTCTCGGCGACGGCGGCGCCGATGATCGAGGCATGCATCGGCGCGGGCGTGAACTATGCCGACATCACGGGGGAGATCGAGGTCTTCGAGCACGCCTGGCGGCAGGACGCGAAAGCCCGCGCGGCCGGCGTCGTCCTCTGCCCGGGCGCCGGCTTCGACGTGGTGCCGACCGATTGCCTCGCTCTCACGCTATCCGACGCGCTGCCGGGAGCGGTAAAGCTCTCGCTCGGGTTCGACAGCAGGAGTCCTCCCAGCCGCGGAACGGCGGCGACGAGCATCGAGAGCCTCGGCCGCGGAAGTTGCGTGCGCGAGCGCGGGGAGCTGCGACGGATCCCGCTCGGCTCGCGCGCGCGCCGGATCGACTTCGGCGCGGGCGAGAAACTCGCGACCGCAATTCCCTGGGGCGACGTCAGCACCGCCTACCGGACCACGGGCATCCTGAACATCGAGGTCTACATCCCCGTGTCGCCGAAGGCGCTCGCGAACTTGAAAAGGCTCGGACGGCTCGGCTGGCTGCTTCGCCGCCGCACCGTCCAGAACTTCCTGAAGGCGCGCGCGTCGAAACGCGCGGCGGGGCCGGATGCCGCGGCGCGAGAGGCGACGCCGGTGCACGTCTGGGGAGAGGCGGTGGATGTGGCCGGGCGGCGCGCGACGGCCCGCGTCGTGGTGCCCAATGGCTACACGCTGACGCAGGAAGCCGCGGTCGCGATCGCGGAGCGCCTGCGCGCCGGCGGCGCTCCGACCGGTTTCACGACGCCGGCCCGCCTCATGGGCAAGGAGTTCGTCACGACGCTGCCAGGAGCCTCGAAGATCCGCCTTGATTGACCTGAGCGCAGACTTTCGCCCGCCGGCCTGGCTCGCGAACCGGCACCTGCAGTCGATCCTTCCGAGCCTTCCGCTGCGGCGTCCCGCGATCGAGCGGCGCGCCGCGGCGGTCATCGCCGCGAGCCGGCCGCTCGTACTCGAATGCGGCGACGGCGTGCGGCTGCTTGGGCTGCATGCCTCGCCCGCGGCCGGCACGGAATCCGCGCTGCGCCGGCTCACGGTCCTCATGCACGGCTGGGAAGGGAGCGCCGACTCGCTTTACGTGCTCTCGGTCGCGCAGCTACTGCACGCGCGCGGCCACGACGTCGTGCGCCTCAACCTGCGGGACCACGGCGGGACGCACGCGCTCAACCGCGAGCTCTTCCATTCCTGCCGCCTGCCCGAGGTCGTCGGCGCCGTCGCGCGGCTGCAGGCGGTCTTTCCCGTGCACCGGCTCCAACTCGCCGGATTCTCCCTCGGCGGAAATTTCTGCCTGCGTGTCGGCGCGAAGGCGCGCGCCGCGGGCATCCGCATCGAGCGCATCGTCGCGGTCTGCCCGGTGCTCGATCCCTCGACGACGCTCGACGCGCTCGAGCGGGGACCCGCGGTCTACCACCGCTACTTCCTGCACAAGTGGAGCCGGTCGCTGCGCCTCAAGCAGGACGCCTGGCCGGGCCACTACGACTTCGGCGACATGGTCTCGAATCCGTCGCTGCGCAGCATGACGGAGCGGATGGTCCTGAAATACACGGATTACCCGGACCTCGCGACCTACCTCTCCGGCTACGCGATCACCGGCGGGGTGCTCGAGTCGCTCGAAGTGCCGACCCAGGTCATCACGTCCGAGGACGACCCGATGATCCTCGCGCACGACCTCGCGCGATTGGCGCGTCCGGATGCCCTCGAGCTCACCGTGACGGCGCGCGGCGGCCATTGCGGCTACATGGATGCGCTCGCGGGCCCGAGCTGGATCGACCGGAAGATCGTGTCGGAACTGACGCGCGCCTGATCAGGCGCTGTTCGCGGCTTCGCGCATCAGCGCGAGCCACTTGAGATAGCGCGCCAACAGGCGCTGGTCGTGCTCCGGCTCGAAGCGCTCGAACGCCGGGCCCCTGAAATCCGCGGGCGATCCGGCGACGAGGAAGGCGAGGCCACGCGAGGTCGCCTCGCGATCACTGCCGCGGTCGACCGGCGACTCCGCGAGGCAGGCGAGCATGCGGCAAAGCAGCCGGTTCTCGGCAAGCCCGCCGCTCACGACGAGGCGCGCGGCCGCGGGCCGGTGGCGGTCCATTTCGTCGAGGTTCGCCTTGATCAGGAAGGCGACGCTCTCGAGAACCGCGCGGCACAGCTGCAGGTCCGTGCCTTCTCCGACGAAGCGCGACTCGAAGTCGGGGCGCCAGAACGGCGAGGCGAGGCCGGCGACGCCGTTCAGGAAGAACGGGGCCTGCTCGTCGTGAAGGTCCGCGCCGGCGAGAAGGCCGAGCAGACGGCTCGCCGCCGCGCCCTGGTGCCGCTCGAGCCAGTCGAGCGCCGCGCCCGCTCCATTCACAGAACCTTCGAGCACGAAGTCGAAGTGCTCGTCATCCGCGCGAATGACGCTGGTGAGCAGCGGCGGAGCGCGCAGCGCATCGCTCGTCGGCCGCAGCACGAAGGCGCCCGTGCCGAGGTTGACGTAGGCCGCGTCGAAGTCGAGCGCGCCGGCGGCGAAAGGCACGACCGACTGGTCGCCATTGCACACGACGAGCGGCAATTGCCGGCCGTCGCAGGCGAGCGTGCCAAAGGCGTGCTGCGTGCCGGTCGCGCGGGGCAGGATGGCGCGCGGAATGCCGAAGAGCTCGAGGAGCTCGTCCGACCAGTCGCGCTCGAACGGCGACCAGAGGAGGGTCCGCGCGGCCGTCGACGCATCGGCGAGGCAGGGCCGCTCCTCGAGCAGCCGGTGCAGCAGGTAGCTCGCGAGCGGGCCCGCGCGCAGGCGGGATTGCGCCGCGGCCGTCCTCACCTCCGGCAGGTGGTCGAGGCACCAGCGGAGCTTGCTCGCGCCGTAGTGCGGCGAAAGCGTGAGGCCGGTCAGCCGCTGGACGTCATCCGCGCGGCGGCCGATGCCGCGCAGCCATGCCGCACCCCGCGCGTCCTGCCAGGAGATGACAGGCGCGAGCGCCCGTCCGCCCCCGGCATCCCAGCAGGCGATGCTCGAGCGCTGGACCGCGATGCCGGCTGCAGCCCAGCGCTCCACTGGAACGAGATGGGCGAGCTCCGTGAGTGCGGTGCGCGCGCTCGCGACGATCTCGTCCGCGTCGTGCTCGACGTGGCCGAGCGCGTTGCGCTGCGTCGCAATCGTGACGAGCGCGGCGCCTTCCAGCTCGCCGCTTGCGGTATAGGCGCTCGCGCGCGTCGCATGGCCGCCCTGGTCGAGGGCGACGAAAACCGGGTCCGTCATGCGCTCGCGGCCTCGCGCGAGGCAAGCTCGGCCGCGAGGCGGAGTGGCTGCATGCTCTCGACCATCGCCGCGCCGCGTCCGGCGAGCTCGAGCGCATGCCCGGCATCGGTGACCTCGTAGACGACCCAGGTCCACGGGCCCGCCGGCAGCGAGCGTCCCGCGGGAATCCGGTGGTGGTCGCAGAAGACGTACTCGGGACGCATGAGGTCCAGGACGCTCCTGAGCTGCACGGGATCTCCATCGAGCACCCAGCCGATCTCGATGCCGCCCGAGGTGCGCGCGAGCCGGCATGCGTCGGCGTCGAAGGATATGAGCGTGCAGCGCTCGCGAACCGGCGCCAGTGCCGCGAGGATGCGCTCGATGCAGTGCGCCCGGCCGTGATGCACGAGGCTCGCGCGCTTGACCTCCACGAAGGCGCGCGCGCCGGGGCTCGCCGCCATCAGCTCGACGACGCCTGCGAGCCTTGGGAGCGCCGTCCCGGCATGCGCGCGGCCGAAGCGCGCCGGGTCGCCGGCATCGATCCCGTCGAGCTGGCCCGACATCGTGAGGCGGACGTCGCCCGTTCCGCGCGTGGTGCGCTCGAGGCTCGCGTCATGGATCACGAAGGGCACGCCGTCGGCCGAGAGCTGGACGTCGAACTCGACGTGGACGATGCCACGGCGCCAGGCCGCCTCCAGCGCGGGAAGCGTGTTCTCGGGAAAATGTTCCGCGTCGCCCCGGTGTGCGACGATGGCAGGCGGCATGCGGGGAATTATAGTCGCGCCGCTACTCATCGCCGCCTGCATCGCGGCGGGATGCAGCCGGCAGGAATCCGCCTGGCAGGATGCGGCGCGCAGGAACACGCCTGCCGCGTACCAGGAATACCTCGAACGTTACCCCGGCGGCGCGCACGCCGCCGCTGCCCGCGAGGGCATCGTCGCCGCGCGCGAGGGCGCGGCCTGGGCGCGCGCGGAGCGGCTCAAGACGCCCGAGGCCTGGCAGCGCTACCTCGCTGAATGGCCGGAAGGCGCGCATGCGGCGATCGCGCGGCAGTCGATCGTCGAATTCATTCCGCCGCCGCCCGCGACGGCGCCGGGTGGATACGAGATCCAGCTCGGTGCCTGGACGGACGAAGCGTCCGCGCGCGCGGCGCTCGCGGGCTGGACCGGCCGGCAGGCCGACCTCGGCGGACAGGTGCCGCGAATCGACGGGCCGAAGCCGGGTGCGGCGCCGATCTGGCGGCTCCGGGCAGGGCCTTACGACGAGGCCGCGGCACGCGTCGTCTGCGAGGACCTGAAGTCGGCGGGCGTCGACTGCGTGGCGATCGGCGCCGGGTCAGCCGGCGATGCGGCGCCATAGCGCGCGGCCGACGAGCCGCGCCTGGTCGGCGAGGCCGAATCGCTTCAGGTTGGTCTTGATCACGCCTTCGGTGAAGCGCGTGCGCTTCGAGTAGTCGATGCGCACGTCGACCAGCACCGGCTCGCCGCGGTCCGCCGAGTCGAGCGCCTCGCCGACGACACGCTCGATCTCGCTGTCGTCGCGCAACAGGCGGAATCCGACGCGATTCGCGCGCGCGAGCGCCTCGAAGTCGAGCTCGGGCAGGACGGTGCAGGTCTTCCGGTTGTACGGCGTCTCCTGCGCCTGAGCGATCTGGGCAAGCTCGCCGTCGTTGAACACGAACCAGGCGACGCCGGCCTTCTGCGCGACGGCGGTCGCCATCTCGAGACCGGTCATTCGTACGGCGCCGTCCCCGACGATGCCAACGACCGTCCGTTCCGGGCGCGCGAGCTTGGCACCGATCGCACCGGGGATGCAGTAGCCCATCGAGTTGAAGTCGGACGGCGAGAAGAATGCGCGCGGCGCGCGGAACGGCATGAGCTCGGCGACCAGGAACGTGTGGTTGCCGTCGTCCGCTACCACGATTCCGTCGTCGGGCAATCGCGCGCGCAGCGCGTCGAAGAATCGCTGCGGGTTCACGCGTCCTATCGAATCGTGCGCGAGCCACTCCTCGCGATAGGCGCGCTTGTCCGACTCGATCGCGGCAGCGACCGCTTCGGCCCGCGCGCGCGAGGCGGCGCCACCGAGCGCGTCGCGGAGCGCGGCGAGCACCACTCGGGCGTCCCCCTCAAGCGCGACGGTGCACTTGTAGTTCGCGTCGAAGACACGCGGGTTGACGTCGACATGCACGAGCGCCGCCGGCGGGTCCCAGCCATAGCTGCCAGTCGGGATTTCCGCGAAGCGCGTTCCGACGGCGAGCAGGGCATCGCAGTCGGCGAATGCGTTTTCAACGGCGGGAACCGCCGCGCGGCCGAGCGCAAAGCCCGCGTGCAGCCGGTGATGGCCCGGGAACGCGGACAGGCCCTGGAGCGTCGTCGATACCGGAGCACCCAGAAGCTCGGCGACGGCCATGAGCTCGGCGGTCGCGTCCACGGCGCCCCATCCGCAGAAGATCGCCGGATTCCTCGCCGCACGAAGGAGCGCAGCCGCTCGCGCGATGTCGGTCGCGGCGGCACGCGCTTCCACCGGCGGCGCAGCCTTGAACACGGGCCGCTCGCCGGCGTCGCCCGCCATCAGCTGGAGGTTCACGGGGATCTCGACGAAGACCGGCCCCGGCTCGCCGCTCGTCGCGACGCGCCAGGCCTCGTGGATCACGGGAATCACGTCCGCGTGCCGCTCGACGCGCCAGCGCGCCTTGGTGATCGGCGCGAGCAGCGCCTGCTGGTCCATGTCGTGCAGCTGGTAGGCGCGGCCGAGGTCGCGCCGCACGCCGCCCGAGATCACGAGCATCGGGATGCCGTCGAGGAAGGCTTCGCCGATCCCGCTCGCGGCGTGCGTCACGCCCGCCGCCGGCACGATCGCCAGCGCGCCGATTCCGGCGCCCGTGCGGCTGTACGCGTCCGCCATGAAGGCGCCGCCGCCCTCGTGCGCGACGAGCACCGGCGTGATCGATTCCGAGGCACCGAGCTCGTCGTAGAGCTCGGTGTTGTGCACGCCGGGGATGCCGAACGTGTGCCGGACGCCGAGCTCCTCGAGCGCCTCGCGCGCGAGCCGCGCCGCCGTCTTGTGCATGCTGCCTCCCCGCGGGGTGCAGCGTAGCCTAACCGGCGGCGGCGCTGCGCGTCAGGCCTTGATCATGCGCCAGTCGCCCTCGCCGTAGCGGCAGGCGCTGCCTTCCTTCGTGACGCGCCGGCCGTTGAGAATCCGCACCACGGTGAACTTGCGGCAGACGCGGCCTTCGCGCTCGAATCGTCCGTAGGGTGTGAGGGCATACACCATGTCGCTGGTGGAGCCCCGCCATTCGACCTTGCGGCCGTCCTCGAGCAGCTCGAGCGAGTGGCCAAAGCAGGCCCGATCCTTGTCCTCCATGTTGTCGCCGATCTCGTGCCCGATGACCGCGCCGATCGCGGCGCCGGCGAGGATCGCGACCAGGCGATCGTCGCTGTCGCTGACCGCGGCGCCGATCGCGCCGCCGACGACGGCGCCGACCGCCGCACCCGCCTGATCGCGGTCGCAGTGGCCCGACCGCACGCCGTAGTCTTCGGTCCAGTGACGGCCCGTGTAGCCGACGTAGTACGGGTCGTTCTTCTTGCGCCAGCCATGTGCCGGCGCGTGCGAGGGCGGATCCGCCAGCGTGGCGGCCGGCGCCGCGATCGCAAGGGCGAGCGCGACGGCGGAGAGGATGCGTCTTATGTTCACGAGGTTCCCTCCCATGCAATCTCGGGTGGGAGAGTCTAGGAAGGGACAGGCTGAACGGCGCGTGAACCAGCGCTCAGAAAGCGGTCAAAAGGCGTTTATCCCGGTCAATTCGCGGCCGATCGTCAGCTGGTGGATGGTCTCGGTGCCCTCGTAGGTGATGACGCTCTCGAGGTTGAGGGCATGGCGGATCGGCACGTATTCCGCGCTGATGCCGGAGCCGCCCAGCATGTCGCGCGCGTCGCGCGCGACGTCGAGCGCCATACGGCAGTTGTTCCACTTCGCGAGCGAGACCTGCGAAGGCTGCATACGGCCCGCGTCCTTGTGCCGCCCGAGCTGCAGCGACATGAGCTGGGCGCCGGTGATGCCGCGCGCCATCGATGCAAGCCGGATCTGGATCGCCTGGTTTGCGGCGAGCGGACGGCCGAACAGCACGCGCGTCTTCGTGTAGTCGAGGAGCTGGGCGAGGCAGGCCTGGGCTGAGCCGATCACGCCCCACGTGATGCCGTAGCGCGCCTGCGTGAGGCAGGAGAGCGGCGCCTTGAGCCCGATCGTGCTGCCCGGGAGGACGTTCTCCTCCGGCACGACGACATCCTCGAGAAAGATGGCGCCGGTCGCGGAAGCGCGCAGCGAGAACTTGCGCTCGATCTCTGGCGCGGCGAAGCCGCGCATGCCCTTTTCCACGATGAAGCCCCGGATGCCTTCCTCGGTCTTTGCCCAGACGACGGCGACGTCGGCGATCGGGGCGTTCGTGATCCACATTTTCGAGCCGTTCAGCACCCAGTCCTTGCCGCGGCGCTTCGCGTGCGTCTTCATGTTGCCGGGATCGGAGCCGCCGTGCGGCTCGGTGAGCCCGAAGCATCCGATCAGCTCGCCGGTCGCCATGCGCGGCAGGTACTTCTCGCGCTGCGCCTCGCTCCCGTAGGCGTGGATCGGGTACATGACGAGGCTCGACTGCACG
>Ga0075428_100001308_pt1 | contig 26398 bp, 22 predicted proteins | sample RhiMetdeltSRZDD2_FD_75291 | JGI IMG/M metagenome (GOLD analysis project Ga0075428, IMG submission 75291) | Populus rhizosphere microbial communities from Tennessee, USA - Rhizosphere MetaG P. deltoides SRZDD2 | ecosystem: Host-associated > Plants > Roots > Rhizosphere > Soil | place: USA... | reverse complement strand
GCGACGGTCACGGGCTTATCGCAGTTCACGCCGGTACGCCACGCCGCAGCGTTCTGGCGAAGCTTGATCAGTCCCCATCGGCTGCTGCTCGAGTTTTCAGCGACTGCCGCAGACAGTCCCTGTTTGGCGATGTTGTAGCGGGTGTTGTTGAGGAATTGCAGATCGCCAGGCGCGTTGGACGTCAACGCGTTGGCGGGATCCCAAACTGCAGGTGTCGCGGCAATGCTGTCGGCCGTGTACTTTCCCGGCGCAGCCACGACCTGCAGGTTTCGGTACACGCGCCGGTACGTCTTCGTCGTGATCGTGTTGATGTTGGAAAATGCCGGCATGACCGCGAGATCATCGGCAACGCGGTAAAAGTTGGGATCGTAAAAATTTCCGTTGCCGTCGTCGAGCATCCGCATCGACGTGTCGAACACGACGATGATCGTCGGCGGCACGCGCTTGAGGAACAACAGCGGATCGAGCTGCGCCGAGGCAGTCGTCGACCACCAGAACATCGTCACCACGGCCAGGAGAACGGCCGCGCCTCTACGGCGGCTGAACGCGCGAACGAATCGGCCGCGCGATCGCGCGGTCGGTCCGCTTCGCGTGCGTGGAGAAATCATTTCAGTCATCACTGCACAATCAGGTTGCCGGTCGTGTTGTTCATCCGCATGTTCGTCAGCGATTTGCCCGGGGTCTGAACCGCCGCCTTTCGCGCGCGCTGGTTCAATTCTTCCTGTCCGCGCTGGGCGATCTGCCCGCGCTCGATTTCGGTGCTCGACGTCCTCGCGACCGTCACTTCGACGACCTTGCGGGTACCAGAGGGCCCTACCGCCTCGGCGTGCAGCGTCAATGTGCCGTTTAGGTCGGAGAGTGGATTTCCGTCCGGCGTAGTCGTCAATCCCGTTGCGGGATCGACGGGACCATCCGCAGGATCATCAGCCACCCAGACCGCCACGTACATCGGGCTGTCGATCTGCTGAAAGGGGAGCATGTCTGAGAGCGGACCCCAGGCGAACAGCTTCCACTGCGGATTGTTGGCGCCCCATAGATTCAGTGTGTCGGTCTCGGTCTGGAGCTCTCCCGTGGCAGTATTCTGACCGCAGCAAAGCGTCACCTGTCCGCCGCCGGGCAGCGTCTTGGCCGCGGTCATCGCGCCGTCAACAAATCCAGACTGGGCAGAGCCCGCGAGGATGTCATTCCAACGGGGAACCAGCAGCAGATCCTGGACCACGCGTTCGACGGCGGCATCGGCGGCGTAGAGCGCTTCCTGGCTATTGCGATAGTTCGCGGCGATATGCGTTTCGGTGTTGCTCACCATCACGACCGCAGCACCCAAAGCGGTCAGCAGCATCATCGCCATCAATGCGATGATCAGCGCGGTGCCGCGTTCGTCGGCGAGCCTGGCGTTGAGACGAGACTTGATCGTCATTAGCGTGCCAGATTGAGGTTGCGTGGCGAAACCTCAAAAGAAATCGTGTAGTCGGGGACGAATTTCTCTCCGCCCCTCGATGTGCCGGGGTTCTTGAACAGCGCGGTATCGGAACCGCGCAGCGCTGGATTCGCCGCCTGCACCCGCATCGTCACGCGCACCTTCCGGATGCGCAGCAGATCCGCATCGAACGCGTTATTGCCGCCACCGCACATCGGGCCGTCGGTCAGCATCTTGCCGGGCAGCGCGGCGAGCGATCCCTCGTCAGGCGTCAGGGTCGGCATGTTTACGTAGTTGTGGTCCGCATCGTAGAGGCAGTTCGCCTCGCCCTTGGGCGGTTCCGGCTGCCTGGGAGGATTCGGATCGCCGAAGTACTCAAACTTCAGATCCACGACGTTATCGACGAGTGGAAGCTCCTCGGTATAGCCGTCGTAGCGCATCAACTGATTCGTTTGGCTATTGCGGTAGTACGTGTAGCTGACGATCTGAGTGATCGATGCGCCTTCATTGTAGGAAGTGCTCAGCTCCTGACCGCGATGCTGCATGTGCGCGGCGGCGTCTTGAACCTGGGTGATCGTGAAAATGTCAAAGTTGCCGGTTGAGTCGAAGATAATGACGTCGTCCCCCTCCTTGAAGCCGCACAAATTGTTGACATCTTCAGGACAGTTCGGCTGATCGGTCACCTTCAATTCCGACGACGGCGTCGGCATCGACTTGCTGATAACCGTCTGCGAGTAACTGTTCGGGATGTAGCTCATGGTGATGGTGTCGTCTCTAAACGTCGTCGGCGCATCCGGGCTCTGAAAACCAACCCGGCGCGGCAGGATCGGCGCAAAGAAATTGACAAGCGCACCCCGGACCGGTCCCTGGTAGGGCCCGGCGCCGGACATCACCAACTCTTTGAAAATCGTGTCGTTGCCGATACGCATTCGCTGCTGCATGTCGGCGACCTCCGGCTGCGTCTGCGCATTGCCCTGCGCCGGATTCATCAACGAGAAGATCGCACCAGTTACCGTGATCATGATCGCGGTCGACACGAGCAGCTCGATCAGCGTGTAGCCCGCTTGCGACGAACGACGATCGCGATGAACGGGCGTCATTGTGCTTTCCTCGTTCTCACCGTGACGAGCAGCGCGTCGCCTGCCATCCGCGTGCGCGTGAACTGCGAGTCGACGCGCGCCTGCTCGCTCGTGACCGGAGTCACGAGCACTTGAATGACGAGCGTGTTGTTCGGGTTCGTCGGTAGCGGCTGAATCGACCAGCGACGGATGTACACGGCCGTTGCCGGCGGTGTCGATCCGGTGCCGACCCAGGTGCCGCCGCCGTCGAGAAAGTCGACGAAGCCGTTGGTGTTCTGCTCGAGCGAATCGGACGGCGATGGATTCAGACCCGAGCCATCGTGCGTTGGCGGCGCGACCGTCAGGTTCGTCGTCGTATCGGAAACCGGAAGCCCCTGGCCTGCGGTGTCGAATCCCCACGTCAGGCCTCGGAGCTGCTCCAGCTTCTGTTCCGCCATCGCCGTGGTCGATGTCGCGCCTTTGGCAATGACGTTCGCCCGCGTCGAGAGCGCAAAGAGCTGCGCGACGCCGAGCGACACCGCCGTCAGGATGCCCATCGACACCAGCACTTCGATAAGGCTGAAGCCGTGGCTATTTGAGTTGAATCTTGCCCGCATTGTTAACCGTCACAGTCTTCGATTTGCCGTCGCGCGTAATGGTGATCTCCACCGGGGTGGCAATTGTCGTCACCACGCCGCTGACGACTTCCGACGCCGTCCCGTCTGGGCTGAACTGCAGGACCCGATCGCTCACGGTGGCGCCGGCAGGCAGCACCCGCGGCGGTCCGTCGAAGTTCGGCCGCGTCATGATGTCGTTGTCCGCCGGCGGAAACGGAAACGGCGTCGTCATGCAGCGATTGGTCGCGTTGTCGGTACTCGAGCCGAGGACTTCGACGCTGCGGATGTAACCGGTCGTCGGACAGTTCAAGCGGACGCGAATCAGGCGATTCGACGAAACCGCCTTCAAGCGGGCATCCTGCATCTCGCGCTCGACCATCCGCGACGCTTCACTCAACTTGATGCTCTGCGTCATGTCTTTCATGACGGGCAGCCCAATGACGGCGAGGACGGCAATCATCGAGACCACCATCAGCATCTCCACCACGGTGAAGCCACGAGCGTTACGACAGCGGAAAATCATTGGTAACCCCGTGTCGAGCAATAGGGCTGCCACCAAGGGTTATGTCGTTGAGCGGGCTAAGGTAAGTGGCTAGTTCTACAGTGTTTATTCGGCAGGTTCGGGGGTTTTGGAGAGTCCCTGCGCGCAGAATGTTGTGCAGTTCTGGCACGCTCCTAACATTTCTGGTGAGACGAGTTTTTTCAGGCCGTTCGGAGCGGCAAAGTCACGGTCAAACAGGCGCCTCCGCCTTCGGCATTGGCGGCGCTCACCCGCCCGTTGTGGGTGACGATGATCTTCTGGACCAGCGCCAGACCGAGGCCGGTTCCCCGCGCCTTGGTGGTGAAAAATGGGCGGAAAATTCGGTCGGCGAGGGCTGGATCGACCCCTGGACCGTTATCGGTCACACTCACCCGCAGAGTTCCGGGGCCATCGTTCCCGCCTTCGACGACGATCCGAGGGGACCTGGCGCACGCCTCGAGGGCGTTGCGGCACAAGTTGCTGAAGGCTTGCCGCAACAGCACTTCATCCCCCTCGACGACGCCGAACTGGCCTTTGACGACCACCTCCCCGCCCCGCGCGGTGGCTTCCGGTCGGATTTCCTCAGCGGCTTTTTCGGCGAGCACGCCGACATCGACCGGCGCAAGAGCCAGTTCGGCAGGTTTGGCGAAGTTGAGGAAATTGGTCACCACCTGGCCCAACTCCTCGGTCTCTTCGCGGATCCCCTGCACGTAGGGCTTGAAGTCCGCGGGTAGTCGTTCGAGGTCGAGCAAACGACTATACCCATGGATCGTCGCCAACCCGTTTCTGAACTCGTGAGCGATGCCGGCTGTGAGCTCGCCGAGTCGCGCGAGGCTGTCTTTGAGCCGAAGCTGGTCTTCGAGATCGGCAATCTCGCTCAAATCCGTGAACAGGCAGATGGCGCCGTGTTCGTGGCCGCTTTCGTCGCGAATGGGGGAAACGGTGATTCCCAGATGCGACGCTCCGCTGCCGGGACGGTCCATTTTGACTGCGCGCCGGACGATTGGCCTGCGCCCGACCAGGCATTCCTGAATGACGTGGGCCAGCGGCGCCGAATCGGCGAGCACCTCACGGTAGTCGCGCATCAACTCCGAATTGGGTAGACCGAGCAGTTGCTGCCCTGCCGGGTTCACGGTGCGGACGATGCCCTCCTGACTGACCACCAGCAGCCCGGAAGTGAGGCTGGCGATGATTTCGCCACTCAAACGCTCTGAGGCCTCTGCCCTTGCTTGCATCGCGCGCTCCTGCTTGCGCATCTTCTGGAGCGCTTCTTCCATAGCTGCCGCCATGAAGGCGGTTTCGGCGCCGCCTTCGCGTGCGGCACGGGTTGCCGTCCGCGCGGCGGCAAAGAACTTACTCACCGCAAACGCGAGGATGCCGGCGAGGGCTGCGACAATCGCGGTGAGGAGAAGGAGAAGAGTGCCGGCTTTTGTCATGCGATTCCGTCAATGTTCAATGCTTAATGCTCAATGTCCAATGATTCGCGACATTGAACATTGAACATTCGACATTGAACATTAGTAGAGACCCACATACCAATCCACAATCGCCTCACCCGCGAGCGACGCGACCAGCGCGCCCAGAGCGAGGAACGTCCCGTATGGCAGCGCGTATTTCATCCCGCCCTTCCGTATGGCGATCACGATAAGGCCGATCACCGAGCCAACGACCGATGACAGCACGAGGGTGACGAGCACCAGCTTCCACCCAAGGAACGCGCCAATCATGGCCAGCATCTTGACGTCGCCGCCGCCCATCCCTTCGTGCCCGGAATAGCGGTAGTACGCCTCGCCGATCAGCCACAGCACGCCGCCGCCGATCAGCACGCCGATGAGCGCGTCGATGATGCCCGGCGGAAGCACAGTGCTCGCGATCAGGCCCACCGCAACTCCTGGCAGCGTAATCGCATTCGGCAGCAAGTGGTGCTCGAGGTCGATGGCGAACAGGACGACCATCGCACACGCGAAAACGAGCCGCGGAACGAGAAGGGCGGTCCAGCCGAACACGACACCGTGCAGCACAAAGAGTCCCATCGTGAGGAGCTCGACGATTGGATAACGGATGGAGATCCGGGTCCGGCACTTGCGGCAGCGGCCGGCGAGCAGTGCGTAGCTCACGAGAGGAATGTTGTCGAACCAGCGAAGCTGATAGTCACAGTGGGGACATCGCGACGGCGGCGAGTTCAGCGACTGTCCGCGCGGAAGCCGATGAATGCAGACGTTCAGGAAACTTCCGACCGCAAGTCCGACGACGGCGAGAAGCGCGAGGTGCGTCGGGTCGAGATTCACTGAACCGGCCGGGGCTCCTCCGGCATCGGATAGATCGGTGACTGCTCCGACACGCGCACACGTCCAGTCGCGGGATCGAGGATGTAGGGCGTTCCGACCGGATCGACTGGCTGACCGGGCAGCACGCCTCGTTTCATGAGGCTGCTCCAGGTGTGCGGCTCGCCGCTCGGCACAGGATATTTCTGAACGATGGCCTCGAGCTGATCGATCTGATCGAGCGCCTGAAGCTGTAGGAGCGACCGTTCGGCGCTCCGCCGCAACCAGGCCTCTTCAGACTTCGCGATCTGTTGCCAGAGGAAGCGGGCCGCCGCGCGATCGTTTCCACGCGTGAGCATCGAGGCGGCGAGCGGCGTCAGCCAGTTCGGCGCATTCGGCTGTGCCGCAGCGCGCTGAAACCACAGCGCCGCGGACTGGTAGTCACGGAGCCGCCAGTAATACACGAAGCCGACGTCATGGTAATACTGCCACTTCTGCGGCATCACCGTGATCGCCTTGCGAAGAAGCGCCACGGATTGTTCCGGGCGACCTGGACCACCCGGGTACGCCTCACTCAAGAAGATCGCACCAAAGCGGTACGCAATGTTGAAATACGGATCCAGCGTCGTCGTCAGATCGAGCAGTGGATACAGCAACTGATACTTCGTTTGCGCCCTCGGTCCAGACAGGCGATCCCCGCCGTAGTGCTGAATCGCGCGTATCCAGTAGACATCGGCGAGGACGGCATCGAACGACAAGGCGATGCGCTGGAGCGCGTTGCCGGAGGTGACGTAGAGAATCTGTTCCCGTGCCGGATCGTCGCGCGGGTACCAGCGGTCGCGACTGAGCTGGATGGAGATCGCCGCCGCAAACGCGACTCCGGCCACGATCGCCATCCCGAGATCCTTTCGCATCACTTGAAATCCCGGCGCGAAAAAATGACGGTCGACACGAGCAGCAACGCGGCGACGTAGGCGAGACCGTACAGCGCTGTACTCCCCATGTAGCCGAGCGTGACCGGTAAGCCGTGGACGACTTCGGTTTTCACATCGAAGGCGGAGAGATCGGGCAAGACATGGTACGCGCCGCGCGCCAGCTGCGCCGCCGTCTTCGAACTGACGACGCGCTCGAAGTTCTTCAGATCCGAATTGAAATGACCGGCGACGTAGAGACCAAACGTCATCGCCGCGGAAAGAATCGGGCTCGAGAACGTCGAGAAGAACAGCGCGATCGCGGTCACCAGCATGAGCTCGATGAAGATCAGGAAGACAGCTTTGAGGAGGGCCGGATCGATGCCGGGCGCGTCCCAACCCGCGCGGATTGTCGGCGGTTCGGTCCAGACCATGTACGCGAGAATCACGTAGAGCGCGATCGCCATCACGCTGACGTTCACCGCGAGCGTCAGCACGAGTCCGGCATACTTGCCGGCAATGAATTGGGCGCGACTGACCGGTTTCGACAGCAATGCATAAATGCTCCGCCGCTCGACTTCTTTCGAAACCAGCCCGATGCCGATGAAGATCGCGATGAAGAGACCGAACACCGACGTCGCCGCAAGGCCGAGGTCCTTGATGATTTTGACGTCCTGCCCGGCGGTGAGTTGGCCGATCAGATACGACGAAGCGATGAGGAGAACCGCGAAGAGCACGAGGTTATACGGAACGCGGTCGCGGACGGACTCGCGGAACACGTTCGCCGCCACGACTCTAACGGCTCGCACGAGCGTCCTCCGCAAGGGGGGCGCGCGCGCCCGTTCCCATCTCTGCGACATGCTTCATGAAAAAATCTTCGAGCGTGTCTCTCATGGGATTGAGCGACACGAGCGTGGCCCCGGACGCGGTCAGTTCCGCGAGGAGTCGATCCGGCGGCTGATCGAGCGAAAGTTCGAGTGAATACCGGCCAGGTGAGATCTCGGTCGCGCGCCGGATGCCGGGCCTGACCTTCGACGCCAGGTCCGGCGACACGCCCGCCACCACCAGTTCCCACCCGTGCACCTGAAACGCCAGGATGTCGGCCAGTGCGCCGGATGCAGCCAGGCGTCCGCCCGCGACGACGGCAACCCGGCGGCAGAGCGCTTCCGCATCAGCGAGAATGTGAGAACTGAAGAAGACCGTCCGGCCCTGATCGCGTAGTTCGAGGATGAGCTGTCGAACATCTCGACGGCCCAGCGGATCGAGTCCAGACATGGGCTCGTCGAGGAAGACGACTTCAGGGTCGTTGAGCAGCGCCTGCGCGATGCCCACGCGCTGGATCATGCCCTTGGAGAACTTGCGGAGTTGAAGACGGCGCTCGGCACCGATTCCGACGCGATCGAGAAGCGCCGACACACGCTTGCGGCGATCGGGACCGGAATAGCCGAAGAGGTTCGCGAAATATCCAAGCAGCTCCTCAGCCGTAAGGTAATCGTAGAAGGAGGGGTTCTCGGGGAGGTACCCGATACGCCGGCGTGTGCCCATATCGCCCACGGGACGACCGAGGATCTCGGCCCGACCTGAGGTCGGAAAAATGAGCTGCATCAGCAGCTTCAGCGTCGTCGTCTTTCCGGCACCGTTCGGTCCGAGAAAGCCGAACACCTCGCCGCTGTCGATGTCGAGCGTCAGGCGATCGAGCGCGCGATAAGAGCGCCGCCGCCAGAAGCCGATTGCGTAATCCTTGGTCAGATCCTCGATTCGAATCGCAGAAGGCATACCGGAGAACGGTCAGGCTACTTCGAACGCTTCAACTCCAAATCAATCAACGCATCGAGCGCGGCAGGATCGACAACGCCCGCCGGCAGTTTCTTGTTATCCAGCACGATCGTCGGCGTCGATGTCACACCGACGACGCCGCCAAGGTTCGCATCACCCCGCACCTCCTTCAAGGCCTCGGCGTAAGCGCCGTTGAAGTCGGCAATGCCGCCAATGTCGTGCGCGGCGGCGCGCACTCCCGAGGGGGTCAGTTTCTCCTGATTGTCGAACAACCAGTCGGTCATCTTATCGGCCTTACCGGTCTGCCGCGCCAGCACCACAGCCGCCGCCGCCTCGCAAGCGGCACTGTGGCTACCGCCGGGCGCGTACGAGTTACATTCCCCTTCGAGCGGGAAATGTTTGAGGACGAAACGGACCTGCGAATTGCCCACGTACTTCGCGGCGATCGGCTTATACGCATCGTGCGCCGCGCGGCAGTGAGGACACTGAAAATCGCTGAAGACCACGACCATCACCTTCGCGCCGTCCATGGGAATTGGTGAATCGAGCTTCGGCTGCAGGTCCCACCACTTCGCAAGATCCGCACGCTGCTGATCGTTGAGCGTCTTCAGCGGAGGCGGCGCAGCATGGGCCGCTTGCTCTTCCGGGAACGAGGCAATGACCGTCCCGGCGCCCGCGACGAACAACAAGGCAAGAACCAGTGCAACGGGACTGGAGACGAATGCGCGAATATCGCGTGGAATACGGCGCGGCAGCGTTGTCATAGGAAAGCTTGTCGCTCCTCCGGAAACGATGAAGATGGCGGCGACCGACACATAGGTCACCGCGCACAGCATACAAAACGTTTTCAGCTGCACGTACGACGCCCAGCCCAGGTACAGAATGAACGCCAGACCGACTGTAGAAATGGCGAAGATGTAAGCCGGAATCGCGTCTCGGACTGTCGAACCTGCACGCCCGCCGACACCGGCGAGCAGGAGAACGAGAGTGAAGAAAAATACGCCGAAGAGCGCCACCGGCACACCGAAGAGGCTGCCATAGGGACTGAGGTACGCCTGTGTGCAGTTGACGCTTGCGTTGACGTCGCAGAAGCTCGAATAGCTGGGATCGGTCAGCAGCTGGTAGTGCACGTAGCTCGACATCGAGGCCGCACCGAGTCCAAGCGCGGCAAAAGCCACCAGCAACGTACGACTCAACTTAGTCATGCTCAGAAGGCCCAGTTTGGCCCAGTTTACTTCATTTCCACGCCGTGAGACGGCGCGCCGCGTTCGGGCATCTCGGGCGCAAATGTCTTGTCCGAATCCTCGTACACGATGCGCTCGGTATTGGTCGCAAAGAATCGGCGCCCTGAGATACCAGCCTGCACCGGATCGGCCGTGACCTGATACGACTCAACCGGAGTGCCGCCGGTACACGTCAGTCCAGTGTCTGAAACCGCAGTCCCTGCCATCGTGAATTGATAGCCACTTTTCACCAGGGGATCCACGCCGATGTCGGGACTAAGAAACGCCTGACCTGTTGTCGGCATCGGCGCCGCAAGGCTCGCCAGAGTTGGAGCGTAGCGCTGATTCCCACACAGCTGCGCGAACGTAAACTGCGCCTGATTGATCGCGTGGAGTGTCGAGATGGCGCTGGTCTCTCCGGCACGGATTCGCGCGCTCCTGTAGATGGCCATCGAGACCGACAACAGAACGCCGACGACTGCCAGCACAATCAACAGTTCGACGAGCGTGAAACCAGATGAACGATTGGAGTGTGACCGCATCCTCTTCGTGAAAACAAAAAGGGATGCCGGTATACCCGGCATCCCTCTGTATAACCTGAAAGGGTTCGAAGCTTACTGAATCGGGGTGCCGCCGCCGCCGGGGGCCATCTGCGCTTCTGTCGGCGCGATACCGGTCGGGTCGAAGAAGATCGTGCCCGCCGCGTTGGACGCGAACCCACGGTTGCCGGTCGTGCCGACCGTCACCGGAACTGAGGTCGCATAGAAGTCGGTCTGCGTCGCCGTGCCGTTGCAGTCGTTCGGACCAGCCGCACCGGTCGCCGACACCGCAAGCAGAACGTTGTAGCCGCTCTTCACAACCGGGCTCGGAAGCGTCGGGTCGCCAAGGTCGGGCGAGATGAAGCCCTGAGCCGAACCCGGGCACGGAGCGCCGAGCACCTTCAGGTCGGTCGAGTAGCCGCCCTGACCGGCCGCTGACGAGTAGCTCGCATTCGCCGTATTGATGGCGCGGAGCGAACCGATTGCGGACGACTCGTTGCCCGACATGCGGGCGCGAAGAAGCCCAGGAACCGCGATGGCCGCGATGATGCCGATGATCGCCACGACGATCAGCAGCTCGATGAGCGTGAAACCCTTCTGGTTACGAACTTTCATGGCTGTCTCCTCACTAGAAAATCGATGGCCGCTTGGACTGTTGTTAGTAGTCGGCCCACAGTGCAGCCCAGCGGCCGACGCCGGGCTTTGAGCAACCAGAGTGCCAGCCCAGCCAAACACCCAGCCCAAAGCGCTTAATGCCCTCAGGAGCTTAGAGTTATGACTGTCGATCGGTGTGCCTTGGATGGGAAAATCTATTGACAATTTTGGGCTCGGCGACAGTTTTTGTCAACCTCGGGTGGCGTTAAGTGTCAACCGCCGCTGCGCCCTTGGCTGTCCGCTCTTGGCTTCTGCCTCTTGGCCAGTAGCCAGCAGCCAGCAGCCAGGCCAGCAGCTATTTCAGGTTGTACTTCTTCGTGTAATACCGGAACGACCTGAAGCTCATGCCGAGGAGCTCGGCAGCCTTGACTTTGACCCCTCCGGCGCGGCGCAGGGCCTCGGCGATGTACTCGCGCTCGATGTCCTGGACATGCCTTTCGAGGTCAAACCCGGCATCCGGGAACGCCTCAGCTGGCGCGGCGGTGGACGCCTCGGCCACCCGGTGACTCAATTGCTCCGGAAGGCTGTCGGGAAGAATGGTCGGCGTTCGCTCCAGTGCCACCGCTCGCTCCATCGCGTTCTCGAGCTCGCGAATATTACCGGGCCACCCGTGTTGCGTGAGGAGTGATAACGCCGCTCCGGAAATACCGGAAACCGGCTTGTGCATCTGCTCGGCAAATCGCGATACGAAGTGTTCGGCGAGCAACGGGATATCACCCTGCCGTTCGCGGAGCGGCGGCACACGCATCGGGATCACGTTGATGCGATAGAAGAGATCCTCGCGGAACGACCCTTCCGCAACCATCTTCGTGAGATCTCGGTTGGTGGCGGCGAGAATGCGAATATCGGCATCGATTTCTTCGGTGCCTCCGAGCCGGCGGAACTTTCGCTCCTGCAGAACGCGAAGCAGCTTGACCTGGACCACAGGGCTCATCTCCCCGATCTCATCGAGAAAAATCGTGCCCTTTTCGGCGACCTCGATCAGCCCCTTCTTATTGCTGTCGGCTCCCGTAAAAGACCCGCGCATGTGGCCGAAGAGTTCCGAATCCAGCAGCGTTTCTGATAGCGCGCCGCAGTTCACCGCGACGAATGGCCGCTCGCGCCGCGGCGAGTTGACATGAATCGCGCGTGCGATGAGCTCCTTCCCTGTTCCAGATTCGCCGGTGATGAGGACGGTGCTGTTCGTCGCCGCGATCGTCTCGATCAACTGAAACAACGCCACCATCGCCGAACTGGTGCCGATGATGTTCGAGAACTGATGTGACGTTCGCATCGCGCGCTTGAGCAGCACGTTCTCCTGCTGAAGCCGCCGCCGCTCGAGCTCACGCCCGACGCGCACGCGAAGTTCTGCCGCCGTGTCTTTCGACTTCGTCACGTAATCGGCCGCGCCGAGCCGCAGCGCTTCGACCGCGGTCTCGGTCGTGGCAAACGCCGTCATGACAATACTGACGATATCGGGGGCGATCCGCTTGGCTTCTCGCAGCAGATCAACGCCGTTCATCTGCGGCATGCGAATGTCGGTGATGAGGATATCGACCCGCTCGCGCTTCAGCAGTTCGAGCCCCGCGGCGCCATCCTCGGCGATCAGCACATCGTACCCATCACGCCGAAGCACGATCGACAGCAGCTCACGCATCGATCGCTCATCGTCGACGACAAGCACACGCGCCGGCGCTTCAGCCGTCTTCGCCGCAGCTTTCTGTAGTTCCGTAGCCATGGTCAATTCAACATCGCAGGCGCGTCATTGGTCTCGGGTGTGGTCAGCGGCAGGGTCACTTCCACGCGCGTGCCAACTCCGCGCTGAGAAGTGACGTGCACTTCGCCGCCGTAGTCGCTGACGATCCGGTGAACGATGGCCAGCCCGAGGCCGGTGCCTCGTTCGAAGCCGCCGCGAAACGGCTGAAAAATTCCGTCCAGCTCTTCAGGCGCAATGCCGACACCCTGATCCTCGACGCGAATGAACATTTCACCCGGCGAACTTTCGTCCGGTTGACGACACGCGACCGAAAGCTTGAGGGTGCCGCCGTTCGGCATCGCGCGAAGGCCGTTGCTGGCAAGATTCCACATCACCTGCCGGATCTGGTTCGCATCGGCGACGTACCACACGGGATCCGGAGGAACATCGACCTGGATCTGATGTCCGGCCATCAGCTCTGCATTGTTCTGGAGCAGCGTCGCGGTGTCGGTGACGATTTGCCGGACATCCATGCGGCTCGTGCTCAACCGCTGCGGCCGCGCGTACGAGAGAAAGCTTCGAATCGTCTCGTTGAGGCGGTCGGATTCGCGCAGCACGATATCCATCAGCTGCGACTGCTCTTCAGTGAGCGGAAGCTCCTGTCGCAGGATCGAAATCGAGCCGGACATCGATGCGAGCGGATTGCGGATCTCGTGTGCGATACCGGCCGCCATTTCACCGACTGCCGCAAGCCGCTGCTGGACGCGAGCTTCGCGCTCCATCTTGCGTGACTCGGTCACGTCCTGGAACGTGAACAGAAACCCGGTCTCTCCGCGCGGGGTATACAGCGAGGCGGTGCTGAGACCGAGTTCGATCGTGCCGTAGCCGGTGCGTGTGAAATCGATCTCGACGCGTGGCAGCCGCGGCCGCCCCTCTCGCGGTCCAAACATCTCGTTGGCCAACGCATCAGGCATTTGCAGAACCTCGACGATGGATCGTCCGGTCGCATCCGCCGCCTTGATTCCGGTGATCGATTCGGCGGCACGATTGAACGTCAGCACGCGCCCGTCCATGTCGGTCGTCGCCAGTCCGCTCATCAGGCTGTCGATGATGTGCTGGCTGAAAGCCTGAAGGTCCTCGAGCTGATTCGACGTCACCGCGAGACGTTCGTCGGCCCGCCGCGCGCTTTCCGCGAGATGGCCGCTCAGAAGCGCAACCGCGAGGAATCCGAAGACGTTCAGGCCAACGGTGAAGGTGGCCATCCGAAACGCCGGCAGTAACTCGTAGTCGAGTACGCCCGGAAGGATGCCGCCGCCGTAATACTGACCAAGCACGAGGCCGCTGTAGAGCAGCGAACTCAGGATCGCCACCATCATCCCGCCGCGTCGCGACTGAATCGTGCTGGCGGCAATGATCGGCAGCGTATAGAGCGAGGAGAAGTAACTCGAGACGCCGTTGGTGATGTAGACGATCGCTGAAACGATGACGGCGTCGCATCCCAGCTGAACGTCGACCAGCCATCGGTTCTTCTCCGAGTATTTCAGCGCCAGCGCGTAAACCGCCGTCAACGCGTAGGTGATTCCGATGAGGACGAAGAACGGGTCGATGGGAAACGCGCCGGGGAACTTGAGCCGGACGAGCAGCGCCGAGCCAAGCAGCAGCGTAATGACGGCGGCCCGCCCCGTCATCAGCCAGACAAGCTTGGCTCGTAATGTGTGCATCCAGTTCCCAGTTTCCAGTTTCCAGTTCCGGTCCCAATTACAGGAAACTGGAGACTGGCAACTGGCAACTAACAGCGTCAGTTCCTACGTCAACTTGCTGATCAAGTCGAAGATCGGCAGATACATCGCGATGACAATGCCGCCGACGATGACGCCCAGGAATGCAATCATCACCGGCTCCATCAGTGTCAGAAGCCCCGCCACCGCGGTATCGACTTCTTCCTCGTAGAAGTCAGCAATCTTGCTGAGCATCGCGTCGAGCGCGCCGGTGGTCTCGCCGACGTTGATCATCTGCACAACCATCGAGGGAAACACGTTCGTCTCGCGCAGCGGCGTCGAAATCGTCTCGCCGCGCTCGATGCTGGCTCGCGTCGTCATTACCGCATCTTCGACGATGGCGTTCCCGGCCGTCTTCGCCGTGATGTCGAGGCCGTCGAGAATCGGCACGCCGGAAGCGAGCAGCGTTGACAAGGTGCGACAGAACCGCGCGACCGCGACCTTGCGCAGGATGTTCCCCAGGATCGGCGTCTTCAGCAGCAGAGCGTCGATCATGTGCCGCCCGTTGTTCGTCGCGTAGTAGTTCTTCAGCGCGTATCCAAGGAGGCCGAGGATGATGATGCCAATCCACCCGTAGCTGACCAGCATGTCGCTCGCGGCGATGACGATGCGGGTGGGCAGAGGCAATTGCGCGCCCAGTCCGGCGAAGAGGTTGGCGAACGTCGGAATGACCTTCCACAAAATCGCCGCCACGACGATGCCGGCGATGACGATGACCGCGACCGGGTAGATCATCGCCGACTTCACTTCCCCCTTCAGCTTGACGTTCTTCTCGATGTAGACCGCGAGACGCTTCAGAATCGTATCGAGAATACCGCCCGCCTCGCCGGCTGCAATCATGTTCGAGAAGAGCGGATCGAAAGTTTTCGGATGCTTCTTCATCGCATCGGCGAGCGCCGCACCCGACTCGACGTCCTCGCGCACTTTCAGAATGACCGCCGAGAAATTCTTGTGCGGCTCCTGCTTGCCCAGGATCTCGAGACACTGCACGAGGGGCAGGCCGGCGTCGATCATGACCGAGAACTGTCGAGTGAAAATTGCCAGGTTCTTGGCCGGGACCGACTTCCCCCCCTTCGGTCCGGCTGGCTTCGCAGCCTTCGCGACCTTGGCGGCCTTCGTCGGATCGATCCGCGTCACCATGATCTGCTCGCGCCGAAGGGCGGCGACGGCTGCATCCATGGTGTCTGCGACGCGCTCCCCGGTCACGGTCTGTCCCGCGCGGGTCCTTCCCGAATACGCGAATGTAGGCATAATTCAGTTACCAGTTGCCAGTTACCAGTTGCCAGTTGGAAGAACTGGGAACCGGCAACTGGAAACTTCGAAAGAAACTATCTCGTCCCCGTTCTCGGAATCGAGGATCCCGGCCGCGTCATGCCGGCGCCTGGAACCACGCCAGTGCCGCGGCTAATCATCTGTTCCAGTTCGTCCTTCAGCGACGATGCTCCGATCGCCGTCTCGAGGGATATCAGACGCTTCTGGTAGAGCGTCGCCAGCGACTGATTCATCGTCTGCATCCCGAACTTCTCCTGGCCCGTCTGCATCGTCGAATAGATCTGATGAACCTTGTCGTCGCGAATCAGGTTCCGGATCGCAGGCGTCGGAATCAGGACCTCCAGCGACATCACACGACCCTGGCCATCAGCGCGAGGCATCAGCGCCTGACACACGATGCCTTCGAGAACGAGCGACAGCTGCGTTCGGATTTGCCCCTGCTGATGCGCGGGAAACACGTCGATGATGCGGTTGATGGTCTGCGCCGCCGAGTTCGTGTGCAGCGTCGCGAATGTGAGGTGGCCCGTCTCCGCGATTCTGAGCGCCGATTCGATCGTCTCCAGATCGCGCAACTCGCCGATGAGGACGATGTCGGGGTCTTCGCGCAGCGCGGCGCGGAGGGCAGCTGCGAACCCATGGGTGTCGCTGTGCACCTCGCGCTGGTTGACCAGGCAGCCCTTGTGCTGATGGATGTACTCGATCGGATCTTCGATGGTGAGAATGTGCTCGCGCCGCTCGGTGTTGATCTTGTCGATCATCGCCGCGAGCGTCGTCGACTTGCCGCTCCCCGTCGGCCCGGTGACGAGCACCAGCCCGCGCGGCCGATCGGCCAGGGTCGCGAGCACAGGCGGAAGCATGAGCTCGTCGAAGCCTTTGATCTTCTCCGGGATCACTCGATAGACCGCGGCCACCGCGCCGCGCTGGTTGAAGACGTTGCAGCGGAAGCGTGCGAGGCCGCGAATGCCGAACGAGAAGTCCAGTTCGAGCGTTTCTTCGAACCGCTTCTTCTGCGAGTCGGTGAGGACGCTGTAGGCCAGTCCCTTGGTTTCCGCCGGCCCGAGCGGCGGCAGATCGAGCATCTGCAGTTTGCCGTGCACCCTGATCTGCGGCGGCGTCTGCGTCGTCAGATGGAGATCCGATCCGTTGACATCGACAAGCGTTTGAAGAAGTTCAGGTAGCGTTGCCATGGGTTAGTTACCAGTCTCCAGTTTCCAGTTACCAGTTGCGCGTTTCCGATTGGCAGCTTTCCGACTGGAAACTGGCAACTGGAAACTGGCAACTGAACTACTTCACGGTTTCTCTTGCCACTTCCTCGATCGTCGTCACCCCGTCCATCACCTTGTAAAGCCCGCTCCGGCGAAGCGTGATCATTCCTTCTTCGACTGCCTTGCGCCGCAGTTCGAGACCGGAGGCGCCGACGAGGATCAGTTCGCGGAGCTCCTCGCCGATTTCCATGACCTCGTAGAGACCGACGCGCCCCTTGTAGCCCGTGTTGTTGCACTTCTCGCAGCCGGTACCCTTTTTCGGAATCACTTTGTTCGCCTCTTCCTGCGTGAATCCCGCTTCCACGAGCGCCGGCGGTGCGTGCGGCTCGTCAATCTTGCAGTTCGAGCAGATGCGGCGCACAAGCCGCTGTGCGCAGATCAGGTTCACCGAACTGGCCACGAGGAACGGCTCGATGCCCATGTTCATCAAGCGGTTGATCGTGCTCGGTGCGTCGTTGGTGTGAAGCGTGGAGAGCACCAGGTGTCCGGTCAGTGCGGCCTTGACCGCGATTTCAGCCGTCTCGAAGTCGCGGATCTCGCCGACGAGAATGATGTTCGGGTCCTGGCGGAGGAACGACCGCAAGGCGGCGGCAAAGTTCAACCCGATGTTTTCGCGGACCTGAACCTGATTGACGCCAACGAGATTGAACTCGACCGGATCTTCCGCGGTCATGATGTTCGTTTCCGGCGTGTTGATCTTCGAAATGGAGGAATACAGCGTGTTGGTCTTGCCGCTGCCGGTGGGGCCGGTGACGAGCACCATGCCCCACGGCTTCGCAATCGCGACTTCCAGTTTCTTCAGCGACATCGGCTCGAACCCGAGCTTCGTCATGTCGAGCATCAACTTGTCTTTGTCGAGCAAACGAAGCACGATCTTTTCGCCGAACAGCGTCGGCAGGCACGAGACGCGGAAATCGATCTCCTTGGTGCCGTTGTCGGCGGCAAAACGGATCTTGATGCGGCCATCCTGCGGCAGGCGCTTCTCCGCGATATCGAGCTTCGACATGATCTTGATGCGCGACGTGATGGCATCGCGGAACTTCATGGGCGGCGCCATGACGTTGTAGAGAATCCCGTCGATCCGGAATCGAACGCGGAATTCCTTCTCATACGGCTCGATGTGGATGTCGCTCGCTCCTTTCTGAATCGACGACATCAGCATCAGGTTCACAAGGCGGATGACCGGCGCCTCCCCACCTTGCTTTTCCAGCGACGCCACATCGATCTGCTCGAGTTCTTCGAGCACCTCGACGTCGTCGTCGACGACCGCGGTCGTTTCCTCGAGCGCCTTGGTGACGAAGTCGAGCGATGCGGCCGACGAAATGACCTCGGTCGCCGCCTGGCTGCTCGCCGTCTCCCGCTGGGCACGTTGTGTGGGCGCGTAATACCGCGCGATCGCCTCGACGACAGCCGTTTCGGAGGCGACAACCGGCTCGACGTTGTATCCCGTCATGAACTTGATGTCGTCCATGGCGAAGACGTTCGTCGGATCGGTCATCGCTATCGTCAGCGTGGCTCCTGATCGACTCAGCGGGATGATTTGATATTTGTGAGCCGTCTCGGCGGGGATCAACTTGATGATCCCGGGATCGATCTCGAACTGGGTCAGGTTGATGGAAGGAACGCCGTACTGCTTGCTCAGGAGCGCGGTGATTTCTTCGTCCTTGACGAAGCCAAGCTTGACGAGGTTGTACCCGAGTTTTCCCCCGTTGGTCTTCTGATAGGACAGCGCTTCCTGCAGCTGCGCAGGGGTGATGCGCTTCTCCTTCAGCAATAAATCGCCAATACGGACGGGCATCGTTCAGACTCTCGACCTCGCGAGTTGCGCAGGCCTCGGCCACGGGTCGTGGCACAGCTGGTCTTTTACTTGGGCTGGGGAGTCAGCATTAGCTCATGAGCTGACACTTTTTGTCAAGTACAATTGCGACGCGCAGGAAGGAAGAGAGAAAAGCCGAGAAAGGGCGATAAGGAACTCGATCTGACTTAGTAGACAATTCTGGCGGCGACACCCCATCCGCGATCCGCGTTCTCCGACGCCCAGGTCGCTTGACCATCTATCAAGATCGCCGGCATCACCGCGTAGCTACCACCCGCCGAAAGGCTCGGACGGGCTTTTCCCAGTGTGCTCAGGTGAAACCCACTCCGAACGAAGATTTTCCGTCCTAGACGTCCTTCAGTTCCGGCGGCGAAACTCCGAACGGGCGCCTCGACGGGACCATTGTGCGTCACGTCGAAATCGCTCGCGGCGGACCACCCTTCGGCGAAGCTCACCGCAAAGCCCAGACGCATTTGTCGATCGAGCCGCATCTTGTCGGACGTCCCGGTGATCGTGAAGGAAGGTTCGGTCACGTTTCGAACCGTGAACCCGGCCTTCAGGCGCCCTCCGCCGACCATGACACCGATGTCCGCATCAAACTTGTTCGTGCCTTCGGTCGAGAGAGCGGCCGCATCGTCGAGCCGCTCGTTCCGGTTCCCTTCGGGAACGATTGTGGTGGCGATGTCACCGTGCACGATTTTCACCGTCGTACCAACAGCGACTCCCTGAAACAGGGATTGGACCGTGGTCAGACCGGTGTGATACGTCGTCAATTTGTCGAGGCGGACAACGCGGACCGGCGTTTCGCCTCCTTGCGGAAAACGGAAAATCATGACGCCGGCGGGCGTCACCGAAGTTGTCCGCAACTGGTAATGCGCAAAACCAAGCGCCGGCATGCCCAACGTGATGAGCGAACCGGTGTTGTGACGGCTCGGGTCGTCCAGGCCCTTTGCCTCGACGTCGGTCACTTTATGATCCACCACAAGCGAGAACATCCGGCCGAGCGCCAGGCCGGCAGGGTTCCAATAGGTAGCCGACGCATCATCGGCGACCGCGACGAACGCGCCGCCCATCCCGGCGGCCCGGGTTCCGACGATATCGAACTGCTGAGCGGCCACCGGACTGGCGGTGACAAGGAAAGACGAGGCGATCAGGAAGCGTCGGAACCGGAATGACATCAGGTGAGCTTACCGTACTGCTGCGTTCCGTCACCTCCCGCTATCTGTCCCTAAACGCTACAAGCTGCAGGGGGTTGTCGGACGACGTTTGCGAACCTCAGACCGGATTTCTTCGTATTCAAAATGCTAGAATCAGTCGTCCCCGTCCGGCCATTTCGGTCGCGGGCGAACCTCCAAATACATATGGCCAATCCAACCGTCCAGACGGGGGCAACCCCTGCCCCGAAGAGCCTCCCTGCGCGCTTTGTCGGAATCATTACGTCACCGCGGGAGACCTACGAATCGGTGGTGGCGCATCCCCAATGGTTCGGAATGCTTGCCGTGTTTGTCGTCGGGATGGCGATACTCGTGGGCGGATTTCTCTCGACGAAAATTGGTCAGGACGCGTGGCTCGATGCCGCCGCAACCGGGCCCTTCTCGAGAGGGGTGAGCGATCAGCAACTGCAAGGCATGCAACGGATTGCGCCGTTTGTCGGCTACATCACGGCCGCGTACTTCTTCGTGGGTCTTCCGATCATGTGCCTGCTGATCGCAGCAATCCTCTATGCGATTTTCAACGCGGCAATCGGTGGGACCGCCACGTTCAAACAGGTCCTGGCAGTTGTGGTTCACGGAGGCCCCATCGGGATCCTGTCGCAGCTATTCACTGTACCGTTGAACTACTTCCGCGGCACGTTGTCGAGCTCGACGAATCTCGGGGTGCTGCTGCCGATGCTCCCGGAACAATCGTTTGCGGCGCACTTCCTCGGCGTGATTGATCTGTTTCTGATCTGGCAACTCGTGGTGCTTTCAATCGGACTTGCGGTGTTATACCGCCGCCGGACGCAGCCGATCGCAACGGCGCTGCTGGCTGTTTACGCCATTATTGCGTTGATCATCGCGTTCGTTCGAGGTGGAACAGGGGCATGAGCGGGAAAAAGAAAATTCTCATCGGTGTCGGGATTGTCGTCGTACTGGGCGGCATCGCGTTCGCCAACATCAAGTTCAAGCGCACACCGGGAATCGAGGTGACGACCGAGGCAATCAAGAAGCGTCGACTCGAGGCCATCGTCAATGCATCGGGCAAGATCCAGCCGAAGCGGGACGTGAACATCAGCGCGGACACGATGGGGCGCGTGACTGATCTCGCCGTCGACGAGGGCTATCGCGTCACGAAGGGTCAGTTCCTGCTGCAAATCGATCCGCGCAATCTGCGCACCGCGGTGCAGCGCACCGAGGCGTCGCTGCTGGCGTCGAAGTCACAGGTCGAACAGCTGCGCGTGTCGATCGAGAGCGCGAAGGTCGCGCTCAAGCAGGCCGAGGACGCCTACACCCGTCAGCAGAACCTGTGGAAGGGCGGCTTGACGACGCGGGAGACGCTCGAGCGGGCGGAGAACGAATTCAAGTTGCGCCAGACGGATTTGCGATCGCAGGAGCAGCAGCTCAAAACGCAGGAGCTGCGCATGCAGTCGGAAAGCGCAACCGCGGAGAGCGCGCGATACGATCTCAGCAAAGTGCGCATCGAATCACCAATCACCGGCATCGTGACGCGCAGGAATATCGAAGAAGGGGAAACCGTCGTCATCGGAACGATGAACAACGCGGGAACCGTGCTTCTCACCATAGCCGACATGTCGATCATTCAGGCGGAAGTCGAAGTCGACGAGACCGACATTCCAACGGTGAAGATCGGGCAGCCGGCGAAGGTGACGATTGATGCGCTGCCTGGGCAGACATTCACGGGAAAGGTCACCGAGATCGGGAACAGCCCGATCCAGACGGGCACCGGCCAGCAATCGTCAACGCAGGCGACCAACTTCAAGGTCGTGGTGACGCTGGACAAAGAGATCGCCGAGGTGCGGCCCGGGTTCACCTGCACCGCGGAGATCACCACTGCCGTACGAGACGACTCGGTATCGGTGCCGATCCAGGCAACGACTGTTCGTGAAGTCGTCCTCGACGACAAGGGCAACGTCGTGCGTCCGCCGGAGAACGAGAAGCGTCCGTCGCGCCCGAGCGCCATCCCGCCAGCGCAAGCGGCGGAGCTCAAGCCGGGCCAGACTCGCAAGGAGCTCGAAGGCGTGTTCATCGTCCAGAACAACAAGGCGGTCTTCAATCCGGTAAAGACCGGGATCGCCGGCGAGAAATATTTCGAGGTCTTGTCGGGGCTGAAGGAAGGGGACTCGGTGATTACCGGTCCGTTCGCCTCGGTGCGATCGATCGCGGACGGCGCGGCGGTCAAGCTCAGTACGGCGCCGGCACCGTCGGAATCGAAGCCAACGAAATGAACCAGTTCTACGAAGCGGCGGTGATCGCGCTCGGCGCGATCTGGGCGAACAAGCTGCGATCGTTTCTGACCGTGCTCGGAAACATCGTCGCGGTCACCTCGATCATCGCCGTCGTCTCGCTGGTTCAGGGCATGAACGGCTACGTCACCAACGCGATCCTGTCGGGCGTCGGTGCCGATAACTTCACGATTCAGCGGATGCCGGTCGTGCGCACCGAAGCCGACGAGGAGCGAGTGCGGAATAACCCGCGCATCACGCTCGACGAAGCGGCGGCGCTTCGGAAGTACAGCGACAACGTCGGAGCCGTCGCCGCGCAGACACAGTCGCGCAGCATGGCCACATTTGGCAGCGAGACCATCGATGGCGTGCAGGTGCAGGGAGTCTCGAGGGATTACGTCTACTTTGGCACGTTCAACGCAGAACGCGGGCGGCTGATCAGCCCTGCCGAAATCGACGCGAATCGTCCGGTCACCGTCCTCGGGTGGGATGTGGCCGACAAGTTGTTCGGCCTTGCCGATCCGATCGACAAGGTAGTCAAGATCGGCACTCTCCATTTTCGCGTCGTCGGCGTCAGCGAGAAGAAGGGATCGTTCTTAGGCAACTCGCAGGACACCTTCGCGATCATCCCGCTCAGCGTGTTCCGGAAGATGTTCGGCTCGCGGTTCTTCGGCATGCAGTTGCTCGTCAAGCCGAAAAATCCGGATCTCGTCAAGGTGGCGATGGACGATGCGACGATCGCCATGCGGATTCAGCGGCGACTGCGGCCGAACGAGCCGGACAACTTCGGTATGTTCACGTCCGACACGTTCCTCGACATTTACAAGACCGCCACGAGCGGTATCTTCGCCGTGCTCATCGGCGTCGTTGCACTGTCGCTGGTTGTCGGCGGCATCGTCATCATGAACATCATGCTGATGGTGGTCAGCGAGCGGACGCGGGAAATCGGCCTGCGCAAGGCCCTCGGCGCGCGCCGTCGCGACATCGTCTGGCAGATCCTGACCGAGTCAGTGACCCTCTCGACCTTTGGCGGCTTCATCGGCACTGGTCTCGGATTCATCGCCGCGATCATCGTCAGCAAGCTGACGCCACTGCCGGCGGCGGTGCAGGTGTGGTCGGTCGCGATCGGCATCGGCATCACCGCCGTCGTCGGTTTGTTCTTCGGGTTGTACCCAGCCATGCGCGCAGCGCGGCTGGATCCGATCGAGGCGTTGCGAAGAGAGTAGTCTTTCAGTGCTGATTGTTGATTGCTGAATGCTGATTGAATCAAATCAGCAATCCAGCAATCGAAAATCGGCAATCGTTTTTGCGTATGGCACGAATCAGAACCGGCCTGCTCCGTGAGATCGTGACGATGTCGTGGGACACCCTGCGTACGAGCAAGATGCGCTCGGCGCTGACGGTGCTTGGCGTCGTCATCGGCATCACGTCAATTGTCGGCATGACGTCCCTAATCCGCGGCTTCGATAACTCGCTGCGCGATTCGATCAAGCAGCTCGGGCCGAACACGATCATCGTGCAGAAATGGGGAGCCCTCAGCCTGGCGTCGGGGAAGAGCTTCCTCGAAGTCGCGCGCCGGCCGAACCTGTCAAAAGAAGATGCGGTTGCGATCGGGCGGGACTGCCCATCGGTTGACCTCATCGATGTCTGGCTGGGAGCGTTCGGTAATACGCAGTCGCGCATCTACTACGGTCACGAGAAGACGAAACAGCTCATGATCCTCGGCGCCACCGAGAACTGGGCGGCGGTGAATTCCGCGAAACTGGAATTCGGCCGACTGTTCCTGCCCTCCGAAGTCGAGCACCGCCGTCAGGTGGTCGTGCTCGGCAACAATCCGTGGCAGTCGCTGTTCCCGAATATCGATCCGATCGGGAAAGTGGTGCGCATCGCCGGCAACCAGTTCACTGTGATCGGCGTACTCGGCAAACGTCCGAGCCCTGGCGGCTTTTCCACCGGAGCTGATGACTTCGCCGTCATTCCTTTCACCGCCCACGAGAAGTTCTATGGGAAGGTGCTCAAGGGCTCGGCGAAAATCACCGCGAGCAGCTTCAACCCGGCGGTGTTCCGGACCGCGATGATCGCCGTTGTCCCCCGGGACGGCATGCGCGAGCAGGCGATGCGCGAAGTTGAAGCGGTCTTGCGGATCCGGCACAAGCTCAACCTCGATCAGCCCAACGACTTCGATCTGGCGACGCAGGATGCGGTGCTCAAGGTGTGGGATCAGATCAGCAGCGCAACCTTCCTAGCGCTCATCGTGATTTCATCGATCGCGCTGATGGTCGGCGGCATCGGCGTGATGGCGATCATGATGATCTCTGTCACCGAGCGAACGCGAGAAATCGGCGTCCGCAAGGCACTGGGCGCCCGCCGCCGCGAGATCCTCTGGCAGTTTCTGATTGAGGCCGCGTTTCTGACATCCGCCGGTGGCGTGCTCGGCATCGTCTTCGGCAGCAGCATTGGCCTGATCGTCCATTGGGCGTCAGGCTTCCCTGTTTCCCTGCCGTGGTGGTCTTTTGCCATCGGCATTGGATTCTCGGCGAGCGTCGGCATTTTCTTCGGTTTATTCCCCGCAATTAAAGCCGCCAGGCTCGATCCGATCGAAGCCCTCAGATACGAGTAGTTCCCGGTTTCCAGCTCTCCCATCCTCGCAGGAAGGGGCTACTTGCTTCCCGGCTGCCTCGGTGGACCCTCGCGAGGCTGGACGCCGTGGCATGCACTACAAAACGTCACCGCTGATGCTCTGTCAAGGCGGTGACTGCTTGCGCTGTACGGAAACAAATCGCCGTGGCACGATGCGCACACATACTGGCGCGACAGCGCTTTGGCGTGAGACTGCTCGTAATGCCAATATCCTGGGCGTTGTTGCGTCACGTCCTTCGCGACGTCGTGGCATTTCAGACACTCGGCATTGCTGAACACGGTCTGTGCGGAGACGGTGGTCGCCGGCGCCTGCGCGCTTTTCTCGGTACGCCGTGAACGACTCAGATCGCTTGCGATTCTCCGGCCAGCGATGCGACCCATGTACATACCTGGGCCGAGGAATGTTCCCTCGAGCGCGGCCTTGCCGTTGATCCCACCGAAACCAGTGACTTCGCCGACGGCAAACAGGCCGGGAATGGGACGACCTCGGTTGTCCAGGACACGGCAGTCCAGGTCGACATCGACTCCGCCCATGCTCTTGCGCGTGAGGGGAAAGAATTGCGCCGCGTAGAACGGTGGTGTGTCGAGTGGTTTCGGTTTCGGAAAGGTCTTCTCACCAAACGCCTGGAAATCGAGATCGACCCCTTGTTTCGTCAGCTCGTTATAACGGGACACCGCGGCTTGGAGATTCCCAGGCGGCACCCGCATCGCCAGCGCCAAATCGCCAAGAGAATCCGCCTTCAAAACGACACCGGGCGTTTCGTACACGAGCCGGCGGACATCGTCGAGATTCTCATAGCCGGCGAGGGTGATCGAGAAACCATCCTTGCCTTTGTCATCGAAAACGTTCCAATACGTGCCGCCCGGCTGATCGAGCAGCGCGCGCAGTCCGAGCTTCTCGTCGCCGAATTCTTGTGTGAATCGTTTGCCGTCGGCGTTTACCCAGATTGCATTGAAGTTGAAAGCCGCGAGGCCGCGAGTGCGGCTGGGATCGCGAGGGTCCGGCAGTCCGAGCACATAGTTCCACTGGTGGTCCAAACGAGAAACATTCGCGTTCGCACGTCGCGCCAGGTCATGACCCGATCCGGTTGCAGTCGGCGCGGCTCCGAGCAAGAGGCGATCTGGCTTGGGCAACTCGGATGGCCAGTTCGCAAGAACGGTTTTGAGGTTGCTCTGAAATCCTCCCGTCGCGACGATGACGTTGTGCGCGCGAAGATCGCTGCGCGCACCGCGGCGCAAATCACGGACGGTGACACCAGTCACGCGGCCATTCGCCACGATTAGATCCTCGGCCATCGCCGCCCATCGAAATTGGATGTTCTGGTTTCGAAGGCATGCGCGATAGATTGGTTCGACGAGGCCCAGCCCTTTGCCTTTCGTCATGTGAAGACGGGCAACGGAATTGCCGGCAGGGCGCGCCAGGTTCTCGAAGGACACACCGAGATCAGTGAGCCAGTCATAGAGCCACTGGCGTGAGTCGCGTACGTAGGCTGCGACCCAGCGGCCGTCGTTGTCTTCGCCTCGCGCAAGA
>Ga0075428_100001307_pt1 | contig 26433 bp, 19 predicted proteins | sample RhiMetdeltSRZDD2_FD_75291 | JGI IMG/M metagenome (GOLD analysis project Ga0075428, IMG submission 75291) | Populus rhizosphere microbial communities from Tennessee, USA - Rhizosphere MetaG P. deltoides SRZDD2 | ecosystem: Host-associated > Plants > Roots > Rhizosphere > Soil | place: USA... | reverse complement strand
TTGCCGGGCTGCCGAGGGAGCCACGACTGAGGCAATCAAGCTGGAGCTCGCGGCCGACAAGGACGCTTGCATTGTCAACTGCGCGCACCAGCAGGGCACCGGTCTAGGCGGCCAGTAGCTCATATCAGTTTGGCGAGTGTTTGTGGATCGATATTGGACCCGGTGAGGACGACCACGACCTTGCCGTTGACTTGCCGTGCCTCCAACAACGCGGCAGGTCCGGCCGCGGCGGAGCCCTCAATGATCAAACGCTCGCGCCGCGCTGTCTCGACGATCGCGTTCTGGAGGCTGCTTTCTTTCACCGTCCAGATGTCTTCGAGAACCTGCCGGGTAAGGTGGTAGGTTCGCTCGCTGACCCCACCCTCTAAACCCTCGGCAAGGGTGGGCGCGGCGGGGAGTCGCTCATGGGCGTGCCCGTCCTTCCAGGAAAGCCACATACCGGGCGACGCTTCGGTATTGATCCCGATTGCTTTCGTGCCGGGGCTTCGCTCCCCAAGTACCCATCCCGCTCCCCCTGACAATCCGCCACCCCCACAGGGAAACAGCACCCAGTCCGGATCGGGAAGTTCCTCGAGAATCTCGAGCATCGTGGTTGCCCCGTTGCCCATGATCACCGCCGGATCATCAAAGGCCGACACGAACCGGGCGCTCCCCCACCGCTCGCGGTGTGCGTCCAGCCAGGCCTGCGTGTCGTCGTAACCGTCCTCCGGAGAGCGAACGACCGTCGCCCCCTCCTTCCGGATGCCATCTTCCTTGACCTTCGGTGCCGACCGAGGCACGACCACCGTGCAGGGGGTCTGGAAAATGCGAGCCGCCCGCGCCAGCCCAAAACCATGGTTCCCCGCGGAGCATGTGACCACGCCGTCCCTCCGCGCCTCGGGCGGGAGCAATGACACAGCGGCAAGTGCGCCGCGGAGCTTGAACGATCCGGTGAACTGGAGGTTCTCGCACTTAAGGTAGACGTCCGCTCCGGTGAGTTGCGAGAGCCATTCGCTTCGAAGAAGGGGGGTGTGGCGGACGTGAGCGGTGACGATCGGTAGGACGCGCTCGAGCAGCCCGGGCGAGAGTTCCATGAAATATCAATCCAGGATGGAGAGCATGTCCCCGCGCGAAAGGAACTTTTCGCGTGGCTTCCCGCGCTCTTTTCCCCGTTCCACCTCGGCCAGATCGATGCGCCGCCAGTCCGCGAACGTGACCACGCGCACGCCGCGGCCGCCCAGGAGCGTGATGAGTCCTCCCGAGTCGGGCACCACCGCGGGCGGAAGGGTGTCGAGATCGGCGAGTAGCGATTCCACGGTTTCCACGCTGCAGGGCTTGTTGGTTCCAATCACGCCACTGGGGCCGCGTTTGATCCATCCCGCCACGTAGAGGCCGGGAAGCGGCGTTCCATTTTCGGTAATACGGCCCTTTTCATTTGGGACCACGCCTTCGCTTTGATCGAACGGCAATCCCCGAATGGCGACCCCCTTGTACCCCACGCTACGAAAGAGAATGTCGCAGGGCATCGTTATCGTTTCGCCCGTTCCCACGGCTTTTTGCCGGAAGGGTTCGCCCACCAGCCGGTTTTTCTCAAGAATGAGGGTGGTGACGCGATCCGTGCCTTCCAGGCGGATGGGACTCCAGAAGAACCGGAACACGCACTTGCGCCCCACGTCCCTTGGCGTACGCGACGCAAATTCCTGGAGAGCAGCCAGATTCTTGCGCGCATGCCCATTCTTGGGGTCTTCGAGCTCGGTACGATCGGCCGGTCCTAGCTCCAGCTCCGCCGAATCCGCGATCGGGTCGCAGTCCTCGAGCTCGGAAAATTCCTTGATCTCGGGCGGGGTGAACTTTGCCTGCACGGCCCCGCGCCGCCCGATCACATACACCTCGCGAATGCGGCTCATGGCGAGCGCGTCCAGCGCAGATTGAGTGATGTCGGTTTCCTTGAGCTCGTTGACGGTCTTGGAAAGGATGCGGCTCACGTCCATGGCCACATTGCCCTGTCCGACCACCACCGCCACCTTCCCGGACAAATCGAACGTGCGGTCCTGGTAGTCGGGATGCCCGTTGTACCAGCCCACGAACTCCGTGGCGGTGTGACTTCCCGGCAGGTCTTCTCCCGGAATACCGAGCCTGCGGTCTGTTTCCGCCCCGGAGGAGAGAATCACCGCGTCGTAGAAGCGTTTGAGCTCCTCGACCGTAACGTCCTCCCCCACCGTCACGTTGCCGAGGAAGTGGAAGTTCGGTTGTTCGGCAATCTTCTCGTAGATGCGGATCACGCTCTTCAGCTTCTGATGATCCGGGGCCACGCCCGCCCGCACCAAGCCATACGGCGTCGGCAGCCGATCGAAGAGATCGATGTGCACGGACTTTCCGGATTTGAACAATGCTTCTGCGGCGTAAAAGCCGGCTGGCCCGCTGCCCACGATGGCGACGCGAAGCGGACGAGATTCAGTGCCAAGAAGGCTCATCAGTGCGTTCTCCAATAGGGCGGTGGCCCTCGGTCGTGGTCAAGCCCGCTCGCAAACGAACGTGAAGGACTCGCCCACCGCGGCTAGAAAGAGGACCATGGACGCGAGTAGAATGACCCGCTTCATGATCAAGCCCCCAGCCCTTTGTAACGAGTATATCGCGTGATGCGCCGATCGACGCGGCACCAGGGTACGACGGCGTTGGTCTCGATTTCCGTGATGGCGTTGCTTCAGGTCTCGGTTGCCACCGCAGACGAACCCTTCCATCTCACCAGCAAGGATGCTGCACTCCTTCTGGGCGGAGCGGCCGCGGTGGGCGTGGGCAGGTTTCTTCTCGACTCCAGGGTGCAGAACGTTCCCCCCGAAGGCCTCAATCCCGACGATATCGCTCTGCAATGGGACCGGAATGCGATCAACATTCCGCATCCCAGCGCCCAGGACGCCAGCGATGTGTTCCTGCTCGCGGCGGGCGCCTCACCGACCGCAGTTTTTGCCACTGCCGGCGGTGACGGCCGGACATGGAGCGCCGCGGGACGTTTGTGGACCGTACAGGTCGAGGCCGCGCTTGTCTCGACGGGCGTTTCGTTTCTCCTGAAACGGGCCGCCTCGCGTCCGCGCCCCTACACGTATCTACCTGCCGCCGGGCGACCCTCCGGCTACGACGTCACCGACGAAGACGCATTCGCATCGTTTCCCTCCAATCACGCCACCGTTTCCTGGGCGGCTGGAATGTCGGGGGCGGCGTACCTTGCCTGGTCCAGACCCGATCTCTCCGGTTCTGTGCACTTCGTGAGTGGTGCATTAGCGGGCGGCTTCGCCACCGCCGCCGGCATCTCACGGGTACAGGCCGGCATGCACTTTCCAACCGACGTGGTCGCGGGCTCCGTGCTCGGCCTTGCCACGGGAATCGGGATTGCGGCACTCAACCGTCCGGATGCGGTTGGCAACGAAGGTGCGGCGCTTCGCAACTGTCTGCTCGGCGCCGCGGCCGGCACCGTGATTGCGATCCTCTTTACGCCCCCCGCGTCTCCTTGGGTGGATTGATCGCGCCCCGCTGGCGCGACCACTCGTAAAGCACGATCGACAACGCCGCCGCCGCGTTGAGCGAATCCACGTCGGGACGGATGGGGATGCGAATGGCGCGCGATCTCCACGCCACGGGGAGCCCCGGTCCTTCGATACCCGGAAGCAGGGCGCAGCTGGCGGGAAGGGTGACCTGGGTCACATCTTTCCCTTCCAGAGACAACGGGAGAAAGGGAAGATCGAGCGGAAGTTCGGCCAGCGAGGGCCCGGTGGCAAGACGTGCCCGAAGCACGGCGCCTCCGGATGCGCGCAACGTCTTGGGATGAAAGGGATGCGCGGCTTCCTTCAAGAGCACGATGCGCGAGGCGCCGAAGGCTAATCCCGAGCGAATCGCCGCACCCAAGTTCTCGGGATCCTGAAAGGGCAGGAACAAGCTCAGTCCGGTGGGCAGGCCCTCCTCCGGAGTCCATCGTGAGGGTTCGGGCACGCGCAACACGAGAAGGGGCGAGCGCGTTCCGACACTATCCAGTTCCTGAAATAGCGGCGCGGGAAGACGCACCACCCGCATCGTTTCAGGAAACGCGTCGGGAACAGACATGCGCGTTCCCCCCAGCAGCAACACGTCTACCTGCTCGGGAAACGCTCGCCATGCCTCGTCCACGATCTTGGCTCCGGAAAGCAGCGCTCGTCCGTGTTTGCGAATCCCGCGGGGAGCGGTGAGCTGCTTCCATTCGCGAAAGCTGGGATTCTCCTCGCTCGTGATCTCGTGCACGCGCATCACTCGCACCGGGGAGTCCCTCGCTTCACGCTGGAGCGCACAAGCAGCTCAAGGTTTCGAAGCGATATCCCCGCCGCGGCAATTCCTCGAGGAGGTGCTGAGCAGCCCGCACAGATTGACTGCGATCGGAGCGCAAGCTCCACCCGCCGTCGTGAAGAATGATGATGGACCCCGGTGTCACACGTTTCAGCACGTGATCCACGATAACCTGGACGCCGGGGCGCGTCGAATCGCGCGGATGGATGCTGCCGATCACCGGCTCGTAGCCGAGCTTCCGCACCAGGCGAAGGGCCGGAGCGGTGAACCAGCCCATGGGCGGCCGGAAAAATCGGGCTCGAAGGCCGGTCGCTTTTTCGATCGCACGTCCACCCCCTTCGATTTCACGGCGCAACAGCGATGTGGGAAGAAGGTTGATCGGCACATGAGCGAATCCATGATTTCCGATTTCGTGGCCTCGGGCCGCGATCTCGCGGGCAAGATCGGGAAACGCATTGACGCGCCGGCCGACCAGGAAGAACGTCGCTTTGACCCCGGCCCGGTCGAGATGATCGAGCACCTGGGGAGTATGGCGCGGATGCGGGCCATCATCGAACGTCAGCGCGATACGCGGCTCGCCGGTGTCGATCGAGCACAAGAGGTGCCGATCCAGATGCGCACGGACTTGGGGGTTGTCGAGAAGACTTCGCGTCACGAGGAGGACCCTTCCATGGATGCTTCGGGGGATGCTTTCCCGCCCGTAGTTCCAGATACTCCTGCCGGAGCCGATCCATTTCCCGCACCAGGCGTTCCCGATGTCGCCGGAGCTGTTTCACCGCGGTCCCACGCGTGGCAAGAAGCCAGGCAAATCGCAACCGGTCCCGCTCCCGGGTCCACATTCGATGATAGGCGAGAGCAAACAGGCCGGCCGGGGCAAGGCTGGCTCCGAAGAGCACGGTCCCCAGCCCTCCCAACCAGGGATGAACCACCACGAGGAGCGCCGGGAAATAGAGGCCGTGGACCAGAAGTCCGATCGCCAGTCGCGTTTGATGTATGCGGGCCGAATCGGGTTCTTTCCACTTCATGAGCATCGCGGTGACGCGATACGGCAAACCGCAAGTGACCATGCCGTAGAGTGCCGCCGGAAACCCGAGTAGGACGAGCGCCAGCGCACGCGAGGCCGCCCGGTGCAACGAGGGCAGCTCGTCCTCCGCCAGCAGCTCTTCGGGAATGCGGATGCGATCGCGTTTCGCGCGATAGGCGAGAAGGTCGCGACGCAGGTGGACGAGGGATTCGGGGTCGTCCTCATGGAGAGCCGCAACTGCCTTCGCGATCTCCCCTTCGATCACCGATTCCTGCGCGAAGCGGCTGCCGTCCGGGAGGACAATGCCCGGCTTCGAGAAGAGCTCGTCTCCATACACGTTTTCGATTTCGATCACGAGGGGCTCCAGATCGGCATCCTCCACGTGGACGATTTGGGCGGCGAGAGCGGACTGCAAATCCGCGGTCATTCGCTCCACCGTTCCCCGGGCGTCGCGACGATACGCATCGGCGTAGTCATGACCCCAAAGCGGCGCTCCCGCTCGGAGGAACACGCGGCTTCGAAAACTCCGTGGGCGCTCGAAGTGAATCCCCACCGGCACGACGCGAACCCCGAGCGTGAAATCGTGCGCGGCTTCGGTTTCGAGGACGATGCGCGCGGTTCCAGTTTTGAGTTTCTCCAACCGGCGTTCGTCGCGCGTCGTGCCTTCCGGGAAAATACCGATCGCCGCCCCACGCTCCAGAACCTCGCGGCAGGCGCGAAACATCTCCACGTTTTTTTCCGCCGCACCCGCAACGTCCTTGGGACGGTGGACCGGCACCACCCCCACGTCGCGCAAGATACGACCGCGAACGGGGTTTCGGAAGAGACCGCTCTGGGCCACGAAATGCACCACGCGACCGGCGCACAGGCCCAGGACGAGCGCATCGGCACCCGATTGCGGATGATTGGCGGCAAAGATGGCTGGACCAGGCGCCTCCAAATGCTCTCGTCCCGCGACCTCGATGCGCTTGAAGTAAAGGTTGAGGATGCCCTGCCCCACCAGGCGCGCGGCACGATAGAGCGGCAGATAGGGCTCACCGACGTTGGGTCCCGTGGCCATTAGGCAACGGTATCAGGGGCTCGGGCGGGCGGACAAATCAGCCGTCCGTTGAAAACAAGTCTTGCTGCAACGCTCCAGGAACCCGAAAGTGCGCCGTGGAGAGCTCGAGTCGCCGTTTTCCGAGGCCGGCGCGGCGGCGAGAGAGGCGAAACAGCGCCTCCACTTCGTCGGCGAAGAAGCCTTCCCCCCGCATGCGCGAGCCGAATCGCGGATCGTTGAGCTTTCCGCCGCGAATGGAGCGAATACGATTCAGGATCTTGTCCTTGCGATCGGGATAATGGGTTTCGAGCCAGGCCTCGAAAAGCGGAGCGACCTGGTAAGGCAAGCGCAGCATGGTATAGCCGGCTCCAATGGCGCCGGCATCCGCGGCTGCTTTTAGAAGCGCCGGTATCTCGCTGTCGGTAAGGCCGGGAATGATGGGCGCCATCATCACTCCTGCCGGAATGCCTTGCTCGGTGAGAGCACGAATGGCTTCCAGGCGACGCGAAGGCGACGACGTGCGCGGCTCGAGGCGGTTGCGTAAGGAATCGTCCAAGGTGGTGATAGACAGATAGACGACCGCCCCATCGAGTTTGGCCAGCTCGGCGAGGAGGTCAATATCCCGAGTAACGAGATGGTTCTTGGTGATGATGGCGACGGGGTTCTTGAACTCGACCAGCACCTCGAGAATCCGGCGCGTGAGCCCGAGACGTTTTTCTACGGGCTGGTAGGGATCGGTGATGCCGGAGAGCGCGAGCACTCGAGGGACGTACTTGGGCGAGGACAGTTCTTTTTCCAGGAGTTGGGGCGCGTTCTCTTTGACCCAGATTTGCGTTTCAAAATCGATGCCGGAGGAGAGCCCCAGATACTCGTGCGTCGGCCGAGCGTAGCAGTTGTGACTGATGACCCCGTTGGCAATGAAGTCACCGGTCGACGTGGTGATGTCGAAGAGGCGTCTGGTCCCTCCCAAGGGTTCGATAACCGCCACTTTTAGTCCCGCGCTTGACCTGACCGCTTTGCCGGCAAGGCTTCTGGTCAGCACGAGGATGTCCCCCGATGATTTCTCTTCGATATCTTCAGGCGACGAAGTCATTCCGAAGCCCATCAGACGATCATGAGGCGTGAGAGAAACATGAGATCCTGAAGAACTTGGTCTTACATGCTTCCACCCCCGTTCGGTCAAAAACCGGTGATCGCCGCTCGCGATCAACTCGGTGCCATCCTCGAGCACGACTCGATACGACGGTTTGACGGTGTTCCAGTGGGCAAGAACGTGGGACTTCACATACCGTCGATAGAACCCGATGCGGGTCGTTCCGTAAATCTCGTCTCCAACCTTGAGATCTGCCAAGGCCCGCTGCGACCCATCCCCCATCAGGATCTGGGTGTCCCCATGGATGCAGTAGACACAACCATGTTCGCAGCCGCGATACGGGTTGATGCTCGCTTCTATCCCGACATCCGGGCTCTGATTCGTGGTGATGACGCTTCGGGTGTTGTCGAGGAAAAATCGGGTGGGAACGGGTCCAGGAGGCCCTTCCTCGGGATCGGCCTCGATTTCTAGGGGCACGAAGCGATTGGGTGGATTCTTGACCGCTCCCCGGCCGCGAGGGGCCGGAGGCGGGGGCGGCAATACCCCGTCCTCTTCAGGGACATATTCGGGAGCCATGATGTACCACGTCTCGGGGGGAAATCGGGCGGGAAGACTGAGAGCATTCTAGCCCATTTGCGACATTCCCGGTTAGGTATTCGTTTCCTTGATAGAATCACTGTGCCCGGGATATCAAGCAGAGTGCTAAAATTCCTCTTCGGGCTTCGTGGACCAGGGCTCAAAGGACGTAAGATGCGAGAGCGCATGGGTCAGGCGGTCCGAAGCTTGATCCGTTTCCACGTTGTTATTTGTATTTTTTTTCCTCTCGCTTCACCCGCCGCACCGATTCCAGGTGACTTTCCCTTCACGTTCGAGTCCATTGACAGCATTCCCTGGGGAAGTCGCATGGGCACGTCTATCGCGCTGGATTCTCATGGAGATCCCCACATCCTTTATTGGGGAGTTAATGATCTCCGGTATGAACTGCGTTATGCATACAAGAAATCGGGACACTGGAGTATGGAGATTGTTCCCCATAGTGCGGTGAAACCGGATCCCGATCTCTCACTCGTGATGGATTCATTGGATCAGCCGCACATCTCCTTCTCGGATGGACAATGCTTCAGCTCTGGATGTGTCAGCGGAATCTGGTACGGAGTGAAGACCGATGGCACGTGGCAGCTGTCTCTCATTGATGGCTCAGGGGACTACGTAAGTAGCCCAACTCTTGCCCTCGACGCTCAAGGCAAGCCTCATGTTGCATACCTCTATTTCGGCCGACTCGAATACGCTGTCTTGGAAGGGGCCACTTGGAACATCGAGGAGGTTTTTGTCCAGAGCCCTAGTCTGCCGAGCGCCAGTCATCCTTCCTTAGCCATTGACCCGGGGGGAACCCCCCTCATCGGGTTCTTTGAGAATTGGGAAAACGAGCTGAGGGTGCTCCGGTGGACGGGGGCAGGTTGGCACCAGGAGACTGTGGATACTACTGGAGATGTCCAGGCGGCACCCTCGCTAAAGCTCGATACATCCGGAAACATAGATATCGCGTATCTGAGCACACCGTCTTTCCATCTCAAGTTCGCTCATCAAGAATCCGGCACTTGGGTGACCGAGTTAGTGGACACCTCCGGTTATTTTCACTTGGATAATCCGCTCGCACTGGGCGGTGTAGACGGAAGCCCCCACATTCTCTACAGAGATCTCGACTCTCATTCGCTTAAATACGCCATCAAAAAGCATGGCGCCTGGGCGATCGAAAACGTAAACGCTCCTGGCTCCGACCCACAGTTCGCAGCCCTTGTTCTCGATGCCGAAGAAAACCCTCGCTGGACTTATTTGGATGTGGCCGGGAGGGCGCTTTGGTACACCGACGGCGCGATCCATTTGACCTACCCGACCGATGGGGATGTCTGGGGAAGAAGCCGAGCCATACTCAGATGGGATGGGCAGGGACCAGTGGACGCCTTTGTGAGCGAGGATGGGCAAAACTACTCACAAGTGGGAAAGGACCTTCTTGGGGGCGAAGCCACCATTCGTCTACCTCCGGTCCATCCACGGATATATCGTGTTCTGCTGCGCCGGGAGTCGCCACTTTCGACCTCAACCGCAAATGTGAACTCAATTGTTTCGCCGACACCGGTAGCCCTTGCCGCTTCGCCCCTTCCCTATAGAAGTGGGCATCTGTCGATCTCGATGGCTGGATCAGGAGAATCCGGTGTTTTAGGGCGGGTTCAAATTACAGTCCAGGACGTCCTAGGCCGACAGGTGCGCCGCATCGCCGAAATGGATGTCCAAGGGATCTTCGTTGTGATCGATTGGGACGGTTTGGATGACCAAGGTCACCGCGTTGGGAGCGGGACATATTTCCTCCGCGCTGCCACGTCAGTCGGCGTCTCCTCCCTGCCGATTGTCACACTTCACCCCTGACCGTAGGTGGGTAATTCACAGCTACTCCGGCGGAGTTAGGGCATTCCTGACCAGCCAAGTCCCGTATCTTTTCGTTCGATAGCTCTTTTCGAGGCCTCAACCCGGGTCGGCCGGTGCTAGATTCATGCGGTTTCGGCTGCCGGCGAGGGGCGAGGTGATCCCCCGATGGGGGGGAAGAACGCGAGGAGGAAGATCCCAATGTCCGATTACGCGAAGCAGATGATCGATCAGGTGGTGACTAAGAATCCCGGGCAGCCGGAATTCCATCAAGCCGTGCGCGAAGTGTTCGAGTCACTGACCCCCGTGGTCGAGCGTCATCCCGAATACAAGAAGGCCGCCATCCTCGAGCGCATCGCCGAGCCGGAGCGGGTGATCATGTTTCGCGTCACCTGGGTGGACGACCGCGGCGACATCCAGGTCAACAAGGGCTACCGGATTCAAATGTCGAGCGCGATCGGGCCGTACAAGGGCGGACTTCGGTTCCACCCATCCGTGAACATCGGCATCCTCAAGTTCCTCGCCTTCGAGCAAGTGTTCAAGAATGCCCTCACCACGCTGCCCATGGGCGGCGGCAAGGGCGGCTCCGACTTCGATCCTCACGGCAAGAGCGACATGGAAGTCATGCGGTTCTGCCAGGCCTTCATGAGCGAGCTCTATCGCCACATCGGTAACGACACCGACGTGCCGGCGGGTGACATCGGGGTGGGGGGACGCGAGATCGGGTATCTATTCGGCCAGTACAAGAAGCTCACCAACGAATTCACCGGCGTGCTGACCGGAAAGGGTCTCGACTGGGGCGGTTCGACCATCCGCCCCGAGGCTACCGGCTACGGGTGCGTGTACTTCGCCTCCGAGATGCTGAAGACTCGGGGCGAGAGCTTGAAGGGCAAGACCTGTCTCGTTTCCGGAAGCGGCAACGTCGCCCAGTACACGATCGAAAAAATCAACGACCTGGGCGGAAAAGCGGTTACGTTGTCCGATTCCAACGGCGTCATTTACGACCCGGACGGCATCAACGCCGAAAAGCTGGACTTTGTCATGAATCTCAAGAACGTGCGTCGCGGCCGCATTCGCGAATACGTGGAGAAGTACAAGACGGCGAAGTTCACCGAGGTAGCAACCGGCACGGACTCGAACGCGGTGTGGTCATTCAAGGCGGATTGCGCGTTCCCCAGCGCGACTCAAAATGAAATCACCGGAAAGGATGCCGATACGCTGATCAAGAACGGGGTCTACGTGGTGGGCGAAGGGGCCAACATGCCCAGCGCGCCCGAGGCGGTGAAGCGCTTCGTGGATGCGAAGATCCTGTTCGGCCCGGGGAAAGCCGCCAACGCCGGCGGCGTCGCCGTGTCCGGCCTGGAAATGGCGCAGAACAGCATGCGTTATGCGTGGACGCGAGAGGAAGTCGACCAGCGGCTCTCGGTGATCATGAAAGAGATCCACCGGAATTGCGTGGAGACGGCGGCCAAGTACGATTCGCCCGGAAACTACGTCAAGGGCGCCAACATCGCCGGCTTCCTCAAGGTCGCCAACGCGATGATGGACCAAGGCGTGGTGTAAACGTCACGAGCGCGACCAACGCGGCGTCCAGCGCAACAGGAGCCAAGCGGCCAGGTAACCCGCTGTCCCAAGCCACAGCACGCCCTCGAACCCGATCTGGATAGCCAAGGCGAGTGAGAGCACGCCGGCCAGCACACCGCTCACGCCGTTCAGCGCCCAGTACCACCCTTTTGCATCCTCCCCAAAGTCTGCCATCCCCAGGGGAAATGCAAACCCCATCAGGAACGCCACCGGAACGAGAAGCACCAGGCTGGTCACCATGCGCAACGCAAGCGGCCAGCCCAGGGTCGTGGTGAAAACGCCCGGCAAGACAAGCGTGATCATGGCCAGAAGGGTCGGCAGTACGATTCCCCAGCGCACCGCTCGATGCGTGGCCGCACGGCCAGCACAGAGCGATCCCATTCCTGCCCCGACCAACAAGGCGGTCAACACCACCGTCGTAGCGTGGCTCGGATGCCCCAGATAGAGAATGAACCGCTGAATGAATCCGGTTTCGATCAAGATGAACGCCAGCCCGATTAAGGCGAAGTAGCCACTCCCTCTCCAAAAGCCGGGACTCCGTGGAATCCGGCGAGCCAGGGCGAAGGGTAGAAAGAACAAGAGCACCGCGATCACGCCCACCAACGCCATGAGCCACCGGAGGAGAATGACCGCGCCCTCATTCACGGACAACTTTTGCACCAGCCCCGGATCCACGTTACCGAACACGGGAAGAAGCTGGAAAAAGAATGGGCGGTCGTCGGTGGGGGGCGACAAATCGATACCCATCGCCGCGTAACGGCTCGGCCCCGATTGCAACACCTCGGCGACGAGCGATCCTGAGGCGCCCGCCGGCCATAAGCGCGTGAAGCCGCGTTCCTCACCTATCGCATCCAGGGCGGCGATTTGATCGGCGCCAATGGGTGTGCGCGACACCAGCACGGTGGCCACGATGCCCCCTTCGATCACGGCCAGATGCTCGAGCGGATGCTCGAACCCTTCCCGCTCCAGTGCTCGCTGTAGCAACAAGACCAGACGCGGCACTTCGAGTCCGGTGGCCAACCGCGTCCAGCGGCTCACCGATAAAACCCCGTTGGGGGTGAGGCGGCGCAAGTAGAGTCTCGCCGCCTCGACCGTATAGAGATTGTTCTCGGACAGCGCATAGGCGCCCGCGGCCGTAGCGGAAAAACTGTCGATCAAAGAAATCTGGATGAGATCCCAGGTGCGATGGGTGCGGGTGAGGTAGGCGCGTCCTTCCTCCACGTGCGCGGTCACGTCGGGCCGATCGTAAAGATCGCCGCAAAATTCACGAAACCGCGTTCGCAAGAGGTCGACGATACCGCCGTTCAGTTCGACCGCATCCACCCTGGATGCCCCGGCCGCTAGTGCGGTCAACACGTCGCGTCCGCCTCCCGCGCCGATGACGCACACCGTCCGCGGCGGCCTCCATTGATACCCGACGCTGGTCACGTCGTACATGAGATGTGAAAACGCGGACAGCGGCCGGTCCAGTCGCGTGATCGGCGTTCCGGCCGAGCCGTCCTGTTCCAGCCAGAGCTGATTGATCGTATAGGGCACGAATCGCGTTCCCATCCCCCATCCGAACGCAGTACTGGGATTGCGGCGCCAAAACACATTCGAAAACACGCTCAAGCGTGCGGTAGGCGTCCACTTCTCGAGCAGGAGACCGTCCTCCTTGTAGGTCTTGTTGTAGCGAAGGCGAAGCGGCTCTCGCCACAAGATGAGACCGAGCAGAACCGCTCCAAGCACCCAGGCGGAGATGGGCAAGCGACGATCGAGCACCCACAACGCCGCGAGCGGCAAGAGGCCACACGCCGCCACAATTACCGGCGTGGGTACAAGATGCATGAGGGGTATCGCGAACGCGGCCCCCAGGGCGGCGCCACAGAGATCTGCTCCGTACATGCGCGCGAATCCCGGTCCCTGGGCGCGAAGAAGGAGAAGTAAAACGGCGGATCCGAGCGCGATCATGGGAACCAGGATGCAACTGACGGCCAGGATCACGCGGGGACCGATGAGATCCAGGGGTCGCAAGACCGTTCCCGGAATCCAGGGCAGGAGTGCGCCCAGATGCAAGATGGCCAGAAGTCCGAGGGGAATCGCGGCCGCGGCCGCGATCAATGACCGCCGGAGCGCGCGCTCCCGGGGCGGCCGCAGCGTGAACCACACGCCCGGAACACCCAGCCCGAGCATGGCCAGGGAAACGCTGAGAAACGCGAAGTGATACCAGAGGACCACGCTCAAGATGCGCGTGAACGTGATCTCGAGGAGAAGAACTGCGGCGGAAATCAGGGCGATGGCCAGGGGAGCCCTGAACGCCCCAGACGCCTTATTCGGCGATGATCACCCCGGTGTACATGTCCATCCCGCACGCGTAAGACAGGGAGTCTCCGATCACGTCGGCGGGAAGAACGATCCGAACCGCTTGATTGAGAGGGAGATCCTTCTTGATGTTCAGCCCCTGAAGGACGATTTCCTTGGCGCAGGTTTGATCCGTCTTGCGCTCGACGATCAGTGTCACCGGTTCGCCCTTATGGATAACGGCGCGCGCAGGCTCGAAGCCTTTTTCCGTCACCGTGATTTTCACTTCCTGGGAATTGGATTTCTTGTTGCCTGCGCATCCGATGACAACCAAAAGACCGATCACAAGCGTGAACCAAAACGTCTTCACCATGACTCCTCCTAGAGAGCTGGAAGATTCGAAGCGGAAAGTCTGCTCTTGAAGCCTAGCTTCAGTCAATGCCAGACTCCTGCACCTATCATGAAATGGATTCTGGCGATGTGCTTGGCCGCGCTCCCCCGCATAGCCCTCGCTCAACACGAGGGGCATATGCACCACGCGGAGCCCGCTCAGACGGCCTGGAGCCCACGACTCTTCCAATCCGACATGTCCGAGATGGCGGGCATGACCGCCCTAGCTCCCATGGAAATGGGAGACCCGCATCGTTGGCACGCCATGACCATGGGTGTGGTCCGCTTGGTTTACAACAATCAAGGCGGCGATTCCGGCGATGATGTCTTTGAATCGACGAACTGGGCGATGGGCATGCTGCATCGTTCTTTCGGGGCAAGCCGGCTCACCTTCATGCTCATGAGCTCCCTCGAGCCCGCCACCATTCACGTCCACGGGTCACCGGAACTCTTCCAGACCGGCGAATCGTTCCAGGGCAAACCCCTCGTGGACCGGCAGCACGCGCACGACTTCTTCTCGAATCTGTCTCTCACCTATCGTCTCGGCGTGGGCTCGCAAGCGGCGATCTGGGTCCAAGCCGCCCCGGTGGGCGCACCGGCCTTGGGACCGATCGCATTCATGCATCGAGCCTCCACGGGCGACAATCCGACCGCTCCTCTGGGTCACCATTGGCAGGACGCCACCCATATCACGAACAACGTCGTGACACTGGGAGGAGGATGGAACCGGGTTCAAGTGGAAGGGTCGGCCTTTCATGGCGAAGAACCGGACGAGGATCGCTGGGACCTGGACGGGGGCGACATCGATTCGTATTCAGGCCGGTTGAAAATCAACCTGGGACATTCATGGACCGGACAAATTTCCCATGGATACTTGCACGATCCGGAAGCGCTGGAACCCGGAGATGTTCACCGTACCACCGTGTCACTGGAAACGGGGGCGAATGGGTCACGACGTTGGGCGGCGACGTTCCTGTGGGGCCAGAACAACGAAGATCACGGGACATCGAACTCGTTTCTCGCCGAGGCCGCATGGCAAAAAACCCGGCTCGACCAGATGTACGGCCGAATCGAATGGGTGGAAAAAAGTGAACAGCTCCTGGCCACAAAGGCTCTTCCTGACGAGGCCTCACCCCTCGCGGACATTTATGCCTTCACCGCCGGCTATCTTCGCGATGTGGATCTACTCAAGGATCTGACGACAGGTGTCGGCGGCGACCTCACCGTATACGAATTCCCCGAGAGCCTCGAGTCCGTGTACGGGACGTATCCCCTCTCATTTCATATTTTCTTGCGTGTACGCTGGGGGGACGAGCACGGTCATGGCGCTCATTGAGCGCGCTCTCTAGTTCTGTGATCGCAGCCATTCCACGTACGCCCAGAGCGCGTCCACATCCCCCGGTTCCAAAAATCGTTCGAAAGCCGGCATCTTGACCGCGGCACGCTTCAGGAAAAAACTGGCCACTGTGTTTCGCTCGAAACGATCCGAGATGCCGTGCCGTGTCCACTGCTCGAACTCGGCCCGGTCCCGCACGAGATCCGGAAAATCCTTTCCGTCCCAGGACGGAATGTAACCTTTGAACGAACCGGGATTGGGACGAGCGAACCGGCCCTCGGGACCATGACAGCCGAAGCAACCGAGCGCCTTGGCGCGCTCGCGTCCATGCTGGACCAGCGAATCGTCGGGAGTGACGCCGCCCATCACGGTCACGAACGCGACAAGATCCTCGATCTGGCGGTCAGAGAGCCGGTCTTTGAAGGCCGGCATGCGAAGCGCCGCCTGGTCGCGCTCTTCTTTCCAGCTCTCGCTGGCCGCCTTGGCCGGCGTGACCCCATCGCGAATCCAGGCGCGGATGTCGTCGGGTCCTTTTGCGTACATCATCACGTCCCCCTCGAAATTGGGGACCTCGGGGTAGGGCCGCCCGACGTTCGCGGTGCCGCGCGTTCCCTCGGGCCCGTGGCAACTGAAACAGCCTTCCCGTTCGGCGAGACGCCGTCCACGTTCCGCGGGCGGTAAGAGCGGCCGGCGCAGGATCAAGAGTCCCGCGCCGGCCACCACAATAAAAACGGCGAGCGTGCTCCAAAGGATCGCTCGCCGTTTCACGTTCACGCGGCTCGAACCGGACCTTACTTTGCGGCCGGTGCCGCGTCGGCGATCGCGGTCACCTCGATCGCTTTCAGTCCATCCTTTTCCATGGCGTTCCCGGTCACGTTGACGTTCGATGCCATCATGCCCTTGGCTTTGTTATAAGCATCCGCGCTTTCATGGCTCATGGTGAGGAGATACAGCTTGCCGTCCGCGGTCACCAGACCCATTGGCATGCCTCCGGTCACACACTTCGTGCCGCACGACTTGTGCTCCGCCCCTTGGGCGTTATGTCCCATGTAGCAACCCATGCACACGATCTCGCCCTTCACCGTGACCGCCTTCGTTTCCGTCTTTGCGGTCGGGGCGGCTTGCACGCTCACGGCGACCCCTGCTGCACAGAGCAACAAACTTGCCGTCAAAACACTCCAGGTTTTCATTTGATGCGTTCTCCTTTTGTCAAGAATGCCGAGGGGGGATTGTGATCCTATGAGCAAATACCGTCGAGAGGGGTTCGTTCATTCCGGGTTGGGGACCTTCACCCACGCCCGTTCGGTTTGAGAATGACCCCGCGACCAGACCGGCCATCAGCAATCACGGTCAGGGACCCGGCCAGGCGCACATGCCGCACGAAGGCGCCTTCTTCCACCGCCGGCAGCCGGCGGAGCCACGCCCAGTCGACGAAGCCATCCTCCTCCGTTTCCACGGTGAAGTAGGCGGTCAAAGACGCGGTCAAGTTGTGAAAGAAATGGGAGCCCTGGGAAGGAGCCACGTGCTTCCCGGGCAGGTTGGCCTCCACGATCGCCCGCGCGCCGGCTATTTCTTCCCAGGTGACGGGGATTCCCAACCAGGGTTCGGACGAACCCCAGCGGCCGGCCCCGATCAAGAGATATGGCGCCTGCCCGGTAAGACCGGCTGCCATGCGCGCGACCTCCCTGGCCACCTCGGCGCTTCGCGCGGGATCGAAGTGCTCGCGATCGACCACGATCACGTGCTGGATTCCGTCCATGCGTCCATTCCCGAGCACCCGGGAGCTTCGGCAGAGGATCGAAGCCTCGGGCACGTCATCGAGGTGGACATCGAATGCTTCCCGGGAGACGACCATGGGTCGCATCTGAAGAAAATAAAGTTCCGCCGTTTCTCCGGAGGGCGGGCTCAGGTTCACCGCAAACTCCACCTCGACCGGAGTATTCATCCCTCGCTCGCCGATCTCGAGGAGAAGGCGCAAGGCTTCAGGAAGCGGAAAGAGTCCGTGCTTGAGCACGGGGGCCATGGTCACGAACGGAATTCCCGGACGCGAAAGACCGTCGTAAACCGCATCGTTTTCCGGCGAATATACCGAGGCCACTTTCCCGAGGGTGCCGTCCTCCGCCGCCGCCTCGAGGCCCAACTGCACCACGCCTTCTTCGGAGGCCTCGGGCAGGGTGAGATCCAGCGCATAGAACGTGGTCTGAGCCGCCTCGAGGAGATCGCCGGGAGACGCGAAATCGACCGGAAGCTGCGGATGGCGCGGCGAGAACCGGAACGCCTTGCCTCCCTCGACCACGGTTTTGCCCAGCCCCAGGGCCAGAGACACCACTCCATCCTCGGCTTTCAAGGGCGGCACGGGATAAAAGTTGTAGGATCGCGCCACGCCGGAAATCTCAGGGTAGAAGCGATGGCCGTGCAGGGCTCCTCCCAATCGCTGCACGATGACCGCCATCTTTTCCTCCTCGAGCCGAAACGTGGTTGCGCGCAAGTAGGTCTTGGCTCGCGAGGAAAACGTGGAGGCATACACCCGCTTGATCGCCCGCACGAGGTCCCGCCGGCGCATCTTGGCGTCGGCATGATCGTTGGGCACCATCACGGTGAGGTAAATGCCGGCAAACGGTTGATACGGTGAATCCTCGAGCAGACTCGACGATCGCACGGCAAGCGGATACGTGGCGTCCTTCAGGAAATCGTAAAGATCGGTGAGCGCGCGTCTGGGGAAGCGCGCCTCGATAAATGCGCGTTCAATGGCGACATCGTCGCGCTCGCGCATCGCGAAATCGCGGAGGTTGTTCTCGTCCAAGAACTGGTCGAAGACGTCCGTGCCGAGGGTGACCGCTCCCGGAACCACGATCCGCGCTCCCGGAAACCGGTTCCTCACCCGGTAGTTGTAGAGAAGCTCGCGCGCAAAGGCGAGGCCACGCGCCTTCCCGCCCATCGACCCGCCGCCAATCTTGGCGAACCCGACCTCGAGGTCGAATGCGTCCCGTTGAAAGGCCGAGATGACGCCGCTCTGGCGCTCGCGACGGAATTCCCGGATCGACTCGATGAGGTAGGCGCGTAACTCCTGCGCCGAAGTGAAATCGGAGACTTTTTTCCGGCGCAGCTCCTGGGCAAGACGGAATTCGGTACGAGCCCGGAGCCAGGTCGAAAAATGGTTTCGGCTTGCGTGATCGCGGATGACGTCGTCCGGGATCTCGTGCAGCACGCGTTCCATGGCGTGCAGGTTTCCGGCTCGCGCCACTTCCACGCCGTCCTGGCGTCGAAACACGAACTCCCCGAACCCGAAGTTCTGGAGCATGAACTCACGCAGTTCCCGGAGGAGGAACGGCGAATCCTTGAGCACGCAGGCTGCCTGCACTTCCCGCGCCCTTTCGGTGTAGGTCATGTCGCGGGTCTGAAGAAGAATGGGAAGATCGGGATAGTCCTTGCGCACCATGCGCGCGAACTCGAGGCCCGTATAAGCGTGGGGTTGGCCGCCGCGCGGAAAGTCCACGTCGGAAATGATGCCGATCAAGACGTGGTGGTATTTCCGATAGGTGTCCTCCGCTTCTTCGAAGGAGGTGCACAATAAGATTTTGGGCCGGGCCCGCATGCGCATGATCTTGTGGGTCAGGTTCACGCCTTCGGCGATGACGCGCTCGGATTGTTTCACCAGCTCGGTGTACAGATGGGGCAGGAAAGACGAGTAATAGCGAACGCTGTCCTCGATCAGGATGATGACCCCGACTCCGGCCAGAGCTACGTCTTCGTCCACGTTCCATCGGTCCTCGATCGTCTTCACCATCGCGAGGAGAATCCGGAAGTCCCCATGCCATGCGTACAGGTGGTCGTAGGTGCCGGCGACGCGCGGCGAGCGGATCTCGGCCAACTCCCGGTCATCGAAGGCGAGGAGCGCAATCGGCAGATCCGGGCACAATTGCCTCAACTCCGCCGCCAACCGCGGCCACGGCATGTCGCCGATGTGGAGGGTCGAGACGAGCAGGTCCGGCGGGGAATTGCGGCAGATGTCGAGCGCTTCCGAACCTGTCGTCACCCGAATGATTCCGGGTACGTTTCGCAGATTGAGCTCCACGGACTCGCTCAGGATGAGCTCGTCCAGACGGCCTTCTTCCTCCAGCACGAACGAATCGTAGGGGCTTGCGATGAGGAGGATGCTCCGCACCCGGTGCGGCATGAGGTTCTGGAAGTGCTGGAGCCGATCTTCCAGATCATGGGGAGGCTCGAGATGCGAGGTCATGCTAGACGGTTTGGGTACCATAAGGGGCTCTAGTTCACCACATTAGCCCTTTGGGTGGGGCGTGGAAAGCAGAACCGGTTCCTCTAAAATCGAGGGCAATTCGTCCCGATATCTTTAATGGGTAAATGGTTACGGAGGGCCTGTTCCAGACCCGTGGTATCATCCGCATCGGTTCGAGGAACTTTGCTCATGGCTTGGAAAGCTTGGGTCGCAATCCTGGTGATCGGCGCCGGCGCGGGTGAAGCGTTAGCCATCCCTGCGCTGGCGGTGTGCGACTCCAAAGGCAAAGCCACCCTGGCCTGCTGCTGCAGCCATGACTGCGCGTCCGGCACCACGAGCGGCCCCGGCATGCGATCGAGCTGTTGCGATATGCGGCGGGCGCCGGCCAAAAGTGGGATGCCAACCATCCCACCCCGTGAAGCCGCTCCCCTAACCCTCGCCGCTTCAACGTCGCTACTCGATCTTCCTCACCCAGAGACGCCCACGGTCACGAACGCAGTGCTCGAGGTGCCTCCATCGCTCCACGCCCCGCCCCTCTACGACCTCTTCCGGTCGTATCGCATTTGATCGATTCCTGTCCTTGATTCGTCCCGCCGAATAATCGGCTGGACTTCGTTTGTCTTGGCACTTCGCCTCCATGCGTGGAGGGAAGGGAATCGATCATGCAGTGGAACGCAACGCTCGTTACGAGCGCGTGTCTGTGCCTGTCCGCGCTTCTGGGATGCGCAACATCGGATACCGGGCGCCGCCATGAGGAGCTGACGCACGAGTTTGAGGAAGAAACCGCCATCCGAGCAGACCTGGAGCAACCGGGTTTCACGATGTTCGCGGACGATTCGGTGCTGGAGCCCTCCCACTTGATCCGCGAGGTGCTGTCCCGGAACCAAAACCTGGAGGCCGCGCGTCAAGCGTGGCGCGCGGCGCTCGCCGCTTATCCCCAGGCCACGTCTCTTCAGGATCCGACCTTGCGCTACCAGATCGCGCCGGAGAGCATCAGCTCGGATGGCGTGCCGCTGGGCCAGGAGATCGAGCTCCGGCAGATGTTCCCCTTTCCGGGGAAACGCGGGCTGGCCGGCCAGAGAGCACTTGCGGATGCCGAAGTCGCGTTCGCGGATTTCGAAACGATGCGACTGGAACTGGCCATGACGGCCGCCAAGCTCGTCTACGAGTACTACCGCGTTGAGCGAGCCGCCCGGATCAATGAGGAGCATCTTCAGTTTTTGAACGAGATCCGGCGAATTGCCGTGTCCCATTACACCACCGGCCACGGCTCTCAAGAGGAACCGCTGGAAGCGGAAGTCGAAATGAACCATCGGGAGCATCGAAAGATCGAGCTCCAGCGCGCTCGGTTCATCATCCAGGACGAGTTGAACGCGCTCTTGCATCGCGATCCGAACGCGCCCTTACCGCCCGCACCCGGCCGGTTGCCGTTTCCGGACAGCTTGGCCGTCAACGTGCCCACCCTGTACTCCCCCGCCTTGATCGACACCGCCCTCGAGACTCGCCCCGAGCTTCGGGCCAGCACGGCCTCCATTCAGGGTCGCGAAGCGGCCGTTCGAGAAGCGGGCAAAGCGAGGCTTCCCGATCTCGGGCTCATGGCCTCGTACAACAGCATGTGGTCGGATCCCGAACATCGCTGGATGCTGGGAGTAGAAATGAATTTGCCCTTGTGGTTCGGCCGGCGAAGTGCGGCTCGTGAAGAAGCCGAGGCGAAGCTCGAGCAAGCGCGAAGCGAAGCGCGGGCGAAGGAGGACGCGATCCGGCTCGAGGTCTCGCGAGCCGCGGCGCAAATGGGAGAAATGGTCCATTCCATGGACCTTTATCTCGGTCATCTACTTCCCGCCTCCCGTGACCGCGTTGCGGCAGCGCGGTCGGCGTTCGAAACCGGAAACATGCCGGCCCGGACCTTGCTCGACGCGGAACGCAACTTGCTCGATGTCGAGCTCGGGTTCGAGGAAGCCCTGGTTGAATACCACCTCTACCGCCTCGATCTCGACCGCGCGCTGGGCCGGCTGCCCTCGGAAGGAGTCCTTCCATGACCACGCCCCTACGCCAGACCATGATGGCGGTGTTGATCCTGTTCGCTCTTCTGCTTCCGCTCGGATGCCGGGGCAAGAACAGCGCACCCAGAACCACCCATGGCGATTCAACGGCGGCCGGTCAGGTTAGAGACATCGCGTACTACACCTGCCCTATGCACGCCTCGATCCGGAGCGCGAAACCGGGACATTGCCCCATCTGCGGCATGAACCTGGTTGCCGTGACACAAGACGAGCTTCGCACCGGAACCATCACCCTGAGCGCAGAGCGGCGACAGGAGATCGGGGTTCGCACCGCGCCCGCGGAAGTGAAACCCATACACAAGACGCTCCGTGCCGCGGGCCGGATCACGTACGACGAGACCGGGCTGGCGGAGGTCTCCGCCAAGGTGGGCGGCTGGATCGTGACGCTCTACGCCGATGCCACGGGCATGAAAGTGAATCGTGGCGCACCGCTCTTCACCATGTATTCCCCGGACCTCTACTCCGCCCAGGAAGAGTATTTGACCGCACTCAAGAGCCAGACCGCCGCGCGCCAGAGTCCCGCTCCGGATCGCGCGGACTACTTGGTCGAAGCCGCCCGGAATCGGTTGCGCTTGCTCGACGTTTCCGAAAAACAACTGCAACAGATTGCGGAGCTCGAAAAGCCCATCAAGGACCTCCCGTTTCTCTCCCCGGTCAGCGGATACATCATCGAAAAGAACGTGGTCGCGGGCGCGAGCGTGGAACCCAAGGCGGTGCTCTTTCGCATTGCCGACCTCGATCGCGTCTGGATCGAAGCCGAGTTCTATAGCGCGGAGCTGGAGTTGGTGAAAGTCGGAGCGGAAGCCATGGTCAGCTTCCCCTATCTACCCGGCCAGCATGTTGTGGGAAACGTGTCCTACGTCTATCCCTACCTCGATCCCAATTCGCGTACCGGCCGGGTGCGCGTTGAACTGGCCAACCATGGCCTTGAGCTGAAACCCGACATGTACGTCAACGTCGAGCTTCAGGTGGATCTCGGAAACCGCCTCATCGTTCCGAAGACGGCCGTGCTCCCGGCCGGGGAACGGCAGTTTGTGTTCCTGGATCTTGGCCAAGGACGGCTCCGGCCCCAGCGTGTGGAGACCGGCGTCGAGGCCGGTGACGATGTCGAAATCGTCTCGGGGCTTAAGCCCGGTGATTCCGTCATCGTGTCCGGGAACTTCCTCATTGCCGCCGAGAGCCGGCTCAAGACCGCGCTGGAGCAGTGGTGATGCACGCGGAGATGGACGGTCGCGAACCAGGCCGGCCACCCGGGTTCATTTCCCGGCTCATTGCCTTCTCGGCCGACAATCCCTATCTGATCCTGCTGTTCGTTGTGGCGGCTGCGTTCTGGGGCGTGTACGCGCTCGCTCACGGACCGCTTGACGCTATTCCCGATCTCTCCGACGTCCAGGTGATCGTCTCCACCGACTGGCCGGGGAAGAGTCCCGATCTGATCGAAGATCAGATCACCTATCCCATCTCGTCTGCGTTGCTGTCGACACCGCGCGTGCGATACGTCCGCGGACAATCATTCTTCGGTTTATCGCTCGTGTACTTGGTGTTCGAGGACGGCACCGACATTTACTGGGCTCGCTCACGCATTCTCGAATACATGAACGAGCTCCAGTCCAAGCTGCCGGAAGGCGTGGCGCCCAAGCTCGGACCGGATGCCACCAGTGTGGGATGGGTGTTCCAATACGCGCTGGTCGATACGACCGGAGCCCACGATCTCCAGGAATTGCGAAGCCTCCAGGACTGGAATTTGCGTTTTGCGCTGCAAAGCGTCCCTGGAGTAGCCGAGGTGGCGTCGGTGGGCGGGTTCGTCAAGGAATATCAAGTGCAGGTCGATCCCAACCGCCTCCTCGCCTACGGCATCACACTGCCCCAGGTCCTGAGCGCGGTGCGCGCCTCGAACTCCGAGACGGGAGGCGAAGTGCTCGAGCTGGCCGGGCATGAGGTCATGGTGCGCGGCCACGGCTACATACAATCGCCGGCCGATCTGGAACGCGTTCCACTGCGGGCGAGCGGGACGGGAACGCCCGTGTATGTGCGCGACGTGGCCCAGGTCACCCTGGGGCCGGCCATGCGCCGTGGCGTCGCCGAACTGGACGGGAAGGGCGAAGCGGTAGGCGGGATAGTCATCATGCGCTACGGCGAGAATGCGCTTCGCGTCATCGATCGGGTGAAAGAACGCCTCGATGCGGTTCGGCGAACGCTGCCCCCCGGCGTGAAGGTCGTCATCACCTACGACCGATCCGAGCTCATCCAGGCCTCGCTCAACACGCTCAAGCACACGTTGATCGAGGAAATGATCGTGGTGAGCTTGATCATCTTCCTCTTCCTCCTTCACGTGCGGAGCGCTCTCGTCCCCATTCTCACCCTCCCCTTGGCGGTGCTCTTAGCCTTCATTCCCATGCTCTACCAGCGGCTCACCATCAACATCATGTCCTTGGCCGGGATCGCGGTTGCGATCGGAGCCATGGTCGACGCCTCGATCATCATCATCGAGAACATCCACAAGCGTCTGGAAACCTGGGAGGAGGAAGGACGTCCCGGGCCGCGACGGACGGTGGTGATCGAGGCCATGCAAGAAGTGGGTCCGAGCATTTTCTATTCCCTGCTCGTGATCACGGTGGCGTTCATGCCGGTATTCACGCTGGAGGCCAACGAGGGCCGTTTGTTCAAGCCCCTCGCCTTCACCAAGACTTACTCGATGGGATTCGCGGCCATCCTCGCCGTGACGCTCACCCCTGCGCTAGCGGCCCTCATGCTGCGCGGACGGATCAAGAAGGAAGAGGAGAACCCGCTCAACCGCTGGCTCATCCGGATGTATGTGCCGGCGGTTCACTTCGTGGTACGGCGCCGGAAGGCGGTCATCCTGGTCGCCGCCATCCTGCTCGCGACCACGGTGCCCGTTTTCTTCCAGCTCGGGAACGAGTTCATGCCTCCCCTCAACGAGGGCGTGGTGCTGTACATGCCCACTGCACCGCCCGGAATGTCGGTCCGTGAAGCCGTGCACGCGCTTCAAATCATGGATCGCCGGCTCATGGAGTTCCCGGAAGTGGAGCGCGTGTTCGGGAAAGCAGGGCGAGCCGAAACGGCCACGGATCCCGCTCCTCTTTCCATGTTCGAGACCGTCGTGCTGCTCAAGCCGAAGAAGGAATGGCGAACGGGGATCACCTGGGACGGGCTGATCGAGGAAATGGATCAAAAGATCCAGCTTCCCGGCATGCCCAACATCTGGTGGATGCCCATCCAGACTCGGACCGAGATGCTGGCCACCGGCATTCGAAGTCAGCTCGGGCTCAAGATCTTCGGCGACGATCTGGCCACGATCGAGAAGTCCGCGATTGCGATCGGCGATGTGTTGGGAACCGTGCGCGGCACCCGAAGCGCCTATGCAGAGCGAACTACCGGCGGGTTCTACCTCGACATCACGCCCGATCGTGACGAAGCGGCGCGCTATGGCTTGAACGTGGCCGACGTGAACGACATCGTGGAAATAGCCATCGGAGGCAAGGTGGCCACGAGCACCGTGGAAGGACGGGAGCGCTATCCCGTGACGGTGCGTTACGCCCGCGATTTCCGCGAAGATCCCGGAGCGCTCGACCGCATCCTCGTGCCGACCTCGACCGGCGCTCAGGTTCCCTTGACCCAAGTCGCTCAGGTGCGTTACTCGACCGGTCCCGACATGATCCGAAGCGAGGACGGCAAGCTGGTCGGCTACGTGTTCGTGGATGTGGCCGGGCGTCCGATCGCGGACTACGTTTCCGAGGCCAAGAAAACCCTGGCCCACAACCTGACCCTCCCACCTGGGATTCGGACGGAGTGGACCGGTCAGTTCCAGTACTACGAGCGAGCTAAGGCACGGCTCAAGATCGTCGTGCCGCTCACGCTCTTCATCGTGGCCTTGCTTCTTTACTTCAACACGCGCTCGGTGGCCAAAACGGCGATCGTGCTGCTGGCGGTGCCGTTCTCCCTCATTGGAGCGATCTGGCTCCTGTGGATCTTGCACTACAACTTGAGCGTGGCGGTGTGGGTGGGACTCATTGCCCTGGCCGGTCTCGATGCGGAGACCGGCGTGGTCATGCTGCTTTATCTCACTCTCTCCCACGACGAGTGGCAGCGAAAAGGGAAGCTGCGCAGCTTCGCCGACCTGGAGCACGCGATCGTGGACGGTGCGGCTCGCCGGATCCGGCCCAAGCTCATGACCGTGCTCACGACCATGATCGGTCTCGTGCCCATTCTGTGGAGCACCGGCGCTGGCTCCGACGTGATGAAGCGGGTTGCCGCCCCGATGGTCGGAGGCCTCGTCACCTCGTTCCTCTTAGAGCTAACCGTTTACCCGGCTATTTACGCCCTTTGGCAGGGACGGAAACTCCGAGCATCCGAGTCGCATAAGCCAGCGGGGTGAGGGCACTTACCGAGAAGAAGCGCGCTCCGTGCAGCCCTTAAGGCCAGTTGGCGTAGAGGCCGCAGAAGGAGGAGCGGTCGGTGCGCTGGGGCGCGGACAGTGGACCGAGGTAGACGGCATTCATGACCGCTCGCGGTGCCGCATGCACGCCGTTTCGCGTGCGAAAGATGGTGCCAAAATGGCCGAGTCCGAGTGCGTGGCCGTTCTCGTGCATGGCCACGGTCTCGATGTCGTACCCTTCGGAGCCATCAGGAGACCACCAGAATTCTCGGTTCAA
>Ga0075428_100001306_pt1 | contig 26435 bp, 19 predicted proteins | sample RhiMetdeltSRZDD2_FD_75291 | JGI IMG/M metagenome (GOLD analysis project Ga0075428, IMG submission 75291) | Populus rhizosphere microbial communities from Tennessee, USA - Rhizosphere MetaG P. deltoides SRZDD2 | ecosystem: Host-associated > Plants > Roots > Rhizosphere > Soil | place: USA... | reverse complement strand
GGTGCCGGCCAGCACCCCGGGGAGCGGCTCGCGCAGCTCGCCCGCCCGCACGCTGCCGAAGACAGCCAAGAGCGCGAAGAGAGAAGATGCGATCCTCAGCGATGTTCGTTGATGTCGAGTCATGGTCCCCCCGGCGTTCGGACCTTGGCCGGAAGATACTCCGGTTCCGCGGCGAGCGCGGCGAAGATGCCGTCGCGGCAAAGGCCGCGAGACCGAGGCATGGCGAGCACGTGAACCGGCTAGTTCGTGGGTCCCGACTCCGGGCTCCCGCAGCCGGCCGCGCGTGCCTGGAGGAGCTCCCGCTCGCGGGTGTTGGTCGCCATCCGCGCGGCCTTCTCCAGCTCCGCCTTCGCTTCCGCCTTTCTCCCCAGCTTCAAGAGAAGGTCGCCCCGAACGGATGGAAGCAAGTGATAGTCCCGTAGCGTCGGCTCGGCGGCCAGCTCGTCGACGAGCGCCAGACCCTGCGCCGGCCCATAGGCCATCGACACGGCGACCGCGCGGTTGAGCTCGACGACCGGGGATCCGGTGAGCTCGACGAGGGCGTCGTAGAGCGCCACGATCCGGATCCAGTCGGTCTCCTCGGGCGTGCGTGCGCGGGCATGGCATCCGGCGATTGCCGCCTGGAGCGTGTACGGCCCGAGCGGGTGCGCGAGCGCCTCCGCGCGCTCGAGCGCCGCGAGCCCTCGGGTGATGAGCAGGCGATCCCACTTGGCCCGATCCTGCTCGAACAGCAGCAAGGGCTCCCCGCGCGAGCCGACGCGAGCCCGCGTGCGCGAGGACTGAAGCTCCATCAGGGCCAGGAGGCCGTGAGCCTCGGCATCGTGAGGCACGAGCCCGGCCAGAATCCGCCCGAGGCGCACCGCCTCCTCGCAGACTTCGGGTCGAACCCAGCTCTCCCCCGAGGTGGCCGTGTAACCCTCGTTGAAGACGAGATAGATGACCTCGAGAACCGCCGGGAGTCGTGCCCGCAGCTCGTCACCCGTCGGCACCTCGAACGGAACCCTGGCCTCCGAGAGCGTCCGCTTGGCCCGCACGATCCGCTGCGCGATGGTCGCTTCGGTGGTCAGAAACGCGCGCGCGATCTCGACCGTCGAGAGGCCCGCGATGAGGCGGAGCGTCAGCGCGACGCGTGCATCCCTCGAGAGAACGGGGTGGCAGGCGATCAGCATCAGGCGGAGCACGTCGTCGCCGACGGAGTCGTCGAGCGCCTCCTCGAGGAGCGTCGCGGACGAAGCTGCGCTGCGCTGGAGCTCGACGTGCTTGTCGTCCATCATCACCCGCCGCCGAGCTTCATCGATCGCACGGTTCTTCGCTGTCGCCATCAGCCACGCGCCGGGGTTGTCCGGTATTCCGGCATCCGGCCAGCGCTCCAGCGCGGCGAGAAGGGCCTCCTGCGCGAGGTCCTCCGCGCGATCGACGTCACGAACGAAGCGGACGAGGCCGCCAATGAGCCGGCTGGCCTCGATCCGCCACGTCGCTTCGATGGCCTCGCGTGTGAGCGCGGGGTCGCGCACGGGCTCGGCCTACGCCTTCTTCTGCCGCTCGACTTCAGCGCGGATGCGCTCCTCCTGCGCGCGGAGCTCCGGCGTGAACTCCTCGCCGAAGTCTTCCATCTCGTAGAACGGCCGAATCTCGAGCTCGGCGTCCTCGCCGGGCATCGGGTCGGGGCAGCGCCGGGCCCATTCGACGGCCTCCTCGATCGATCGAACCTGCCAGATCCAGAAGCCGGCAACGAGCTCCTTCGTCTCGGCGAACGGTCCGTCGACGACGCTGCGCTTCCCTCCGGCGAACTTGATCCGCTTTCCCTTGGAGCTCGGCTTGAGGCCGTCCCCCGCGAGCATGATCCCGGCCTTGACCAGCTCCTCGTTGTATTTGCCCATCTCGGTGAACAGCTTCTCGCTCGGCATCACGCCCGCCTCGCTGTTCTTCGTCGCCTTCACGATCACCATGACCCTCATCGTCCGTCTCCTTTTCTCCGCGGCCCTCTGCGCGCCGCCGTGTCGTTCGTGAATGCGACGAACGACGGCGGGCGAGATCGACACGAACCCGGAATGAAAATGTCGTGGCTCGAAAAGTCCCCGCATTCGGCGATTGCCAAACGTATCGAATGCTACGCCGGTAATCCCTTGACACCCTCCGTTGGAGGGCGTATCTGCTCGAACGGAGCCTGGGGGGAAGCATGAAAGGCTCTTCCCAAATCGCGGCCGGCGCGGCGCTCACCCTCGTAGCGTTGACATCATGGCGAGGGGCGGTCTCCGGGGCGCCCCGGTCCGTCGCTTCCGCAGCGCTCGATTTCGAAGCGCGGGTGCGCGCGCAGGAAGCGATCGAGCGCTCCTACTACTCCCACCAGAGTGACGCGACGAAGCCCTTCGAGCAGGCGGTCCCTCGGGCCGTCCTCGAAAAGAAGGTGCGGGCCTATCTTCTGAAGAGCGCCGCGCTGGAGCGTTTCTGGTCGACGCGGATCACCGCAGAAATGCTCGAGCGAGAGACGCGAAGGATCGCGGAGCGAACGCGACTGCCCGGGCGTCTGCAGGAGCTCTTCGCGGCCTTGGAAGGTGATCCGCTCCTGGTCCAGGAGTGCCTCGTACGCCCCGTCCTCGCCGACCGGCTCCTCCACAACCTCTTCGCCTCGGACGATCGGTTCGCGCAAAGCTCTGCGGCGGATGTCCCGGCGGACGCCCGCTTGGAGAGCTGGCTCCGATCTGTAGAGCCGCTTCTGGAGCCGCTCGCGATCGAGCCCGTCGCCTCGGCGGGAGTGCCGCTTCCCTCTCCCCACGCACGCGTCGGGCTCCCGGAAGATGACAACTCTCCTGCCGCGTGCCCGCCCGGCGATTTCTGGGACAACCGTGGACTCGACGATGTCCCCGATCCTCGCCAGCGGCACACCGCGATCTGGACGGGGAGCCTGATGATCGTCTGGGGCGGCTCCAAGTACCAGAGCAGCGGAGCGCGGTACGACCCGGCTCTCGACGTCTGGAGCCCGACGGCGACGGCCGGCGCCCCGTCCGCCCGTGAGTCGCACACCGCCGTCTGGACGGGATCCTCGATGATCATCTGGGGAGGCTCCGATCGCGGAGTGAGCGTCGGAGGACGCCTGAACACGGGCGGGCGCTACGACCCAGTCTCGAATACCTGGTCGCCGACGAGCACGACGAACGCTCCCGAGACGCGCTCCCTGCACACCGCGATCTGGACCGGAAGTCGCATGGTCGTTTGGGGTGGTGAGACGCAAGCTTTTCTCGCGTCACTGAACACGGGCGGGCAATACGATCCCGACACCGACACCTGGACGCCGACGACGACCGTGGGCGCCCCGGCCGTCAGGAAGGAGCACACCGCCGTCTGGACCGGCTCGGAGATGATCGTCTGGGGAGGAGGGACGGGAAACAACGTTGTCTTCCTGAACACCGGCGGGCGGTACGACCCCGTCTCCGACGTGTGGACCCCCGTGACGACAACCGACGCGCCGTCTATCCGGAAGGAGCACACGGCGGTCTGGACCGGCTCGGAGATGATCGTCTGGGGAGGAGGGAACGGGGCCGCTGTGCTTGCGACGGGGGGACGCTACGAACCCATCACCGACACGTGGTTGCCGATCACCTCGGCGGGCGCCCCTTCGGCTCGGCGCCTCGCCGCGGCGGTGTGGACCGGCTCGCGCATGATCGTCTGGAGCGGAGCGGGAGGGTACTCCAGCAACTATCCGTTGCTCGACGACGGCGCTCGGTACGATCCCGGAGCCGACTCATGGAGCGCCGTCTCGACCACTAACGCTCCGGTCGGGCGCGAGGGCCCGACCGCCGTCTGGACCGGAAGCGTCGCCATCTTCTGGGGAGGGCGCACTCTGGACGAGGCGCTCGGGAACACAGGGGGGCGCTACGATCCCGTGATGGATTCCTGGACTCCCACGAGTACGGGAGGTACGGGAGCGCCGTCACCGCGCACGGCCCACACCGCGGTCTGGACGGGAACTCTCATGATCGTCTGGAGCGCAGGCACGGGTGGGCGTTACGACGCGGCGCTCGACGCTTGGACACCGACCGCGACGAGCGGGGCACCCAGCCTCACCGGGCACACGGCGGTCTGGACCGGCTCGGAGATGATCGTCTGGGGGGGGAATGCCTCGTCCGTAGGGGGACGCTACGAGCCGATCTCCGACGTTTGGACTCCGACCTCACTCGTCGGCGCGCCCTCGGGACGCTCGGGGCACGCGGCCGTCTGGACGGGCGGCGTCATGGTCGTGTGGGGTGGATTCTTCGCGCAGAGCGGGCCGTGCGGCAACAATGGGGCGAGCTACCTCCGGACGGGAGGCCGATACGATCCGGCCTCCGATTCGTGGACGCCGACGACGCTGACCGGAGCCCCCGCGGGGCGCATCGATCATGTGCTCGTGTGGACCGGTGCGCGGATGATCGTCTGGGGAGGGTTTTCGCAAACCCTCCAACAGCCGGAGCCCCCGATCTGCAACAACAATTTCCTCGGCAGCGGCGGACTGTACGATCCGGTCACCGACACGTGGTCCCCGATGGCGGGAGGGCCTCCGGGAAGGCGCAGGCCGACTGCGGTCTGGACCGGCTCGCAGATGATCGTGTGGGGCGGGTTCGACTTCAACGGCACGAACACCGGTGGACGGTACGACCCTGTCGCCAACTCGTGGGCCGCGACCACCACGGTCGGCGCGCCGGGACCTCGGTCCGGCCATTCCGCCGTCTGGACCGGAGGCCGGATGATCGTTTGGGGCGGGGGATTCGACAGCCGCCTGGCAGGACCGGGAGGGATCTACAGCCCCGCGGGAGATGGCTGGGGGCCGGTCTCAGGAGTGGACGCCCCCGGCGAGCGATCGAGCCACACGGCGGTTTGGACCGGGACGGAGATGATCGTGTGGGGAGGCAGCGGCGGCAGCGGTGCCATGGGCTCCGGCGGACGGTACACCCCGGGCGTGGTGGACAGTGATGGGGACGGAACCTGCGATCCATTCGATCCTTGCCCCTTCGACGTCGCCAACGACGCTGATGGTGACCTGATCTGCGCCGGAAGCGCGTTCCAGCCTCCGATGACGGGAGCAAACGACAACTGCCCCGCGAAGGCGAACGCCAGCCAGGCGGATGTGGACGCCGACGGACGAGGGGACGTCTGCGATAACTGCCCCGCGGTCGCCAACGCGAGCCAGACGGATGGCGACGGCGACACTGTGGGGGACGCGTGCGACAACTGCTCGACGCTGGCGAACCCTCTCCAGGGCGACGAGGACGGCGACGGACGAGGGTCGCTCTGCGACAACTGTCCCTCGGCACCGAACTCCAGCCAACTCAACAGCGACCCGGATCCGGCGGGTGATACCTGCGATTGTCAGCCGCTCGACTTCACGGACTACGCGCCGCGAGAAGCGACCGGGCTCACCGCCTCGCGGTCGGGGGTGGACACGGCGGTCCTGACCTGGACCGTCGCCGTGGGAGACGCGTATTCCGTCACGCGTGGCGAGATCGCTCTCCTCTCGGCCACCAACTACGGTTCCTGCGCGGCCGAAGGCCTGACCCAGGGGACCTTCTCCGACCCCACCCCCCACGCGCCCGGAGGAGGCTTCTTCTATCTCGTCCAGGCGCAGAACGACGATTGCGGCCTGGGATCGCTGGGCTTCACATCCTCCGAGACCGTCCGCTCCAACACGAACCCGGCTCGGTGCGTCGGTCGTTCCCATACGGACCGGCACGCAGTCTCGGAGACCAATGTCTTCGGGACCGTTTCGGGCAGCTTCGCCGACACGCAGAGCTCGAACGACGTGCGGGAAGCGCTGACCGAGGAACTGAGCGGGGGAAGTCCATCGACGCGCTTCAGCCGGCTCGAGCACCGGTGGACGATCCAGGTGGCGGCGGGCTCGACACTGGAGTTCCACGTCGAGGCCCACCAGACCAACTCCTCCGACGGCGACTTCTTCCCCTTCGAATACTCGACCAATGGCACGGTTTGGATCACGATCTTCCAGAATTTCCTGGGGTCCGCCGACCCCAACTTCGACCAGACCCATTTCCTTCCGCCGAGCCTGGCGGGGCAGACGGTGATGATTCGCGTGCGAGACACCGACCGGACGCCGGGCAACGTGGCCCTCGACACGGTCTTCGTGGACGAGATGTTCATTCGCTCACTTCCCTGAGGGCGTCGCCTTCTCCAGGGTGCCACGCGGAGACCCCGAAGAATCCGTGCTCGTCGCTGCCGCAGGTGTGCCGACGAGCTTCTTCATGGGACAGTCCTCCTCCCAAATGCCTCAAGTGTCTCCCCGCGCCCCCATCGAACGCTGAAGGATTCACACCGGTCTCGGGCATCAGGTACTATCGAGCATTGAAGAACACCCTGGATCGTGGGGAATCCTAATCGTCGTGATCCCGCTCTACACCATCGCTGTATTCCTGTCCGCAGCGCTTCTCTTCACGCTCCAGCCGATGATCGCGAAGCGCCTCCTCCCCGTGCTCGGGGGCAGCCCCGCCGTCTGGAACACGGCGATGATGTTCTTCCAGATGGCGCTCCTCGCCGGATACGCCGGCGCCGATCAGCTCTCGAGACGGCTCGCCCCCGTCCCCCGGATCGCGATCCACGGCGTCCTGCTCGCGGCGGCCCTCCCGCTCCTTCCCCCGATGTTGCGGTCGAGTCCCCCCCCGACGGACGCGGGTTCGCCGATTCCTTGGCTCGTCGTCACGCTCGCCTTGTCGTGCGGACTTCCGTTCCTCGCGCTTTCGATGACGGGACCTCTCCTGCAGCATGCGTTCTCGCGAACCAATCACGCGCACGCGAACGATCCGTACTTTCTCTTCGCTGCGAGCAACGCGGGGAGCCTGGGCGGCCTCATCGCTTACCCGTTCCTGATCGAGACCACACTCTCGCTCACGGGACAGGCACGCGTCTGGTCCGGGCTCTACGTCGTGGCCGCGATGCTCGTCGTCGCGGCGGGCGTCGCCGGTGCCCTCCGTCCGCGCCTCGAGGCGCCTCCGGAGCCTCGCAAGCCGAGGCCGGTGGTCGTGGAGCGAGACGAGACCGGACGATGGAAGGAGCGCGGATTCTGGCTCCTCTGCGCCTTCGTCCCTTCGAGCCTCACCATCGGCGTGACCCAGGCCTTGACGACCGACATCCCTCCGCTCCCGCTCTTATGGGTCCTCCCGCTGGCGGTCTACATCGGCACCTTCGTTCTCGCCTTCTCCCGCGGGCGGCGGATCCCGCTCCGCGGAGTGGGGCACGTCCTGGCGCTGCTCACGATCGCCTACGCCGCATCGACGATCGTCGGACGCAATTTCAGTCCGAGGGTCGTGATCCCCCTTCACGTCGCGCTGCTCGGCGCCGCCGGGCTCCTTGCGCACGGGCGGCTCGCGCACGCGCGACCGCCGGCGCTGCACCTGACACGCTTCTACCTGTGGATCGCCGCCGGGGGCGCCCTGGGCGGGATCTTCAACGCGATCGTCGCGCCGCTCGTGTTCGTCCGGCTGACCGAGGTGCCGATCGCGTTGACGCTGGCCGTCCTCCTTCGTCTACCCGACGAGACGAAGCGCAACACGAAGCCTGGGGGCGCGAAAACCGTGCTCGACGTCGCGCTTCCCGTCGCGGTCGCCGGCTCGTTCCTGCTCGCGTCGCCCCTGTCGTTCCGGATGCTCGGGATCAGGCCGGACGATCTCCTCAAGATCCAGGCGGGTCTCCCGGCGACGGTCCTGCTCTTCTGCATGCCGAAGCGCGCGCGGTTCGCCGCCGGCGTGGCGGCATTCTTCCTGGCCGCCCAGGTCGAGGCGTCGCTCCTGTCGCCCGTGCTCCGGCAGGAAAGGACCTTCTTCGGCCTCCTCCGGGTCGCCCGGTTCGAGCGATACTTGCGGAAGGTCGATGCGAGCGGCCACGCCAGGCTCGAGCCGATGGCGGCGATCGCTCTCGAGCATGGCTCGACGCGCCACGGAACGCAGCTCGTCGATCCGAAGCTGCAGAGCGTTCCGACGACCTACTACCACCCGTCGGGACCGATCGGACAAGTATTCGAGAGGCTCGGATCGGGGGGCAGGCTCCGCGAGGTCGCGCTCGTCGGTCTCGGAGCGGGGACGCTCGCGGCGTACGGCGAGCCGGGGCGGCGGTTCACCGTGTTCGAGCTCGACCCGGAGGTCATCGCGATCGCCCGCGACGAGCGGCTGTTCACGTACGTGGCTCGATCCCGATCGAAGATGGCGTTCGTTCCGGGAGACGGACGGCGATCGCTCTCGCGGGTCGATGACGGCGCCTTCGACCTGATCGTGCTCGACGCCTTCAGCTCCGACGCGGTCCCGATCCATCTCCTCACGCTGGAGGCATTCCGGACGTATCTCCGGACGCTGGCTTCCGGCGGCCTCATCGCGTGTCATCTGACGAACGACGATCTCGACCTGGTTTCCGTCGTCCAGGCCGCCGCCGTCGAGCTCGAGCTCTCCGGCCTCGCGCGGTTCGACCGGGTCGCCAACGAGCAGGAGTTCTACGAGGGGAAGGAGGCCTCGGTGTGGGTCGTGCTCGCGCGAGAGGCCGCGACTCTGGCGCCGCTGGCCTCCGACGAGCGGTGGAAGACCCTGCCGCCTGCCCTCCAAGACGGCAATCGGGCGTGGACCGACGAATCGTCGAGCCTGTTCGAGGTGATGCGCCTCCAGCCTTGACGAAAGCTTCTTCATGGTGGCACTCGCCTTGTCGGTGGCCACGGTGTGCTCGCTGCCGATCGGACGTTACCTCGGCGACCGACGCGGGGTAAGATTCCTTCACTGCAACGGGGAGTTCTCGAGGATCTGCGCGGGAGTCCGAACACTGGCGGACCTATCAACCGCCACGAGGAGGCAACATGAAGAGAAGGACCGCGAATTGGTTGGTGCTCGCGAGCTTGACATCGGCAAGCCTGGCGCTGGTGGCCGCGATCGCCGTCCCGGTCGAGGCAGGACCGCCGAGGAACTGCCGATTCGTATCGTGCCCCCCGCCCGCCTGCGAGTACGGGGAACACATGGAAGTACCTCCCGGGCAGTGCTGTCCCGTCTGCGTCCCGGACTAGAACTGCACTGGATGGGATTCGAAGCCGAACTTACCGATTGACGAGGAGGTCATCCGATGAAGAAGAAGACGTTCGCCGCCGCACTGTTCGCTGTCGTCGCTTGGGGAATCTTCGTCGTCCTCACGCCGCCGGCCCTGTCGATCGACTGCTCGCTCGTTCGGTGCCCCGGCTGCCCCGACGGGTACGAGTTCAAGCCGACGGGGAACAACTGCTGTCGCTGCGTGCCGATCCACCACTGAACGCGGCGTACATCGAAGGAACGCCTTGCGGCGCCGAGCGGGGACGTGCCTCCCGTTCGGTCGCCGTTAAGGTGGACCCGCTCCAGCGGGGAGTAGACTCCAGGCGGGTCGGGCTCGATCGCTCTGCCTCGTGGCGATGGTCGAGTCGGGAGCTCCACGCGCCACGCCTTACTCGCCCTCCCGTGGAGGACTCTCGATGCGGAAGAAGCTTTTCTGTTTGCTGATCGGAACGATCGCCGTGCTCGGGCTGAGCGCCCTGACGAGCGCGCCCGCGCAAGCCAAGAGCTGCCCGAGAGGCTCGCACCTCGTCGTTTGTCCCACCTACAGCTTCTGTTGCCCCAACAATGCGTTCTGCGTCTGTTTCCCGTAGCGGGGGTCCAGCCATGAGAAAAGTCTTCGCGTCCGTCGTTCTCGTCATCATCGCGTTGGGCACGCTCGCCGTGGCGATTCCGACTCCCGTCGCGAATGCGTGCCTGCACTGTCCGCCGATCTACGACTGCCCGCCTTGCTACAAGGTCGGAGGTGGTAGCTGCTTCAAGTGTCCGACCTGCGTACCGATCAAGGGCTGCCAACCTTAGCTCGCGAGGGCGCGGCGAAATCCTAACCGCAGCCGAACGGCACGGACGTCGCCGCGCCCATTTCATCGAGAACCGCGAAGCGTCGCGCGACATGGGGTGTCGGACCCATATCGGCGCGCATCGGAGCGGGGTACAAGGTGGGTCGCTCATCGCACGGCTCAACGGCGAGCCGATGCGCACGCCCGAACCCCACGGGCCGAAAGGAGTCCCCCATGCACCGTTCACGCCTTCCGATCCTCGCGCTCGGCGCTGTCTTCGCGATCGCCAGCGCGGCGAGCGCCGCGTCGCCGATCGACGCGCCATCCGCCGACAAGTTCTGCAACAAGCTCTGCATCATCGGATCCCACTGCGTGCCGACGCCGAACGGCGGCGTCTGCGTGCCGGGAGACGGCGTCGCGGTCGCGGGTGCGACCGATGCCGCGAGCGCGGCCGATCAATCGGCTCCGGCGTCGGTCACCGTCGAGGCGGCCGACTCCATCGACGCGACGGGCTCGGTCGAAGCGACGGACACGGCGGCGACGCCGAACTCCGTCCCCGACGACTGTCTCGTCGCGGCCAACGAGGGTGACGGCGTGATGAGCAGCGCTTCGGCGCACTGTCCGCCGTGCACGATCCTCTGCCCGGTCGGGACCCACGTCGTTCAGAACGGCAAGTGCGAGTGCAAGTGCGTGGGGAATGCAGGCTGATGTGAGGCTCTGATGGGCGGTTGCGGCGACCGGCCGCAACCGCCCTTTTCCGAAACGATCGCGAGGCTACCGGACCGACGTCGGTCCGATATCCCCGGGGACGCAGTGAGTCGCCTTCGCGCAGTCCGCCTTGCACTGGTTCGAGTACGTGCACGCCCCGTCGCAGATCACGGGAGCGTAGATCGCCGGGCACACGCAGTTGGGCCTGGGCGTGGGACAACCGCCTCCACCTCCCGGCTTCCCGGCAAAAAGCTGTCCGACACCCGCGGAGCCCGCGGCGATCGTCATCAGCACGATCGCGTATCGAATCGTCCGTCTCATCGTTCTCCTCCTTGGAAAAACAGCGATTCTCGCCGCGACGCTCACAGTGGTCAACCCGGCCGCGGCTCGATCAAGATCCGAGCCGAGCTCACACGATCCACGCCAGGTCAGCAGGGATACCCCTGCGTGCACTGCAGCGGACTATTGGGGTCCGGCTTGCAGGTCGTCACGCCGTTCACCGTACAGCAGCGATTCGGGACGCTACAGATGCACTTGTACGTGCAAGCGCCGATCGCCGCTTCCGCCCGGTCGAACAGGGACGCGGTACCGAACGCGAGCACACCCAGAACACCCAGAACGGTCAGAGTCTTGCGACGCATGGAATGCCCTCCTATGCACGGGATTTGGCCATGGATCCGCGGTCGGGTCAACCGCAGCCTTGTCCTTGACGGCGGCCACCTGCAGGCGTATTCCAGGGCGGTTCCGCGCCGTCGAGCCGGTCACCGAGCGCGGCCAAGGAGGACGTCATGAAGGAGAACGTTCCGGTCCTGAATCTCGAGGTCGAGGAGATCGAAACCCGCGAGCGCACGGGCGGATGCTCCACATCGTCGAGCACCTCGCGCCTGTGCACGTGCGCGTGTAGGTACACGACGACCCTCTCGGCGGTGGCGCAGAGGTAGCCGTCCCCAAAGAAATTTCCCGGCGCTAGTGGCAATCGAGCGGCCGACCGAGATATCTAGGAGAGCGCCCGGTACCCCGCGCCCATTTGGGGGTGGCCGCGGGTCTTGGGTGAGAGACGGAACCGGGCGCTCAGGCCGTGAACGTACGAGGTTGCGCCTCGCGCGTGATGCACTTAACTCGTGCGGTGGGTTGCCGGAAGGTAACGACCGCCGATCCGGAATACGCCGACGTCACCGAGCGCCCGGGACGGTTTCCTAGGCCTGCCTCGATGCGTCCCACCAGACTCACAAACACGAAGGGCCGAGAGCGAAGCGCGTGCGAGTACGACGCGTCCGCTCCCGGCCCCGGGATGCACTGACGAGTCCCTACTTGTTCGGCACGCAGACGGGACAACACTGGCCGGGCGGGATCACCGTGTGCTCGTTCGGCAGGCAGTCGGGATAGGCGCAGAGCACGATCCTGCAGTTGATCGGCGGTCGAGCCTGGGCCGGTGCCGAAACGAGGCCCACGAATCCGATCAGTCCGATCGCAACGCTCAGAAACGAAAGCCACTTCGCCGTCTTCTCGCGCATCGATTCCTCCTCGTGGTATGTGAAGCGGCTCGCGTGACGCATCGATTGCTCCACGCGGGCCGAGCGAGTCCAGCTCAATAGGTCTCGAACGGAACGCACCGGCAGCAATCGTCCGGCGTAGGGGAGAGGTAGTACCCGATCGGGCACTGCGCGCACGACACCCAGCGGCAATCGTTGTCGGGCGGTGGAAGGGGGAACGGGATGGGATCGGCGAGCGCCACGCTCCCCGCCGCCATGACGGCGAGAAGCGCGAAGACGAGGGAGAGTCTTCGGATGTTCATCGAGCGCCTCCGTCCGCTCAGGACGCCGGATTACCGGGAACGCACGGCCCGGGCGCGCAGGCGCGGTCCGCGTAGCACTGGTTGCTGTACGTGATCCCGTCGGCGCAGGTCACCGGGTTCCAAACGTCGAGGCAATAGATGTCCTTCGGGCAGCCTCCCGGAGGCGGTGGCGGAGGCGGCGGCGGGGGCTTCTTGCCCGCGTAGGCCAGAGTGCCGGCCAGGGCGACCGCCGCGAGGGCGAGACACAACGAGACCTTCAAGCCTTGGATCGCTCTCTTCATGAGGACCTCCTGTCAAAAACGTGGTTGGTGAGCGTCTGCCGAGTATACCCGCTCGACTACTGCGGCGCGCACTCCGGACAGGGAACGCCGAGCCGCACGCAGATCGGCCTGCCGGTACACCCGTAGCAGCAGTGGGTGTTCTGGGAGCAGTGCTTGGTCGCGCAGGTGTCGCCGGCCGCGACGGCCGGCTGGAAGGCGGTCGCCGCGATCGAGATCGCCGCCACGAACGCGAACATCGAGAGAGCCATCATCCATCGACGCATGTCGCTTCCTCCTTGGTGGGGACGGTGCATCTTACGGGCACGTGCCGCCGATCACGCGGGGCCTGTCGCAGGAGCCGAGTCCGACGGCTTCGGGGCGCTCGACAGGGGAGGCCCCGTCGAATCCGGCTCCGTAGCTCCCTTCGGCGGACGCGGTCTGCCCTACGACCACGAAGTAGATCAGCTCTCCGGGGGCCGGATCGCCGGGGTCGAACGAGGCCGCGCCCGTCGTGCCGAGCCCGCACGCGGCACCGGTCCACACGGGCGCGCCGACGATCGGTCCGGTCCCCCAGTAAACCGCGTCGTCGAGGGCGCCGCAGGCCGGCGTGTACGCGAGGGTGACCGCGGTTCCGGCCGCCGCGCGCGCGGCGGTCATCGGTCCCGCCTCTGCCGGGTCGGGCGCGGTGCCCGGAGCACAGATCTGCCGGAACAACGCGTTCGTCACCGAGACGTCGTCGATCCACCACCCCGCGCCGGTTCCGGTCGCGTCCGATCCGAGGCGCCATCGCAGCTTGATGTTCTTGCCGGCATACGCGGCGAGCGATCCCGTGAAGTTCGACGCCGGGTACGTCGGCACCGCGTTGTTCTTCGAGAAGACCGTGCCGGTGAACGTCTTGGGGAACCCGCAGGCGTTGCCGGTGTTTCCCAAAGCATCGGGGTAGTTCACGGTCGTCAGCTTGGTCCAGGTCGAGAAGGAGGGACCCTCCGCGACCTCGACGATCCCCGCATCCCAGTTCGCTTCGATCGAGTACTTCGTGGCGAAGGCCAGCACCGACCCCGACTGCACGCTGATCGCGGGGGAGGTGAGGGCGGTGCAGACGTTGTTCCCGTAGGTGCCCGTCGCGTATACGGCGGGGCCGCCGTGGCCGCCGGTGGGCTGGATCGACCAGGGAGGCGTGCCCGAGAACGTCGCCGGGGTCGTATCTCCCGCGTCGTCCACCCACGTTCCGGACGCCTGCGGGCCCGTCGGGGCCGCGCTGCGGACCACGCCGTTGCCGTCGTCGGCGCCGCTCCCGGAATCGACGGCGCGCACGACGTAGTAATAGGTCGTTCCGTCCGCGAGCGCGGCGTGATCCGTGAACGCCGTCGCGGTCAGCCCGGAGGCGACCACGTTCCCCGGCCCCGGAACGAATCCCGGGGTCGTTCCCCTGTGGACCCGATACGTCACGCCGCCCCCGCACCAGGCGGAGGCGGAAGGCCACGAGAGCTGGACGCCGCAGGTCGTCCCCTCCGCGTTCACGGCGGAGGTCAGTCCGGCGAACGCCGGGCCGACGAAGCAGATTCCCGTCGTGCTCGCAGCGGCCTCGGCGGAGTTCCCCGAATCGCACGGCTGCATCGCGCGGACGACGTAGTGGTAGACCGCATTGGCGGAGACCGTCGTATCGGCGTGGGAGGTTTGGGGGGCGGGAACCGACGCGATCTCCGTGTAGGGGCCCCCTGCGGCGAGCGAGCGCAGCACGCGGTACTCGACCGCGCCGATCGCCGGAGACCACGACACGTCGATCCGGTTGTCCCCGTTCCCCGCGGCGGCGACGCCGCCGGGGGGGGTCGGAGGAATCAGAGCGGCGTCGAGCGTGGCGGGGCCGCTCCCGACCGCGACCTGCGAGGTCCACGGGCAGTATCCCGGCTTCGAGAACGTGAGGTGATAGGTCTGCCCGGTCCGGGCGAGCCAGTGGTACGTCCCGTTCGGCGCCGAGCGCCTCGGGGATTCGCCATGGGTGAAGGTGATCTCCTGCGCGGCGATCGTCGCCTCGAGCGGCTGGCCGGTCACGGCGCTCGTCACCTTGCCGCGGATCTGCGGGCCGTCGAGCGTGCGGTTGAGGAAGAACTGCCAGGCGACGCGCTGGCGCTGCACGGTGACGTCGCGCCAGGTCGCGTAGTCCGGCTGGAACGACGACGAGCTGGCCTCGATCGTGTAGGCGTACGTTCCGTGCTGCGCGTACCAGGTATCCACGCTTCCGCCGTCGACCAGGTAGATCGCGGACCAGATCGGACCGACCGTGTAGGAGTTCACCTGGCCGGCGTCGTCGAGGAGCATGGCGTTGAGGCTCCGGGCCACCTCGTCCATCGCCGTCATCTCGTCGGGGTTCTGGCAGCCGTACGAGTACATGATGTACTCGCCGTACGTGTGATACGAGAGCGCGTAGAAGGCGTGCGCGTCCGCGGCGAGCTGGAGCATCCCCTGGGTTTCCAGCTCCGAGCCGGGCTCGAACCCGCGATACGTCTCGTCCGCGCAGCTCGCGCTGGAGCCGTTGCAGCTCCCCCAGGCGAACGGGTAGTTGCGGTTGACGTCCACCGCGCAGGCCGGGTGGCGGTTCTTCCTCCACATGTTGTCGTGCTGGAAGACGTAGAGGGAGCCGTCGGGATTCACGCTCGGGACGATGATGATGTGGATGCCGTCGACCCAGCGCTGCACCTGGGGATCGGTCGCGTACCGCGAGGTCAGGTAGTCGATCATGTCCTTCGCGATCTCGGCGGTCATGACCTCGCGGGCGTGGTGCTGCGCGTCGAGCACGAAGACAGGCCGGTCGTCGGGGACGCCGACGTTCGCCGTGATCTCGACCGCGTACTGGACCTGGCCTTCGTAGAGCGGCCCGGTCAACGCGAACTTCCGCGCGATCGCGGGGTGCGCCGCCACCACCTGGTCCACGAACGCGACCAGCTCGATCGGGTCGGTGTAGTCCTGGAGCGCCGCGATCGACTCGGCGTCGTTCGTCCGCTCGATCGTGTAGACGTAGCCGAGGGCCTCGAGGCGGTCGAGGTCGTCCGCGGTGGCGACGACCCCGACCTCGAGCTGCTTCTTGTTCACTCCCGCGACGTCGAATCCGGCGCGCTCGAGCTCCGCCGCCGCGTCGAGCGAGCCCACGCGGACGTGAACCAGGTACTTCGTCGTCGGCCCTGCGACCGCCTGCGTCAGGCCGAGGGCGGCCGCGAGCACGCCCGCGACGAGACTCGTCGTCGGGCGCGCACGTTGGCTCGGCATCGTGTTCTCCGGCGGGTGACGTCCCGCGTGCGCGGGACGTCACCTCGACTGATCCGGATCAGGGGCAGTTCCCGCTTTGCACCACGCGGGCCCGTCCCGCCGATTCCGATCCGTAGGAGCTGTCCGCCACGCCGTCGAAGAACTGGACCGCGTAGAAGAAGGCATGCCCCGGAGCCGGAATCGCCGTGTCTTCGTGGCCGGTCGTCGTTCCGTCGATCGAGTCTGTCTCGATGCAGGTGACCTGACCCAGATCGATGTTGGAGCCCTGGATCCGCAGCGCGCCCAGGTCGCCCCGGACGACGTCGTAGGAGACGGCGCCGTTCACGAGCGGCCACGTCACCCTCGTCGCGGTCTTGCCGTTCACCGAGAGCGCGAGCGGCTCGACGACGTTGCCGAGATCGTGAGGCGCCAGGTTCGACGCCGGGGCGGTCGTCGTGTTCCCCGAGTCGTCGGTCACGCGGTAGACGGCGGTGTAGGTGCGGCCGGTCGCATGACCGTCCCGCTCCGCGCGCAGCTGGACCGCCCGATCGTCCGTTCCGAAGGCCGCGCCCTGGATGTCGTTCGTCGTCTGTCCGTCGCCGCTTCCGGCCATGTCGTCCGGCTCGCTCGACACGAGGGAGACCAGCACGACGGACGGAGTCGGATCGCACACGTCGACCGCGGTCACCTCGTACGTGACGTCGACCATGCGGTGGTTCGGAGGCCAGAGGATGTCCGGCTCCGCGTTCACCGCGAGGGTCGGCGCGGTGGTGTCCACGACCGTCACCGAGACCGTGCAGCTCGCGCTGTGCCCCGAGCCGTCGAGCGCGGTGAACGTGACGTTGGTGGTGCCGAGCGGGTAGGAGCCCGAGGCGTTCGCCCCGCCCGCGTTGTGGTTGTTGGTGATCGTCACGCCGCCGCAGACGTCGGCGGCGGTCGCGGGGCCCAGCGTCACGATCGCCTGCAGATTGCTCTGGCATTCGACCGTTGCCGCGCTCGGGCAGAGGATCGACGGTGCCTGCGTGTCGGTGACCGTCACGGAGACCGTGTCGGGATCCGAGCTCTCGTAGCCGTCGTCGACGGTCAGCGACGCCGTCGTCGTCCCGAGCGGGAAGAACCCGGTCGGCGTCGCGCTGGACGGGTCGTTGAACGTGACGCCCGGAGCGCTCCACGACCAGGTCAGCGGATCGTTGTCCTGATCGCTCGAGCCGGTGCCGTTGAGAGTGGCGGACGCGCCGCCGCCGGTGCACTCGAGGGTCTGCGGCGAACCCGCTTCCGCCAGCGGCTTGTAGTTCACCGTGAGCGTCGCGGCGAGGTCCGTCGTCGCGAGGTACGGGTCGTTGTGCGCCGCGAAGTGCAGCGTGGCCTCGTGCACGCCGTGATCGAGGTCCGTCGAGTCGAGCGTCACCGTCACGTCCTGGCAGGCTCCCGCCGCCAGAACGCCGCTGTCCGGCGCGGCGGTCGCCCACACCGGGATCGACGCGATCTGGACCGCGAGGCCGTTGTGCACGTATGCGGAGTTGTAGACGACCGTCAGGCCGTCCGTCCGGCTCGCGTCCTGGATCCCGATCGTCGCCGAGTTCAGGGTCCCGGACACGGACAGGTACTGATAGACGATCCGGCCGTCGGGATAGAGGATCAGCTCGTAGGTGTAGAGACCGGTCAGCCCGGCGCCCGTGTAGTGCGGGACGTTGGCGTACTCGAGGATGAAGCGCGTGCCGTCGTTGTAGTAGTACGCGCGCGCGCTCCCGGACGCGGGCCGGAAGTCCTGGTCGTCCCAGAACGGCGCCAGCAGGTTCGCCGGGTAGGAAGTGCCGCCGGTGGGCAACGCCTGGTTGTCGTAGGCGGACAGGCCGCTGGACACGGTGCTGGTGAACGAGGCCCAGCCGTTCGTGTTGACGTTCAGGGTCGTGAACGTGTTCCCGTAGAACGGAACCGCGAACCCGATCGGGATGCCGGTGACGACCTCGTCGTCGGCATCGAGGGCGAGGATCGGCGTGCCGATCCCGGTGATGTCCGCCCAGCTGAACACGGGCCCGCCCGGTTCGTCGGAGTCGGTCCACCGGTAGCCGAAGGCGTCCGGCCCGCCGCTGCCGAGGATGCCCGGCTGCGTGTCGAGCTCGTCCTTGCCGTGCGGGACCGGCTCGTGCTGGACCACCGAGCCGCCCGAGACGATGTTCGTCCCGGAGGACCAGCTGAGATCCGATCCGCCGGTGTTGCAGACCTGCACGGTGCGGGTCGTCGTCGAAGACGGCGGCAGGAACGCCGACAGGCTCGACGGCGAGACCGCCAGCTCCGGCGCTCCGACCGCGGAGCCGGACAGAGGCACCACGACCGTCGGCTCGTCGGGATCTCCGCTCGTGATCGTGAGCGCACCCGAGCGCAGCCCGACGGCGGTCGGCGCGAAGGTCACCGTCACCGGGATCGATCCTCCCGGAGCGATCGCGACCGGCGGCGTCAGCCCGGTCTGACTGAAGTCGCCGCTGACGGAGGCTCCGGTGATCTGGAGCACGTCGGTGCCGACGTTGCGGACGGTCGTCACCAGTGTCCTCGTGTACCCGACGTAGGTCGTCGCGTACGACAACGGCGAGGGCGCCGCGTCGATGTCGGCGATCCCCGTGACGTGCAGGGCCGCCGGGACGCGGATCAGCCCGTTCGCGGGGTCGTTGGTGGTGATGTCGATGTTGGCCGCGTAGTTGCCCCCGATCAGGTCCGTGGCGTCGAACGTCAGGTCGAGATCGATCGAGGCGCCCGGTGCGAGCGTACCCGATTCGGGCGAGAGGGACAGCCAGCCCGCGGGCGGCTGGAACTCGACCGCGAGGTTGTTGTGCACGTAGTTGGCGTTGAAGACGACGGTCAGCCCGTCGTCCCGCGTCGCGTTCTGGATGCCGATCGTCGCCTCGTTGAGGCGCGTCCCCTGCATGTTGAGGTACTGGAACACGATCCGTCCGTTGCGGTACAGGATGATCTCGAACGTGTACGGCCCGCCCGAGGTCAGTCGCGGCACGGCGACGTACGAGAGGATGAACCGCGTCCCGTCGTTGTAGTAGTACGCGTCGCCCAACGTCGAGAACGTCAGATCATCGTGGAACGCCGCCAGCATGTTCTCCGCCGTGGACGTGCTGGGGAGCTGGAAGTTGTTGAAGCTGCCCGTCGTCGTCGCGTTCGTGAACGACAGGTACCCGTTCGTGTTCGCAATCAAGGAGCTGAACGTCGCTCCGTAGAACGGGAACGGGAACCCGATCGGGATGTTCTGGAAGACCTGGTCGTCGCCCGTGAACGGGATCGGGGTGCCGATCGAGGTGATGTCCACCCAGCCGAAGGCGGGTCCCGACGGGGCGTCCGAATCGCGCCAGGTGTAGCCGAAGACGTCCGGGCCTCCGGAGCCGAGCCCGCCCTCACGCGTGTCGGGCTCCTCCTTCTTCAGCTCGGGGCCGTGGTCCACGGTGACGGTCGCTCCGCTGTTGAGCGCGATCAGCGTGGAGAAGTTGAGGGCGGAGCCGCCGTTGTTGGCGAGGTGCAGCGCGCGGTGCAGCACGGAGCCGGCGTTGGCGGACTCGTTGAAGGACGACGGCGACCAGGCCGTCACGGGGGGCAGGATCGCGGTGCCGGTGACCGCCATGGTCCGGTTCCCGTTGACCGGGTCGTCGCTGACGATGTGGACGTGGGCGTTGAGCGCGCCCGGCGTCGTCGGCTGCCACCTCAGGTTGAACAGCCGCGCGGCTCCCGGGGCCAAGGGGAACGCGGCCTCGGGGATGTTCTCGCCTTCGAGCGCCGGCTCCTCGACGACCAGGCTCGGATCGTCGGAGAAGACGTCGGTGACGTTGAGAACGTCGGTTCCCGTGTTCACGACCTGGAACGAGGTCAGGTAAGAGTAGCCGGTGAACCGGGTGCCGTAGGCGAAGGACGTCGGAACGACGGAGGCGATCGGGGCTCCGATGACCGTCAAGGTCGCGGGCACCTGCTCGGTCGCCTGGCCCGGGACGTTCGTCGTGAGGACGATCGCGCCGTTGAGCACGCCGCCCAACCGATCCGTCGAGTCGAACTTCACGCTGAAATTGGCGGACTGCCCGGGCGGGACCACCGCGTGGCTGGGCGTGACGCTGAGCCAATCGGGGGTGCGGCTGATCTGGATGGCGAGGTTGTTGTGGACGTACGCCCCATTGTTGACCATCTGCAGGAAATTGGTCGGCGTCGTCGTCTGGACGTTCTGCATGCCGACCGTCGCGCTCGTGACCGACCCCGTCATCGTGAGGTATTGCACGACGACCTTGCCGTTCGGGTAGAGCAGAACTTCGAAGTTGTAGTCTTCGCTCGTCGTCCGATTGAAGACGTTCTTGTACATGATGATGACCTTGGTCCCGTCGTTCTGCCAGAACACCCGCGAGGTCCGGGCCGGGGTCCCCGCGTTGGTCCGGAAGAACAGATCGTCCCAGAACAGGGCGATCGAGTCGCGCGGGAGCGTCGTGTTCGGCAGCGCCGCGTTCGAGAAGGTGTTGCTCGTGCTGGCTGTGTTGAAGCTGATCCAGCCGTTGGTGCAGACCCTCACGCCCGTGTAGTTGGCGCCGTAGAACGGGAAGGTCATCCCCATGTTGGCGATCGTGGCGGAGGCGTCGTCGCCCGTGAGCGAGAGCTGCGTGCCCGTCGCGCTGATGTCCACCCAGCCGAACGTCGGGCCGCCGGAGGCGTCCGAGTCCTTCCACCGGTAGCCGAAGCCGTCGGGGCCGCCGGCGCCGTTGATCCCGACATCGTCCGAGTAGACCAGCTGGCCGTTCCCGAGATTGGCGGCGGCGTCGACGACGAGATCGGGCCCGCCGGTGTTGGTCACCGTCAGGTTTCGCGTGACCGTGTTACCGGAGAAGAGCGATTCATTGAACGAGGTCGGATTGACGATCATCACCGGGGACGGGACCGAGTTGCCGGTCACGGGGACCGTGATGCTCGGCTCGCCGGCGTCGTCGCTGTTCACGGTGAGCGACCCGCTGAACCCGCCGAGCGCCGCAGGGGTCCAGGTGACCGTGACGTTCTGCGAGGCGTGCGGCGCGACGTTGAACGAGTTCGGGACGGCGGTGAGCTGGCCGGGGTGGCTCGACCCGATCCCGGACACGTGCAGGGTGTCGGTGCCGTTGTTGGCGACGATCAGCGTGCGCGTGTAGGGCTGGCCGAGGAAGCTCGTCCCGAAGGCGAGGGACGCGGGCTGCACGCTCGCGTCGGGGGCGCCGATCACGTGCAGCGAGGCGCTGACCACGAGGTCGGGATGCGCCGGATCGTTGGTGAGGATGTGGACGCTGGCGGGGTACGTGCCGCCCTCGAGGCCGGAGGCGTCCATGTGCAGGTTGATCGACTTCGAGCCGCCGGCGGAGATCCGCCCCGAGACCGGGAGCGCCGTGAGCCACTGCGGGATCGCGGAGATCCGCACGGCGAGGCCGTTGTGAACGTAGAGCTGGTTGAACGCGACCTGCAATCCGACCGTCTTCGTGGCGTTCTGGATGCCGATCGTGGCGCTGTCCTGCGGCGTTCCCATCGTCAGGTACTGGAACGTGATCGCGCCGCCGGGCTCGATGATCGCCTGATACGTGTACGGGCCACCGCTCGAGTGATGCGGGATGTTGTTCCACTGCACGATCGCCCGATTGCCGAAGCTCTGGAAGAAGACCTGGCCGCCGGAGATCGCGTCCTGATCGTCCCAGAACGGCGCGATCAAGTTTTCCGGGGCACCCGAGTTCGGGAGCGGCTGGTTGGAGTACGACGTGGCCGTGCTGGTGAACGAGAGCCAGCCGTTGGTGCACACCTGAATCGAGCCGAACAGCGTCCCGTAGAACGGGGCGTTGAAGCCGAGCGGGATCGGATCGCTCGTGTCGTCGTCACCGGTGATGGCGACCGGAGTGCCGGTCCCGGAGATGTCGGTCCAGCTGAACGTCGGGCCGCCCGGCTGGTCGCTGTCGGTCCAGCGGTAGCCGAAGCTGTCCGGTCCGCCGGAGCCCGCGACGACGGGATCGCCGTGGCGCGGGTCGGGCTCGTCCTTCCCGAGGTCGAGGAACGGATGGATCGCCATCGGCTCGCCGAGCGTGGGGGGCGGGATCTCGAAGTCGAGGGTCCCGTCGCCGATGTTCGAGAGGACGACCGAATGGTCGGACTCCTGCCCCGTCAGCAGGTCGTCCGAGACGGAGGTCGGGGCGACCTGCCCGGTCGGGGGCGGAAGGGTCGAGGCCGTTGCGACGTTCGAGATCGGCCCCGCATTCCCCCACTCGTCGAAGGCCTTCGCGGCGAAGTAGTAGTAGGTGGACGCGGTGAGGCTGCGCACCTCCATCGCCTCGGCCGTGCCGTACGGGCCGGGAGTCGGCTCGTTCCCTGCGCGGGTCGCCGCGGCCCAGCTCCCTTCGGTGATGGTGGACGTGGAGTAGCGCACTTCGTACGAGTTGGCCCGGCCGACGTTGCCGTCGTCCCCGGGCGCCGTCCAGGTCAGCCCGATGGTGTTGGACGTGGGATCGATCGGCGCGAGGTCGTTGATCATCCCCGGATTGGTGGTGTCGGGCTCGGCGATCGCAAAGAAGATGTTGAGGCGGCCGTTGCTGACGCACTTGCCGGCGAGCGCCGGGATGTCCACCGCCGAGTTCATGAGGATGTTCTTGACCTGGGCCACCGGGATCGCGGGCGCGCTCACCGACAGGACGAGCGCGTAGGCGCCCGCGACGTGAGGCGTCGCCATCGAGGTCCCGGAGAGCAGGCCGTACTGGTTGCCGGGCAGGGTGCTGAGGATGTCGACGCCGGGCGCCCCGATGTCCACCGAGGCCGCGCCGAAGTTCGAGAACGAGGCCAGGTGATCGTCGTCGTCGGTCGCGGCGACCGAGATGATGTTCGCAAGGTCGTACGCGGCGGGGTAGGACGGGCTCGTGTCGCTGTTCGCGCCGTTGTTCCCGGCGGCGGCGACGAACGCGATGTTGGCCGCGCCCGCGGCGGCGATGGCGTCGTACAGCGTCTGCGAGAACGCGCCGCCTCCCCACGAGTTGCTGGTGAGGTTCACGCCCATCATCGTCGCGTACTGAACCGCGAGGACCGCGTTCGCCGTGGTGCCGCTCCCGCCGGAGTTGAGGAACTTGATCCCCATGATCCTGACGTTCCAGTTGACGCCCGTGACGCCGGTGCCGTTGTTCCCGACGCCGCCGATGGTTCCGGAGCAGTGCGTGCCGTGTCCGTGGTCGTCGAACGGATCTCCGTCGTTGTTGACGAAGTCGTAGCCGTGAACGTCGTCGACGTACCCGTTGTGGTCGTCATCGACGTTGTTGGCGGGGATCTCGCCCGGGTTCGTCCAGATGTTCGCCGCGAGGTCCGGGTGGTTGTAGTCCACGCCGGTGTCGATCACCCCGACCAGCACGTTGGAGCTTCCGGTCGAAACGTTCCACGCGATGTCGGCATCGATGTCCGCGCCGGCCGTCCCGCCGGTCTGTCCGGTGTTGTGCATGCCCCAAAGCTCGGGGTAGCGCGGATCGTTCGGCGTGACGTCCAGGCTCAGGAGGTAGTTCGGCTCGGCGTACTGGATCGCGGCGTCGCGCTTCAGGCGCGCGACGGCCTGGAGGACGTCCACGTTCGGTCCCAGCCGCCACTGGACGGCGGACGACGCGAACGTCCGAAGCTGCGTCGCTCCGAGCTCCCCGATCAGCCTCACCCGGTCCGCCGCGGGCGCGCCGCTCTTGAATTTGAGCAGGATCTCGCCCGGGACGAAGGCCGGACCGTTGGGAGCCGGGGTCTGCATGCTGCCGACGAGCGGCAGGGCCACCAGCATGAAGATGGAGAACAGGACGACGACGCGCGCTCTCGACATGGAACCCCCTCCGCGGCGACCGACTCGCCGCCCGAACCTTCTCGGCGCTAGATCGATTGGATGGCGCGACCCCCCGGACACCGGACGAACGTGCAATCGTTACCAGGCGGCGCCCCGGGGGGAGGGGAAAGACAGCAGGCGCCGCGTCTCAACAAGCCACTACGTGCCGGTACACCGGCGACTCAACCGACGGATCCGTACCCGCACCCGATGTTCTACGCGCATTCCCCTCGCGACTCAAGACCGAAGTTGATTCGGCCGCGATGCTGCCCTCGAAGAGCGCGGCCGGAAGCCGGATCCGGTCTCCGGCTCCCGGCCGATGGGTCATTCCACGCGGGTCGTGGACGGATCGGTGGCGAGCACCGAGCAAGGCTGCGTCAGGAGCCGGCACAGGTCCTTCGCCCGGAACTCGAGCTCATTGAAGTGACGGATCTCTCCGGTGACAGGATCGGACACGTCGATCCCGCTCAAGAACCCCGAGATCGAGGACACGGAACCCGGGGAGCGAGGGCTGATCTGGAGGAATCCGGTGTTCGTCTCCCTTCCATGACAGGCGTTGCAGGTGTTGAGCGAGAAGAGGTGGCGAGCGTTGTTGTTGTTGATCCCCGGAGCGTTCCAGAAGTCGATCTGGTTCAGCGACGAGCCCCCGAGGAAGTGTTGGCCTTGGTAGATCTCGGGAACCACGTGCTGCTGCAGAAGAATCTCCGCCTCGTGCTCGTTGATGAAGTCGGCGACGAGCGTCCCTCCGTTGAAGACGTTCGCCGGAGTCTGCTTGACGGTCGCTTCCTTCAAGGGGGCGATCGGCGCATCGCTCGCCGTCACGGGCTGGAGCGTGAACTCCCGAAGCTCCCAGGGGAAGGACAGGGCGATCTCGTTGGTTCGCAGCTGGTTCAACGCGCTGCCGTTGGGCTTCAACGGGTTCGACCCGATCTTTGTGAAGCCGTCCGTGACGCTCTGGAGCGTGGCGTTGTAGGTCGAACCGAACGGAATGCCGCCGAGTGCGTGGAACTTCTGAGCCCACTTCTTCTGGTCGTCGCACGTGTCGGCCTTGAGTCCGTACTCGAGGATCACGGTGAACAATGGCGCTCCCTGCGGGTTATTGATGTCCAAGACGCCAAAGACGAACCGGGCCTCGCCAGCGTTGAGAGATCCGTACGAGGGATTCTTGCGGAGGTCGAGGCGAGCGACGATCGACAACAGGCGGAACGGCGCCTTCTTCATGTCGAGAACGGTCCCGCCGCTGGCCTGGAGCCACGGATCCGTCACGAGTTGGCGGATGAATGGGCGCGCAGGGACCACGTTGGAGTTGATGACTTGCGGCACCTCCCAATGGGCGAGCCAACCGAGGACGAACTTGGAGAGCGCCGCCTTATCGGTCGTCCCGGCGAGGCCTTCCATGAGCCTGCCGAAGGTCCAGGCGGCGTTCGCGCGCGCTCCGTTGGGGCACGGGCCCCACGTCGTCCGCGTGCAGTCCTCCACGACCGATAGGTCGCGGATCAGGAGCTCGCGTGCGGGATCGACGGTGCAGACGGCCTGCGCGAACGCGGACTGGCTCGCGATGGCTGCGGCGACCAAGAGAACGAGCAAGCGAGGCGAGAGGTTGAATTTCCTTGTCTTGTGCATTTCGCCCTCCTCCTTCGCGCGCGCGATGCCGGGCGCGAAGTCGATGATGTGTGCGGACGGAACTCGAGTGACGGCCGGAGCGTCAGCCGTCGTGCCGTGGTTCCTCTACGGGGATGTCTCCACGTCGTCAATGCGACAGACGAGCGGCACACGTGGGTTGCAACTCAGCAACCCTCACAGCGTGACGCACGCACAGTTGTCGATCGGAAAACTCACGGCGACGCGAAGCAAAGCGCCCGGTTGGTCCCGCGCCCATTTGGGGTGTGCCGGGATTGTTGGAGTTTCGACCGGGCGCTCGCGGACTAACACGTACGGGGGACGAGCTTCACGAATCCAACGGCGATGAGCGCGGAGGGGTTTCGGATCGAAAACCCCTGAGGTGCATCGTGATAGCCTCCCCGACGTTGCGTGGGGCCAACCAGTGAAGCGAATTCTCATCATCCTGTCCGGAATCCTTGCCGTTCTCCTCCTCGTCGCGGCGGGCGCGCTCGTCTACATCGACCGCACGGGGATTCCGCACTACGCGCCGGGCAAGATCCAGCTCGAGGTCGACGTGACGCCGGAGCGCGTCGCCCGGGGCCGGCGCACGGTGCAGCTGCTCTGCGCGGGTTGTCACCTCGACAACGACACGGCCTCGCTCGCCGGGAAGCCGATGCCCGACCTTCCGGCGCAGTTCGGAAGCGCGCACTCGGCGAACATCACGAGGGATCCCGAGACGGGGATCGGCTCGTGGACCGACGGCGAGATCGCCTACATGCTCCGGACGGGGATCCGGCGGGACGGCCGGTACGCGCCGCCTTGGATGGTCAAGGTTCCGAAGATGGCCGACGAGGACGTGCTCGACGTGATCGCGTTCCTGCGCTCGGACGATCCGCTCGTGCGCCCGATCAAGGCGAAGCGGCCACTCTCACAGCCGAGCCTCTTGACGAAGGCGCTGTCCCGCGTCGTCTTCAAGCCCCTGCCGTACCCCGAGGCGCCGATCGTGGCCCCCGATCCGGCCGACAAGGTGGCCTACGGCCGTTACCTCGTTCAGGGACGCGCGCTCTGCTACGGCTGTCATTCCGCCGACTTCGCGAAGCTGGACGACATCGTCCCCGAGCGCTCGGCAGGGTATCTCGGCGGCGGCAATGCGATGCCCGACATGAACGGACGCATCGTCACGAC
>Ga0075428_100001294_pt1 | contig 26568 bp, 20 predicted proteins | sample RhiMetdeltSRZDD2_FD_75291 | JGI IMG/M metagenome (GOLD analysis project Ga0075428, IMG submission 75291) | Populus rhizosphere microbial communities from Tennessee, USA - Rhizosphere MetaG P. deltoides SRZDD2 | ecosystem: Host-associated > Plants > Roots > Rhizosphere > Soil | place: USA... | reverse complement strand
CGCATCGAGGTCGAGAACCGCGGCGAGCCGGGTCGGTGAGACGAGGCAAGATGCGACGCGAGCCGAAGCGCGATGGAAACTCAGCGGTCGCAGGCACCGGCAAGACCAGGTTCGGCTTCCGCGCCTGGTTGCTGGTGATCGTGGGACTCGGTGTGGTCGTGCGCGCCGTGCTCGATGCCCAGCTCGCCGACTACGTGTTGTTGCGCGTGCCTCTCGTCGACGCGCAGGAGAATCTCGAGTGGGCGGCGCGACTGGCGGCGGGCGGGACCGAGCCTCGCGACGTCTACTACAAGCCGCCGCTCTATCCACACGTGCTGGCGTGGGCCCTGCGTCTCACCGGCCCGCGCGTGGACACGGCGTACTGGCTCAATCATCTCCTCGGCCTCGGGATCATCGTCGCCATCGCATTCTGGATGCGTCGATTCGCGAGCCAGCGTGCAGCGCTCTGGACAGCCGCCGTGGCGGCGATCTACGGCCCGTTCCTCTATTACGAAGTGCAGGCGTTGCCGACGATTCTCGGATTGGCGCTCGCGATCGCATCGCTCTTGCTGCTCACGCAGCGCGTGGGGGATGGCACGAATGGGAGACCGGCCGCGGCATGGCGACGCTGGCCGTGGCGCGACGTACTCACGGGCATCACGCTCGGGGCGCTCGCTCTCGTCCGACCCAGCTATTTGCTGTGGGGGATCATGGTGTGGATCTGGCTCGCGGCGGATCGCCGGCGCGCGCGCTCGGCTCTACTCGTCGCGCTCGCGACGATGCTCACCATCCTGCCGGTGACGTGGCGCAATCGTGTGCGCGGTGGGGAGTGGGTGTTGATCTCCGCCAACGGTGGCATCAACTTCTTCCTCGGCAACAACGCCAATTGGCAGCAGACCTGGCTGCTGCGCCCGGGCCTCGCCTGGGAAGATCTGGTGCGCGACATTCCCCCGAGCGAACGCCGCGGGCAGGCGCGCTGGGATCGTGCCTTCGCGCGCCGAGCTGCGGCCTGGGTGCGCGAAGACCCGCTGGCGTTCGTCTCGGCCTTGGGGCGTAAGACCTTGCACTACACCGGCCACGTGGAGCTGGATCGGAATCTCGACATGCGTGGCTTCCGCCGTCAGAGCTCCGTGTTGCGATTCTCGCCGCGTTACGCCTGGCTCGCGCCCTTCCTGTTCTTGGGGCTGGTGCTGGCATGGCGCCGCGGCAGCTTCGGCCGGCTTGCCGTGCTCTTCTGGATCTCGGGCCTCGTTTCGACCGTGCCGATCTTCTTCAGCGAGAGATATCGTGTCGACGTGGCGCTAGCAACGATTGCTTGTGCCATCCTCGGTCTGGGTGAAGTGTGGGCGCTGCTCCGGCGTCGGTCGACGCTCGGTCCGTGGCCAGTCGTCACGCTCGTCATCGCGGCCTCCGTCCTCGCGTTCGGTGACTGGGGCAAGGTGGGGACCGCGCGCGGTCCGCAAGCCGCAACCTTGGAGGGCATGGCGTATTACGGCGAAGGCAATCTGGAGCGGGCGATCGAATCTTTGCAGCGCGCGATCCGCGCGGACCCCGCCGACGCGGACGCGCACTATCAACTCGCGACGGCGCTGCAGAAGCAGAACCGGACCGCAGACGCCATGCGGGAGTACGAAGCGGCGGCCGCGCTCGTGCCCGGAAACCCCAAGCCGCCGATGGCCATCGGCTGGCTGCTGGCGCAAGACGGGCGGCGGGAGGAGGCACTGCTGCACTACGAGCGGGCGGCGCAGGTGGACTCCACCAACTCCATCGTGCATTTGGAAACCGCGCGATTGCTGGAAGCCCTGGGGCGGCGCGATCCGGCACGCAGCCACTTCGCTTTGGCGCGACGCCACGCCCCGGAGGCCGGCCTGCGCCTGGAGGCCGAGCGCGGTCTCGAGCGCCTGCGCTGAGAGCCCAGAGCTTGGGTCTCGAATTGCGCGTCACCTGTCGATCCCGCCCCCCGTGCTTCGTCGTCCTCTTGGAGACGGGAGTGGATGCGAAAACCCGAAGAGACAAAGGAGTCCGATCATGCGATTCATCCTGCTGGTCAAAGCCGACAAGAACACCGAAGCGGGCGTCATGCCGAGCGAGCAACTGTTGACCGAGATGACGAAGTTCAACGACGAGATGGTGAAGGCCGGGATCATGCTGGCCGGCGAGGGTCTGCACCCGAGCTCCAGGGGCGCGCGGGTCAAGTTCTCCGGCGCGAAGCGCACCGTCATCGATGGCCCGTTCACTGAGGCCAAGGAGCTCGTGGCGGGCTTCTGGCTGATCGACGTCAAGTCGAAGGAAGAAGCCATCGAGTGGGTGAAGCGCGTTCCCAACCCGACGGGAGAGGAGTCCGAGATCGAGATCCGTCAGGTATTCGAAGCCGCGGACTTCGGCGCCGATTTCACGCCCGAGCTGCGGCAAGCCGAAGCACGGCAGCGCGAGCAGATGGCGAAAAAGCGCTGATCGCTTCTTTTTCCTGTCGATCCGGCACCGGTTCGTTCGTCGTCATCATGAGACCGGGAGTCCCGCCAGGCCGAGAGCCGGCCGGCGGCCCCGGCGGAGACCTCAAAGGAGACAGTGCCATGCGGTTCCTGTCCGTGTACAAGGCCAAGGAGACCAACGCTCCGCCGACTGCCGCGGAGATGGAGAAGATGGGCAAGCTGATCGAGCAGAAGATGAAGGAAGGCACGCTCATCTCGACCGAAGGTTGCCTGCCGAGCGCGCTCGGAGCGCGCGTGCGGATCACAGGCGACAAGTTCGACGTGACCGACGGTCCGTTCACCGAATCGAAGGAGCTCGTCGCCGGTTTCGCGCTGCTCGAGGCGAAGTCCAAGCAGCACGCGATCGAGCTGACCAAGGAGTTCTTGCGCGTGGTCGGCGAAGGCGAGTGCGAGCTGCGCCAGATCTACGAGGCTCCGGAGCAGGCCGACGCGTTCAAGCAGGGAGCGCAGCAAAGCGCGCGCCGATGATGCCGGGCGCGGGCGCCGCGCCGTGGCTTGCCCCACTCCAGGGGTGCAGGCCTCGGCGCGCGTCCCTCCCTCGAGGCGTTGCCCTTCCACGTCGAAGGGTTGGAGTGGCGATGGTATGATCGGTGGCTGTGACCGCCACCGACCCACATCGCGCCATCGAAGCGATCTTCCGCATCGAGTCCCCGAAGCTCATCGCCGGTCTCGCGCGCATCGTGCGCGACGTCGGTCTCGCCGAGGAGCTGGCTCAGGATGCGTTCGTGAAAGCACTCGAGCGCTGGACGGCGGACGGCGTGCCATCGAAGCCGGGTGCGTGGCTCATGACCACCGCCAAGCGCAGCGCCATCGATCACTACCGGCGCAGCAAGCTGCTCGACCGCAAACACGAGGAGCTCGGGCGCGAGATCGACGCCGAGCGACAGCGAGCGCTGCCCGACCTCGAGCTCGATGACGTCATCGACGACTCAGTCGGCGACGATCTTCTGCGTCTGGTGTTCACGGCTTGCCACCCGGTGCTCACGACCGATGCCCGGGTCGCGCTCGTGCTCCGGCTCCTCGGCGGGCTCACGACGGACGAGATCGCGCGTGCATTCCTGGTACCCGCTGCGACGATCGCGCAGCGCATCGTGCGCGCCAAGCGCACGCTCGCCGAGGCGCAGGTTCCCTTCGAGGTCCCGCGCGGGCCGGAGCTCGAGGCGCGGCTCGCGTCGGTGCTCGAGGTCATCTACCTCGTCTTCAACGAAGGGTATTCGGCGACCGCCGGTGACGATTGGATGCGGCCGGCGCTCTGCGAGGACGCGCTGCGGCTCGGCCGGATCTTGGCCGAGCTCGCCCCGCAGGAGAGCGAGGTCCACGGTCTCGTCGCGCTGATGGAGTTGCAGGCATCCCGTCTGCGAGCGCGCATCGGGCCATCGGGCGAGCCGATCCTGCTCTTCGATCAGGATCGCGCACGTTGGGATCGGCTGCTCATCGGTCGTGGGTTGACGGCGCTCGCGCGCGCCGAGGCGCCGGGTGGCACGGCGGGTCCCTACACTCTGCAAGCGGGCATCGCCGCCTGTCACGCGCGCGCAGGAAAGCCGGCGGACACGGACTGGGCGCGGATCGTCGGGCTCTACGACGCCATCGCCAGGCTCGCGCCGTCCCCGATCGTGGCGCTCAATCGAGCCGTCGCGGTTTCGATGGCCGAAGGCCCAGCCGCCGGCCTCGCGATCGTCGACGGGCTCCGGTCGGAGCCGTTGCTCGAACACTATCACCTGCTGCCGAGCGTACGCGGGGATTTGCTGGTCAAGCTCGGCCGCAACGACGAGGCGCGTGCGGAGTTCGAGCGCGCCGCGGGAATGACGCGCAACGCACGGGAGCGGACCTTGCTGCTCGCGCGCGCGGCGGCATCGGCGCGGGCGGCACGGCCTGCATCCGGAGACTCGGCAGCCACTCTCGACGCGGGTTGAAGCGGCGGTCAGGGCGAGACGCGCAGCCGGCGTTGCAACATCTTTTGCGCCAACTGCGACAGCTTGGAAGCGTCGCCGCTCTTCGTGCGCAGGAAATCCCGCACCTTCTGTTTGGCGGCGCGACGCTTCTGCCGGTGCTTGCGGGCGACAGCGAAATCCTTGGCGTTTCCCATGAGCTCCTCCGGTGCACGAGAACCGATCGTGGCCCCGGGGCGGGGCGGTTGGATCGCAGAATAGCACACGCATCGACGCTCTGCGCACCGCGGGTCCGGAACCAAGGTCTTCGTTGCACCGAGCGGCCGGAAACTGCATTACTGGTCGGCGGTGGGATGCTCCTCCTGCGCAAGGCAGGTGCTGCCACCAAGGAGGCCAAGGCACCGATGCTCCCGATCAGCAACTTCGCCGTGCCTCCGGGCAGCGTGGACGCGGCAGCGCTGGCGCGATCGGTGTCGGCGCCGGCGATGTTGCAGGCGTTCCAGCGTTTCCTGCCGCCGCGCGACCGCACGGCATGGGAAGCGTGCGAGCTGGCGCGCGTGCGCTATGTCCCCGGCAAGAGCTGGCACGTCCTGTACCGATTGTGGCGCAGTGGCCAGTTGGCGAGCGCCGAGCCCACGTACTTCTACTGCGAGTTCTTGCCGCCATCGCGCGCGCTGCGCCGATTCATCGAACTGCGCGGGCATGGCGGCGCCACGGCGCCCAGCGGCTTCGTCGCCGAGCTCGACATGCTCTATTGGCACTTTCCGGCGGATCCACAGCTCGAGCAGTTGCCGACCCTGTACCGCGACGGCTCGTGGCGCGTGGTGTCGTACGTCCCGGGCACGACCTGCGTCCTGAGCGGTGAGCGGGATGGCCAGCCCTGCATCCTCAAGCTCTATGCCGACGATCGCGTCGAGCGCGTAGGTTTGGTGATCGAAGCGCTGCGCGCGTCCGGTCTCTCGGCGCCGCACGTGCTGCAAGTGGATCATGAACGGCGGTTGTTGCTGTTGGAGCACGTGCCGGGCGTGCTGTTCTGGTCCAACCCGCTGGTCCATTTGGAGCGCGACGTCGTCGGCGCCATGGCGCGCGAGGCCGCACGCTTGCATGCCACGCAGCCGCCCGAGAGCACGCTCGGGATCTTGCCGCGCGTCGCACACGCGCAGCTCGAATGGCAGCGCTTTCAGCGCGCCAAGGAAGAGCTCGCCTCCGTCTTTCCGGCGCTCGCACCACGCCTCGATCGCCTGAGTTCGATGCTGGGACCACTCGGCGTGGAATCGCCGGTCGTGCTCTTGCACGGATCGTTTCATCCGGCGCAATTCCTCATCGCAAACGGCGCGCCGCGGCTGATCGACTTCGACGCCGTGTGTCTGGGGGACCCGATGTACGACCTGGCGCGCTTTGCCAGCCATCTCTACGACATGGGACAGGTGAACGGCCAGGAGATCGGGCGCATCGAGAAGGCCGTTTCGGCCTTCCGTTCGGCCTACGTGACCAGCTCGGGCTCGCAGTTCGATGCATCGCGCTGGTTCTGGTTCTTGGCGGTGGCGCTCGTGTCCAAGCGGGCGCGACAGGTCCTGAAGCGACTCGAGGTCGATGCCGAGAACTTGGTGCGGCACCTGCTCAACATCGCCGAACAGAACGCGGTTTCCATCCTGCGCACGTGAGCGACGATCAACCGCACGGCACCGTGGTCGTTGGCGCGAGCAACGGCCCGAGCGGCGGCAACGTGGTGTTGGCGCGCGCCTGCAGGCTGAACAAGGCGCCCTCGTTGCCGTCGTGACCATAGCGGCTCGGGTCGATGCCACGGCAATCCGGCGCGCAGTCGATCACCGCGCCTGCTTCCTGCAGGATCAGGATGCCGGCCGCCACGTCCCACAGTCGGCCGCGGCCGTGCATGGCAGCGAAAGTGCCGCGCGCGGTGAAGCACATGTTGGCGATGATGCTGCCGAGCACGCGGACCTTGGCGCGCGAGCGCAAGTGGTGCGAGTAGTGCGATCGGCTGTGCAGCGCCACCATCGTGAGCGACGAGTACGCTTCGACGTCGCTGGTGTGGATCGGGGTGTCGTTGAGCATGGCGCCGCCGCCGTGGATCGCCTTGAACAGGCAGTCGAGAGCCGGGAAGTACACGAGGCCCAGGACCGGTTGACCGAGGTGCCAGTACGCCACACTCGGTCCCCAATACGGGATGTCGTGGGTGAAATTCGTCGTGCCGTCGATGGGGTCGACGATCCAATAATGCGCGGGGTCGCGCACATGGTGACCGGTTTCCTCGCCGAGAAAGCTATGCTCGGGAAACTCGCGCTGCACGAACGCATGCAGCCGTCGTTCCGACTCCAAGTCGATGTCGGTGACGAGCGAGTCTTCATCGCCCGTGATCCTTTTCACCCGCACCTGGTCGGCTGCGAGCGATCGCGACTCGTGCAGCTGGTATTCGCCGAGCCGGCGCACCTCGGCTTCGAGCCTCTGCATGCTGTGGGCAGTGTCCACGCCAGGTCCTCCATCCGCTCTCGCGCATCGTCTCACGAATCGTGCCGCGTCACCCGCGCGGTCCAGACTGCGGGTTCGCACCCTCGCGATGCGTGCGCCATCCCAGCACCTCGAGCGCGGTGTTGGCGTGGATGCGAACCGTGTCCTCCTGGTGCCGGGCGTAACCGCCCGCCAGGAGCCCGACGACGGGGATTCCGCGCGTGGCGCAGGCTGCGACCACCCAGGCATCGCGCCGGCGCAGCCCTGCGAGGCTGAGCCCGAGTCCGCCGAGCTGGTCTTCGGCGAAAGGATCGGCGCCGGCCACCATCAGGACCAGCTCGGGACGATGCTGGTCCAGGACGGCCGAGAGGGCGCTTTCGAGGAGCTCGAGATACGGTTCATCCCCCGTGCCGTCCGGAAGGCCGAGGTCCAAGTCGCTCTGTTCCTTGACCGGGTAATTGTTCTCCTGGTGGATGGAGAAGGTGAAGACGGCAGCATCCGCCTGGAAGATGCGCGCCGTGCCGTTGCCTTGGTGCACATCGGTGTCGATGACCGCGGCGCGATGCAACTTTCCGTCGCGCTGCAGACAGCGCAATGCCACGGCGATGTCGTTGACGTAGCAGAAACCTTCGGCGTGTCCAGGCATCGCATGGTGATAGCCGCCGCCGATGTGCATGCAGGCGCCGTCCGCGAACGCCCGGTGCGCCGCGAGCACCGTGCCTCCGGCGGCCAGCAGCGCGGCGTCACGGATCGCCGCCGTGATCGGCAGTTCCGAGCGCAGCACGCGTGGCGTCGGCCTGAGCTCGAGCAAGTCGTCGATGTAGGCAGCGGTATGGACCAGCTCCAGATCGGCGCGCGTCACCGGCTCGGGCTCGAGAATCTGGGCGCGGTCGATGGCGCCGTCGGCGATCAGGCGTTCCACCACCAGGCGAAACTTCTGGGTGGGAAACACGTGCGGCCCGATGTCGCATTCGTAACGCGGCGAGTACACGACGCTCAGCATGGGTCGCACGATAGCACAGCACGCCTTCGGCTTGACGCCCGCGACAGCTGCCCCCTATCCTGGCGTGGTCGCCGCACTTCCACTGTCCCCAAGGCGCGATCACGCTCGACGATTGCCACGCGAAGGGATCACGCATGTTGCGCGCAGGACGTCCACGACTCGCTTCCTCCTCGACCACTTGGATCCGCTGCACGCCGTGGTGCTTCGCGCTGTTCGTGCTGACCGTGGCCGCTACGGGCAAGGCCAGCGCCCAAGAAACCGATTACCTGGACCTGCGCGAGAAGCTGGAGTCGTCGCGCGAGACCCTGCGCCAGAGCGTCGCCAAGTACGTGCGGGCTGCCGACGCAGAAGAATTCCCGGACGACAAGCCTGGCAAAGTCTTCCGTGCGTACCTGACCGCGGCACTCACGGCGGTGGCGGCCAAACGCGATTTTCCCGCCATCCACGCCGCCTTCGCCAAATGGTCCGGCCAGTTGGACCCGGCCAACGACACCCAGCGGCGCGCGCTCGGAGTTTTCCTCGGCGATTATCTCAGCGTGCGTTATGGTACCGATCTCGTGCGCGAGCTGCGCAATTTGGTCAAGTTCAAGACCTATCATTCCGTCATCTCCGACAACACCGACAACCCGGAGTTCCAGCACGCGCTCGACTCCCTCGCCGGTCTCGCCAAGGGGCTCGGTCTCGAGGTCGTGCGGCATGGGAATGAATCGTTGGAAATTCGGCTGGCAGGCAAGAGCAAGGCCGGCACGCCGCCCGTGGCCGTCTACACCCATGTCGAAGTGATGCGCCCCGTCGATTACAAATGGGATACGGACACGCCGCCTTTCGATCTCAACTTGAAGGACGGGCGCTGGATCGGCTGCGGCGCCTATGGCGACAAGGGTCCGCTGCTGGTCAATCTGTTCGCGCTGCGCACGTTGCGGGATGCAGGGCTCGCCCTGGCTCGGCCGGTGGTCCTGATCGTCGGCACCACGATGAGCACGCCGGACGCCAGTATCGCCACGAGCCTGAGCCAGCTCGCGCCGGCCCCCGGCGTCGTGCTGGCGGCGGACGGCATCTTCCCCTATGCCGACGGTCAGATGGGCAACCTGGTGGCACGCGTGTCGTCGCGACGCGGCATGAAGTCCACGACGGGATTGAAACCGGAGATGTTCTATATCTACAGGATCACGGCCTACTGGTCGATGAACACGGTTCCGGCCGAGACGCGCGCCTGGGTTCTCTACAAGGATCCCGTCGATTCGATCAACCCGTCGCTCGACATGGTCACCAAGTGGCGCGGCATCATCGAGCCGCATCAGACGACGATTCCGGTCTCACGCTACGGCACCTACGTGCAGGAAGACACACTGCATTTCTTCAGCTACACCTTGCCGTCGCACGTGGAGAGCGCCACCGGACGCAACGCCATCATGGACATGGCGTCGGCACTCGCCAAGGTGCCGATGTTGCGCAACTCGGCGTTCGACATCGTCCAATTCCTCGATCGCGGCCTGCAGTCCGATCCGACCGGCAAGGCTGCGGGTTTGTTCTACGAGGACGCGCGCATGGGCACCCCGCGCATCAACCCCGTGCAGTTCGACCGCATCGGCGAAGAAGTGGCGGTGTTGATCGACGTGCGCTTCCCGGTCGGGCACGATCGGCCGTGGATCCGCGCCCGCTTCGAAGAGCTGGTGGCGAAGTTCAATCGCGAACACGATGCGAAGCTCGTCTTGGCGTGGGAAACGGAGGGACGCGAGCCGGTGCAGAACGCCCCTCCGCCGCAGGTTCGCGACTGGTTGGTGGATGCCTACGAGCTCGCGAGCGGCGACATCGGGGCGGAAGTCCAGCCCATCGCGCGTTCGGCCGGGAACGTCATGCCGTTCGCCATCCCGTTCGGGCCGGAGCGGCCAGGGGTGGACAAGCACGGGCAGACCCAGCACGAGTCCATCTCGGAGCGCGAGCTGTCGGACCTGGGGGTCGCGTACTGTGCGGCGCTCGCCTGGCTCGCCAGCGCCGCGAACGTGCCATGAGCGCGTCGACAGGAGGAAAGGCGTGAAGATCGGAGTCCTCGTCAAACAGGTCCCGGACACGGAGACCAAGATTCGCATCGCCGCCGACGCCACGGACATCGTGCGCGACGGGATCAAGTACGTAGTGAACCCGTACGACGAGTTCGCGGTGGAGCAAGCGCTCAAGGTGAAGGAACAAGTGGGTGGCGATTCGAGCGTGACCGTCGTCGCGCTCGGTCCCCCGCGGGTGGCCGAGGCATTGCGCACGGCGCTGGCGATGGGAGCCGATCGGGCCCTGCATCTCAAGGACGAGGCCTTCGAAGGCGGCGACACCATGACGACGGCGCGCGCGCTGGCGGCGGCGCTCCGACTCGAAGCCTTCGATCTCGTCTTCGCCGGCAAGATGGCGATCGACGACAATGCCTCCGCCGTGCCGGGCGCCGTCGCGGTGCTGCTCGATCTGCCCAACGTGAACCTGATTCATGCGTTCACGCTCGCGGCGGATCAACGAAGTGCGAATGTGCGGCGGCGCGTGGACGGTGGCGAAGAAGTCGTGAGCTGCACGCTGCCGGCGTTGTTCACCTGCGAGAAGGGCCTCAACGAGCCACGCTATGCCAGCCTCACCGGCATCATGAAGGCGAAGAAGAAGCCCATCGAGGAGAAGACGGCGGCCGACCTCGGCCTCGCCGCCGACACGGTGGGGAAGGCAGGCGCCGGCGCCCAGCTGGTGCGACTGTTGCCTCTCCCGGAACGCGGCGCGTGTAAGTTCATCGACGGCGACGCGCAGCAACAAGCGCGCACTTTGGTTCAGCTCCTGCGCAACGAAGCCAAGATCATTTGAGGGGGGAAGGTCTCATGCCGAAGAAGATCGTGGTCGTGGGGGAGCAGAGGGACGGCGTGCTGCGCAAGACCTCCCTCGAAGTCTTGGGCGCCGGACGCAAGCTCGCCGCCGGTGGTGGCGTGCTCGAAGCAGCCCTCGTCGGGGAGGGAGCGGACGCGGCGGCGGGCGAGCTCGCCGCCCACGGTGTCGCGGTGCAGCAAGTGAACGGCGCTGCCGGCGCCGAAGCCGTAAGCGCCGCGCTCGCCTGGCTGGTCAGTGAACAGGGCTATGAAATCGTGCTCTTGGCCGACACGTCGATGGCGAAGGACGTGGCCCCGGCGTTGGCGACGCGCTTGAATGCCGCGCTCATGACCGATGTCGTGCAGATGGACCTGGGGGCGGACGGCAGCCTGCGCGTCGTGCATCCGATATTCACCGGCAAGGTCAACGCCGAGTTCGCCGTTCAAGGCCGGTCCATCCAGGTCCTCACGCTCCGGCCGCACACGGTGGCCCCGGCGGCGCCGGACGGCACGACCGGCGCGATCACGAAGCATTCATGGACGGCGAGCGTGCCGCCGCGGGCGGTGGTGCAGGAGTTCGTCCAGTCCGCTGCCGGGCGTGTCGAACTCGCCGAAGCCGATATCGTCGTCTCCGGCGGACGATCGCTCAAGTCGGAGGAGAACTTCGCGCTCATCGAAGGCCTGGCGACGGCGCTCGGTGGTGCGGTCGGCGCCTCGCGCGCCGCCGTGGACGCGGGATACCAACCGCACAGCCGCCAAGTGGGCCAGACCGGCAAAGTGGTCAACCCGTCGCTCTACATCGCCTGCGGCATCAGCGGCGCGATCCAGCATCTGGTCGGCATGCGCACGTCCAAGGTGATCGTGGCGGTCAACAAGGACCCGAGCGCGCCGATCTTCCAGAACGCCGACTATGGCATCGTCGGCGACCTGTTCGAAGTCGTGCCCATGCTCACCGAAGAGATCAAGAAGCTCCTCGGCAAGGAGTGAGCGCGTGCGCGCGCAACCCGGGGTGACGCCGCACCCCGACCCGCCGCTCGGCATCGTGCTGGTCGAGCCCGAGATTCCCGGCAACACCGGCAGCATCGGCCGCTTGGCGATGGCGACGCATTGCCCGCTGCATTTGGTCGAGCCGTTCGGATTCTCCACCGACGACAAGGCGCTGCGCCGTGCCGGGCTCGATTACTGGAAGCACGCCGAAATCTACACACATGATTCCTTCGACGCGCTGCTCGCCGCGCTGCCGGGGTGCCGGTTCCATCTGCTGACGACGCACGCACGGGTGCCGTACACGCACATCGATTTCCAACGCGGGGATCTCCTCGTCTTCGGCAAGGAAACGACGGGGCTCGGGCCGGAGCTGCTGGCACGCTACGCCGATGCCTGCTTCACCATTCCGATGTGGAACGCGGCGCGCAGTCTCAACCTCGCCATCGCGGCCGGAGTCGTGGTGTACGAGGGGTTGCGACAGCTGCGCTGTTTCTGACTCGGCGGCTCTCGGGGTGTGATGTGGCATCCTTGCGGCCGAGCCGTGCGTCATTCCAAGCGCACGACCTTGACACCGGCGCCGGCGCGGCCATCGGCCAGACGCAGACGCGCCATGTAGAGCCCGGCGGCCACCGGCCGGCCGCGTTCGTCCTTGCCGTCCCAGCCGGTGCCGTGCTCGCAGTGCAGGATTCGGACGAGACGCCCAGTGACGTCGTAGATCACGAGCGTTCGTAACGGGGATGCGACGCGGAACGACGTCGTGGTGCGGAACGGATTCGGTGCGGCGACGATGGGGTGGCGCGCGTCGATCGGAGCGACATCGGAGGTGTTGGCGCGCCCGATGCGATAGATGACGTCACCGTAGAAATTGGCGACATAGAGCGCACCATCCGGCCCGATTTCGAGATCGACGACGGCGCCGAAAGCGTTCCCCCACTGGAACACATCGGCCTCGGCGTAGGTATCGGCAACGCCATCGGTGACCGACGGATCGGGGAGGACGAGAGTGCTGCGATCGGGCGTGAGCTGGAATCGATAGATCTTGCCCGACTGGTTGTGGGCACCGACGAAAAGCTGATTGCGATAATGAGCGCCCAGACTGTCGCTGCGGTAGAACAGCACCGACGTCGGCGCCACGACTTCCTTCCATGCAAATTTCGGATCGGCGTAGAACGAACCGGGCGCCACCCACAGGCCGCTGGTGTCGTTGGCGTGACGCGCATCGGGTCCCCACAGGTCGCTCCAGCCGCCATTCCACCCCGGCAAGATGCGGTTGAGCTCGTCGTAATCGCTCGGGCCGTTCTCGCTTTGCCACAGCACGCCCGTCTGCGGGTCGAAATCGAAGCCGAAGCTGTTGCGCTGGCCATAGCCGTAGACGTACTGCATTGCTCCGCCCAGGGCGTAGAACGGATTGCTCGTCGGGGGCGTGCCGTCGTCGCGCACGCGGAACACGATCGAGGTGGTGTCGGGCGGGTTGCCGCTCGCGTTGTTCTGCATCCGACCGGCGCCGAACCTGCCGACATCGCCGATGACACCGTAGAGCATGCCGTCGGGGCCGAAGTGGATGACGCCGCCGGCGTGGATGAAGCTCGGTCGCGCCGGCAGGCGCAGCACGAGCAGCGGTGTCACCAGCTGACTGCCGTTCCAAGTGAAACGCACGACGCGGTTGTCGAGCACGCTGTCGAGAAACGGTGTGTCTTCTGCCGTCGGACTCGACGTGTAGTAGAGGTAGACGAAGGAGTTCTGGGTGAACTGCGGATGCAGGGCGATCCCGAGCAGACCGCGCTCGCCGTAGTTCGACACCGCGAGGTCGAGCGCCGTGCCCTGCAGTACACCGTCGCGGAAGTGCAGCACTCTTCCCGAGAACTTCTCCAGCACCAGGAGATCCTCGGGGGATGCGGGCAGAAACGCGATCGAGGTCGGCGACGTCGGGCAACAGGCGTAGACCGAGACCTCGAGTGCCGGGTCGATCACGCTCTGGGCACCTGCCAAGGTCACGATGCAGCAGGAGGCGAGGAAACCAATCCCGAGGAGATCCTGGCCGCGCATCGACTCACCGCTTCTTCTTGAACCCTTTCGACCAGGCGCAGCGGCAACCCAAGCGATCGATCGGTTGCGTCGGAGGGTTCTTGCTTCGATTCGCCACCACCGTGTCTCCCGTCGGGACCCGTGGACTGGAGAACCCGCCACCGCGCACGACGCGAAACACGGTGGGCTTGCTCGGTCCGCGCGGATCGCGTTCAGGTGAGGTGGCGTAGTAGTGCTCGTCGAACCAATCGGCGCACCACTCCCACACGTTCCCGATCATGTCGACCGCACCGTATGGGCTTTGTCCTTTGGGGATGCTGCCGACGGGAGCGGTGCGGCGAAAACGATCGGCACCGCTCGTGTCACCCCACACGTTGGCGCGTTCCGGGTCCCACGTGTTTCCCCAAGAATACAACTGCCCGTCGGTTCCGCGCGCTGCTTTTTCCCATTCGGCCTCGGAGGGGAGTCGTTTGCCGGCCCATTCGCAGTACGCTCGCGCTTGTTCCCACGTGATGCTGACGACCGGATGGTCCGGCTTGGCGAGGAAGTAGCCTTCTTCCCACGAAGGGTTGTTGGGATAGATCCGCTCGGTGGCGTCACAAAAGGCTTTGAACTGTGCGTTCGTCACCTCGGTCCGGTCGATGTAGAAATCCCCGAGCCAGACGCGATGTTGCGGGCTTTCGTCCGTGGAGCTCGCACCTTGGTCGAGTCCCATGAGGAAATCGCCGGCAGGAACGAGCACCATGTCTTCGAGCATCGTTTCGCGCGCAGCAGGTTTGGAGGTGCCACCGCACCCAAGCAGACAAGTGGCGAGGGCAACGAGCAGTGTCCATGCGAGTTGCGCCGAGCGCATCCGCCGGTGGATGAAACGATGCGGAGACAAGCGGTTCCCTCCAGGAAGGTGTGGGATCCATTCGCGGCACTCGGCGCGATTCTACAGGCGAGGAGAGTTTCGATTCCTGGGGAAAAAAACGGACGCGAGCCGGTCGGCCGGCTCGCGAGGCAAGGACTGCAGCGTGGGAGATCCAGAGGCGAGGACTGCGAGAGAGTCCCTCGTCTTGTTGCGGGTTGGGGAGACGGGGTTGTGAGACCGAAAGCCGTTGGCGCCCCTGGACCGCAGGTTGGGCTTGCCAGCCACTCCCCCCACAGGCTTGATGTCCGTGGCGACAAGCCACACCGGGAAGAGGGGCGCGCAACGGCGGAGAACTCGTCGGTTGCGTGCGCAGATCACGGATCGCAGGGATGTGAGGAGCCGGCGCCACCGCCAGTTCGACTTTCGTTCGGTGACGCCGGGCTCCTCTGCCTGCACGCCATCCTGAGATTCTTCATTCGCATGCATCGTGCCTTGTTTGCGCCGGTGCCCGTGGTGCTTGCCGTGACCTTCGAAGCGGCGCGCTGATCGAGTTGCCAGCACACGACTTTGGTCGTTCGAGTCACGCTTCCCCTTGTCCGCCTTCTCGACCGCGACGATGACACAGCCCTCGATCGGATGCTCACCCGCCCTCACCTTGTATCGGAAGCGCCGCAGTCACCGTATGATCGTGATACAACACTCTGCGACGGGCCGAGGCCAGGCCCGGAGCGGGTTCGGGATCGGCGCATAAGCCGTTGCCGAGTCATGAATTATCAAATGACTTCGGCGTCGGTTTCCGGCCTCGTTTGGTACGGCCGTTGCGAGGTCCAGATGTTGACGGCAGGGCATCGAACCAAGCCCGCGGGGAACGTACGCGGGTGCTCCTTTGTCTTGGAGCCGACATGATCCATCCGCGACAGTATCTTTTTTGCATCGTCGCATCTGGATTGCTCGCCAGCATCACTCTTCTGCCCTGGGGCCCGCTCGAAGTCTTCGAGTTCAAGACGCTCGACGTCCGCATGTGGGTCCGCGATCGCCTCGACGAGCCGACGCCGCGCTCGGAGGTCCGGACCCTGGTGATCGACGACGCCGATCTCACGGCAGCGCTGCAAGGCGGAGCGGAGGCCGGGCGCATCACGTCGGCGCTCTCCGCCATCATCGCCAGCCACACGGCCGCCAACGGCGTGGTGGGGATCGAGCTGCCGCGGTGGCACCCGGTGGCGACGACCCTCTTCCAGCAGGTTCTGCAAACGGCGACGGGTCGTGACCGCCCCGCACTGCCGGCCGGCGCGAGCGTCGTCGTCGGCATGCGGTCGGGGAACGCCGACGAGCAGCTCACCTATGGCCTCCAGGGGTTCGATCTGCTCCCGCTGCAGCTCGACGCCCCGGATGCCGCGACCCCCGTCCGCGTCGGGGCCATCGAATGCCCGGGCGACAACGACGGCGTCGTTCGCCGTGTGCCGCTCGTGTTCGAGAAGGATGGCCAGCTCTACCCCACGTTCCTGTTGCAGCTGATCGGTGCGCACGATGGGGTTCGGCTGAGCGAGACGCGGTTGCGCCCGGGCCGGTCGCTCGACCTCGTGCGCGCAGGCCGCGTCGTGCGGCGCATTCCCGTCGACGATCGCGGCCGCGTGCTGGTGAACTACCGTGAGCGTCCGGCGGATGCACGGCTCTCGGCTTTGTCCCCCGAGGCTCTGGCCGCGCCGGTGCCCCGGATCGTGCTCGTCGCCACCACGGCGAGCGGGGTGGTGGAGGCGCACAGCGTGCCGCTCGGTGGTCGCGTGCCCGACAGCGAAGTTCTCGCCGAAGCGCTGCAGACGATCTTGTCGAACGACACGATCGTCCGCATCGGGCGATGGTCGCGCTTCTTCCTCACCTGGACGATCTTGCTGCTGGGCGCGTTGGGCATGGTGCGTTTGCCCTCCTGGCGCGGGGTCGTGCTCGGGTTCGGCATCGTGGCGGCGTACTTCCTGGTGGAGAAAGCGCTGTTCATCGGCGCCAATGTGTGGCTGCCCTTCATGTTGCCCGTCGTCGCGTTCACCTGGGGCGCGGCGGTGTTTCCGGTCTACGGGTTCCGCTGGCGCGCCAAGCATCACATGGAAGAAATGCGTCTGCTGCGGCGCTACGACGATCTCGTGCTCATGAACATCGCCGGCGGTCTCATCGTCGCCGATCGCTATGGCATGGTGTTGCGCCACAATCCGCGCGCCGCCGAGCTGCTCGGCCGCAGCGGCGAGGCCTTGAACGGACAGCACGTGCGCGAGCTGTTCGCGGTCAGCCCCGCGATGCTCGAGCTCCTGGGACAGGTGATGCGCGGCAGCCACGACGCCGGCGCCGGGAACAACGCGGCGCCGCGCAGCACCCGCGTCGCCGTGCCCTCGCGTTCTGGCGAAATCGAGCGCACCTTCGCCCTCGAAGTGGCGCTCGTCGATATCGAGCTGCTGCGATCGCCGCCGCACGCGGATCTGCCGTGCTACGTGCTCACCTTCGACGACATCACCGAGCAGGTGGTGCGGGCGCAGGAGGAAGCGCGCCGGGCGCGGCTCGCGGCCGTGGGTGAGATCGCCGCCAAGCTCGGCCACGAAATCCGCAACTCGCTCGGGGGGCTGCGGCTCTACGTCGAGAACATTCGTGAGGAGATGCCACCGAATGGATCGGGGAACCGCGCCATCGCCAACATGGTGCGCGAGATCGACAGCTTGCACCGCAAGATGGACGATTTGCGCCAGTTCGGCGCCGATCCGCAGCTGCAGAAGGAAGCTTGCGACCTCAAGGAGCTCCTCGACGAAGCCCTCACCTACGCCAATCAGCGCTTGAGCCAAAAGCACGTGCGCGTCGTGCTCGAGTGCGAGCGGCCATTGCCGCCGCTGGTCGTCGACCGCCGCAAGCTGCGCGAGGCCCTGCAGAACATCATCAACAACGCCATCGAAGCGGCGCCCGAGGGCGGGCGCGTCGCCATTCAAGTCGAGCGCGCCCACCGGGGGAACGGCGTGCGCGCCGGCGGCTATCGCATCCACATCGAGGACAACGGCCCCGGCATCCCGCCGGAAATCCGCGAGCACGTGTTCTCGATGTTCTTCACCACCAAACCCGACATCGGTACCGGGCTGGGATTGCCGATCGCGAAGAAAATCGTCGAGAGCCACGGCGGGCACTTGAGCTTTACCAGTGATCCCAAGGCGGGCACTTGCTTCACGGTGAGCCTGCCGGCGCCGGATGAATCGGAGGCACCAACGTGATCGAAACCGAAACACGCGTCCGCACCCTCGTCGTCGACGACAACCGCGCGCATCGCGAGGCCATGCTGATGACCTTGGAGAAGCTCGGCCATGCGGTGCACGAGGCCACCACGGTCGCGGAAGCGCACGAGCAGCTGGTCGACGCGGCCTTCGATCTGGTCATCGTCGACATGGAGCTGCCGCCCGTCCATGGTTCGCCCACCCGGCAGGAGCACGGGCTCGCGGTCATCCGCGCGGCGCGCGCCGCCGACCCCGATGCCGCGGTGCTGGTCATCACCGGGTTCGCTTCGGTCGAGAACGCGGTCGAGGCCATGCACGCCGGCGCGTCGGAGTACATCACCAAGGGCGCATCCCTCGACGAGCTGCGCGTGCGGCTCGAGCGGGCGCTGGAAGGGCGCAATCTCCGCCGCGAGAACCGCCGGCTCAACAACGAGAACCTGCTGCTGCTCAATCAGCTGCAGCACCGCTATGGGCCGTCGCACATCGTCGGCAACAGCGGCAAGATGCGCGATTTGTTCAACCGCATCGCGCTGGTGGCGCCAACCAATCACACGGTGATGGTGCGCGGCGAGAGCGGCACCGGCAAGGAACTGGTTGCCCGTGCGCTGCACTACAACAGCCAGCGCCGCGAACGGCCGCTGTTCACCGTCAATTGCACCGCGCTGTCGCACATGCTGATCGAGAGCGAGCTGTTCGGACATCGGCGCGGCTCGTTCACCGGCGCCACCGAGGATCGCAAGGGCTTGTTCGAGGAAGCCAACGGCAGCACGCTGTTCCTCGACGAGATCGGCGATCTGCCGCTCGAAACGCAGCCCAAGCTGTTGCGCGCCATCGAACAGAAGGAATACAAACGTGTGGGCGAGAACAGCGCGCGCACCTCCAACGTCCGCATCGTCGCCGCCACCAATCACGACCTGCTGTCCCTGGTGGAGGAAGGGCGTTTCCGCGAGGATCTCTACGCCCGGCTCGAGGTCATCACCTTGACCTTGCCGCCCTTGCGCGAACGCCGCGAGGACATCCCGCTGCTCGTGCAGCATTTCCTCGACAAGCTGTGCCGCGAGGCCGAGCGCGACTGTCCGAAGATCTCCGAAGCGGCGCTGCAACGGTTGCAGGAATATGCCTGGCCGCGCAACGTACGCGAGCTGGAGAACGTGATGACGCAGGCCTTGTTGTTCTGCGAGGGCTGCGAGCTGCGGCCGGAGCATCTGCATCTGCCCGCCTTCGCGGCGCAAGCCGTGACCCAGGAATGGTTCGAGCAGTACACGCTCGGCTTGTCGCTGCGCGAGTCGAAGGAGAAGCTGGAACGCGATCTGGTCAAGCGCGCGCTCGCCGAATCGAGCGGCAATATCAGCCGCGCGGCCGAGAAGCTCGGGATGCAAAGGCCCAATTTGTACCGCAAGATGCGCGAGTTCGGGCTCCGGCCCGACGCCGCCGACTGACGCACGGGAGCCGCTGCCCCCCGCTCTTTTGATGGGCGGGAGCACGAGCCTGCCGCGCCCCCTCCCCCGGGGCGAGCGTTTCCTCGCCAGCCCGCGCCGATGTCTCCGAATCGTCTCCGGGGTCACCGGATTGATTCCGGGCCCTGCTGTTGATTACTCTTCATGGCCGATACGTAGTTTCACGGAGGCGTGCATGGGCTGGATGTCCAACGCGCGGATCCCGCGCGTGTGTCAAGGGATCGTCGTGGCCATCGGTTGCATAGTGGGGCATGGCCGGGCGCAGGAGCCCGTGCAGCCGCCATTCGGCTCGTCGCCGGACAGCGTGCTCGCGGCCGCGATCGCGCGCTTGCCGGGGACGCCGCTCGACCTCGAAGCGGCGGTGAATTCGGCGCTGGCCGAGGCGACCGCGATCCGTGAAGCCGAAGCAGGATTGCGCGCCGCGCACGGTTCGTTGCGGCGCGAAAAAGGCGAGTTCGACCCGGAGCTGTTCGGCAGCTACGAAACGTCCGGTGCCGAAGCCCCGGCCGCGACCCCCTTCGCAGGCGCCGCGGTTCTGGAAACGGAGAGGCAAGCGACTACGGCCGGAGCGCGCATCCGCTGGCGCACCGGCACCGAGATCGAAGCGGTCGTCGACACCAGGCGGCTCGAGACCAACTCCATCTTCGCGGCGCTCAATCCAGAGTATTCCGCCGATGGCCGGATCGAGCTTACGCAGCCGCTGCTCAAAGGCTTCGGGCCGGCCGCGCGCGCATCGCTCTCCTCCGCCGAGCGCGAGCTTGACGCCGCCGAGTCGCGCTACGAGAGCACGGTGCTCGCCGTGCGCGCCGCGGTCGAACAATTGTTCTGGGATCTGTACGCCGCGGAGCGCGATCTCGCCGTCGAGCGTCTGATCCGCGATCGGGCCGCACAGCTGGTGGAGGAAACGCGCCTACGCAATCGCATCGGCGTCACGGGTCCCGACGATGTCGCCAACTCCGAGGTGTTCCTGGCGCAGGAGGACCAGGCGGTGCTCGATCGCGAGGAGCAGCTCGGCGCCATCTCGGATCGCTTGGCCACACTCATCGGCCAGCGCCCGCAGCCGGGCTTGTCGACCTTTCGTCCGCAGCAGGAACCGCCACTCGAGTTTCCCGTCGCGCCGGTCGATTCGGTCGTCGCGCTCGCTCTCGTGCACAACCACGACCTGCAGGTGGTGCAGAACCGGATCGCCGCGCTGCGCTCGCTCGAACGCGGCTCGAGCTGGGATGCCTTGCCGGAGCTCGACCTCGTGGGCTCGCTCGGCGGCAACGGGCTCGCGGGCACGCCGCAGGATGTCATCTTCGGCAGCGATACCTTGCGGACGAGCGTGAGCGGCAGTGCCGGCGACACCTGGAGTCAGGTCTTCGGGCGCGATTTCCCCACCTGGAGTCTGGGGCTGCGACTCACCTTGCCCTTGGGGCTGCGTGAAGGCCGCGGCGAGCGCGACCGCCTGCGCGCCGAGGTGCAGCTCGCCGAGAGCCAGCTCCTGGCAGTGCAGCGCGAGCTGGAAGAGAACGTGCGCAACCGACAGCGCGAGCTCGATAACGCCGCGCCGCGTGTCGCCGCCGCTCGCCGCGGCGTCGTGGCCGCGATCGAGCAGACACGCATCGGTGTGCTCGAGTACCAGAATGGTCGCAAGACTGCGTTCGAAGTCGTGCGACTGGCCGACGACGTGGCCACGGCGCAGCAACGTTATTCACAGGCACTCGTCCGCGCCGCCAAGTCGGCCGCGGCGCTGCGCCTGTTGACCGCGGGACACTTTCCGCCGCGGTCGTCGCCATGAGAACAGCCGCCATGCAGCGAAAGGTGAATCGAGTGAGTGCAAAGAGTCTCGGGTGTATCGCGGCGTGGGTCGTCTGCATCGCCGGATGCTCGAAGCAACAGCAGGCACACTTCGCGCCGCCGCCGATGCCGGTGGAAACCGCAGCGGTCGTGCAGGGCCCCGTCGCCGATCGCTTCGAAGCCGTCGGCAGCATCGAAGCCGGCGACGCCATCGAGGTCGTGGCCGAGATCGATGCCATCGTCGAATCGTTGCCGTTCCACGAAGGCGCCGCCGTGGCCGCCGGGGATCTCCTGGCCCAGCTCGACGATGCGACGTCCGCCGCCGAATTGGCGCGCGCCGAGGCGTTGCGCGATCAAATGCGCGTGACGCACGAACGTGTGCAGAGCATCGTGGAGCAGAAGGCAGGCACGCCGCAGGATTTGGACGACGCCCTCGCCGCGCTCAAGGTGGCGGAGGCGAACCTGGCGGTGGCGAAAGCGCGGCACGAGAAGACCCGCATCCTGGCTCCGTTCGCCGGCGTCGTGGGCTCGCGGCGCGTGAGCCCGGGTGCATTCCTCCGGGTCGGTGATGCGATCACCGATTTGTCGCGACTCGACGAGATTCGCGTCATCTTCTGGGCGCCGGAACGCTACGTCCCGATCTTGATCCCTGGCGTGCACGTCAGCGTGTCGACGACCGCATATCCCGACTACGCGCTCGAGGGCGAGATCGACGTCGTCGAGCCGGCACTGGATGCGAACCTGCGCAGCGTGCGCATCATCGCGCGCGTCGCCAACCCGGGCCACAAGTTCCGGTCCGGGATGTCGGCGGACGTGAAAGCAGTGCTGGCGCAGCGGCAGATGGCGCTCACCGTTCCATCCGAGGCCGTGTTCGTCGAGGGTGACCAGGCGCTCGTCTACGTGTTGAAGGCCGACAGCACGGTCGCGCGCGCACCCGTCGTGCTCGGCACCCGGCTCTCCGACGTGGTCGAAGTGCTGTCGGGGCTCGAGCCCGGGCAGCAGGTCGTGCGCGCCGGTCACCAGAAACTGTTCGAAGGCGCCAGGGCCATGCCCATCGCCGCCGTCACGGCTGGTGACGGCGCGAGCAAGGGAGGGACGCCATGAAGCTGAGCGAGATGTCCATCGAGCGACCCGTGCTCGCCTCGGTCATGAGCCTGGCGATCCTGTTGCTGGGCATGATCGCGCTCTTTCGACTGCCGGTGCGCGAGTACCCGGACATCGATCCACCGATCGTTTCCATCACCGCCTTCTACCGCGGCGCGAGCCCCAGCGTCGTCGAGACCGAGATCACCGAGGTCATCGAGGAACAATTGTCGACGCTCGAAGGCGTGAAGACGATCACATCGTCCAGCCGCGAGCAGGGCGCGGTGATCACCGTCGAGTTCGAGCAAGGACGGGATCACAACGAAGCGGCCAACGACGTGCGCGATCGCGTCGCGCGCGTGCGTGGCGAGCTGCCGAGCGAGGCCGAGGATCCCATCGTCTCCAAGGTGGATGTCGACGCCCAGCCCATCCTGTGGCTGGCGCTGTCGAGCACACGGCACTCGCAGCTCGAGCTGTCGGAGCTGGCCGACTTGGTGCTGAAGGAACGCATCCAACGTCTGCCGGGCGTTGGATCGGTGTTCATCGGCGGCGAACGCCGTTACGCCATGCGCGTCTGGCTCGATGCGCAACGCATGGCCGCACACGGGCTCACGACGCAAGACGTGGAGAAAGCCATTCGGGCCGAGAACGCCGAGATCCCGGGCGGCCGGGTCGAGGGCAGCCAACGCGAGTTCGCGGTGCGGACGCGGGGCGAAGTGGCGAGCCCAGAGGAGTTCGGCGCCCTCGTCATCGCCCAGAGCGGCAGCCAGATCGTCCGCCTCGCCGACATCGCCGAGGTCAGGCTCGGTGCCGAGGACGAGCGCACCGAGGCACGCTACAACGGCCAGCCCGCCATCGGTCTCGGCGTCGCCAAACAGTCGAAGGCGAGCACCCTGGATGTCGCGACCGAAGTGCGCGCGGCACTTCCGCAGCTCTCCGCCCAGCTTCCCGATGGCATGCGACTCGACGTCGCCTACGATTCGTCGACGTTCATCCAACAGTCGCTCGACGAGGTGTGGCAGACGCTTCTCCTCGGCACGGGTCTCGTCATCCTGGTGATTTTCGTCTTCTTGAAGAGCGTCCGCGCGACGATGATTCCGGCCGTCGCCATCCCGACATCCATCATCGGCACATTCGCCGTGGCCTATTTCATGGGCTTCACCGTCAACATCTTGACGCTGCTGGCCTTGGTGCTGGCCATCGGTCTCGTCGTCGACGATGCGATCGTGGTGCTGGAAAACGTCTTTCGTCACATGGAGATGGGGAAGCCGCGCCGGCAAGCCGCCTTCGACGGCTCGCGTGAGATCGGCTTCGCCGTGCTGGCCACCACCATCGCCCTGGTAGCGGTGTTCGTGCCGGTGGCGTTCTTGACCGGCAACGTTGGCAAGCTGTTCAGGGAATTCGGCCTGTGCGTGGCAGTGTCGGTGGCGATCTCGGGATTCGTGGCGCTGACCTTGTCGCCCATGCTGTGCTCGCGCTTCCTCAAGCCGCTCTACGGTGGCGGCAGCAACTGGGCGTCGCGCAGCTTCGACAACTTCTTCCGTGCGTTGCACGACAACTACGGCAGGCTGCTCGAGTTCGCGCTGCGCCGTCGCGCCGCGGTCGTCGGCCTCGCCATCCTGCTGGTCGGCGGTGCGGTGTGGATCTTCCGCCTGATGCCGCGCGAGTTCGTGCCGGTGGAGGATCGCGGCATCGCATTCGGCATCGTGCTGGCGCCGGAGGGCGCGACCTTGGAATACACCGATAAGTACATGCGCGAGGTGGAGAGCCGGCTGTTGCCGCTGCCGGAACGCGGCGGTCTGTTCACCGCCACCGGCCTCGGCTTCGGCGGGCCGGGCCGAGTGACCGACGGCTTCGTCTTCCTGCGTCTCAAGCCACGCGGCGAGCGCCAGAAGTCGCAGCAACAGCTGGTCCAAGAGCTGTTCCCGCAGCTCATTTCCATCCCCGGGGTGCTCGCCTTCGTCATCAACCCGCCGAGCCTGGGCGGGCGGTTCGCGTCGTCGCAAGTCGAATACGTGCTGCAGGGCGAAACCTACGACGACCTGCAAGGGGCTGTGCGCTCCATGATGGGCGAGGCCAACAAGCTCGGCTATCTGATCAACCTCGATTCGGATCTGCGGCTCAACAAGCCGCAGCTCGACATCAGCATCGACCGCGATCGCGCCGCGCAGCTCGGGGTCTCGGTCACCGACATCGGCACGACGCTCGAGACGTTCCTCGGCGGGCGCGTGGTGACCGATTTCAAGCGCGGCTCGAAGCAGTACGACGTCATCGCGCAGATGCGCTCGAAGCAGCGGTCGACGCCCGATGCCATCGAGGGCATCTACTTGCGCGGCACGGGGGGATTGGTGCAGCTCGCGAACGTGGTGCACGTGCGCGAGACCGTGAGCCCGAAGGAGCTCAACCATTTCAACCGCCTGCGCTCGGCGACCTTGACGGCCAACCTGGCGCCCGGAGTGAGCCTCGGGCAGGCGCTCACGGACCTCGACCGCATTTCCGAGACGGCGCTGCCTCAATCGATCAAGCAGGACCTCGCCGGTCAGTCGCGCGAGTTTCGCGAATCGAGCGGCAAGCTGTACTTCACCTTCGTCTTCGCCGTGGTCTTCATCTACCTGGTGCTGGCGGCGCAGTTCGAGAGCTTCGTGCACCCGTTCACCATCCTGCTGTCGGTGCCGCTGGCGCTCGTGGGCTCCTTGTTCACGCTCTACGTTTTCCGCCAGAGCCTCAACATCTATTCACAGATCGGTCTCATCATGCTGGTGGGTCTGGTGACCAAGAACGCCATCCTCATCGTCGAGTACTCCAACCAGCTGCGCGCGCGCGGCCACGAGCTGCTCGACGCGGTCATGCAGGCCTCGAAGATCCGCATGCGCCCGATTCTCATGACCAGCTTCACCACCATCTTCGGGGTGCTGCCGATCGCTATCGGTCTCGGCGCAGGAGCCGAGGCGCGGCGTCCGCTCGGCATCGCGGTCGTCGGTGGCCTGTTCTTCTCGACCTTCCTCACCCTCGTGGTCGTGCCGGTGGTCTATGCGCAGCTGGCGCGCTACACGAAACCGCACCGTGCGGCAGAGCGCCACGAGGCCGAAGCCGCCCGCGTGCCGCGGGTCGTGCCCGCAGCATGACGTGTTCCCTTGGCCCGACAAAGAAGGATGAATGATGGAATCGAAAGTCTTCGATCCGCGCGCGCAACCTGGTTTCGCCACGACATTCGGTGTGCCGGCGGAAGACGTGCTGCGCGCCATGGACGAAGCGGGCGACGACATCCCGTACCAGCGGCCCGAGATCGGCATCGGCTTGCCGCGCGTCGGCCTGGTGCGCGAGCACGTGCCGTTGCGCCTGCGCGACCCCTTCGCTTCGGGCCGCGAGGTGAGCCTGGATGCGTGCGTGCGGCTCCTGACCGAGGTGCCCGCCGACAAACGCGGCATCCACACTTCGCGGATCGGCAGCCTGCTGGCCGAGGGCGTGCAGGTCGTGCATGCGTCGCTGCAGGAGTACGTGCGCTGGCTGGCGGAAGAATTGCGAGCCAAGGAATACGGCGGCGGCGCCGAAGTGCGCGCCAGCGGTACCCTCAGCTACCTCGAACGCGTCGAAGGCTGGAAGGGTGACAAGGACAAGGTCTCGCTCGAACATGTCGGGTTGTCGGCAGCGGCCACCTTGCAACGAGGACAATGGAGCGAATCGGCCGGGTTCGTCGTTCAGCACATCACCGCGTGTCCTTGCGTGCAACAGACTTTCAAACATGCGTTGCAGCAGGCGCGCAGCGACATCGATGCCGCGCTCGGGCAAATTGCGCCGCTGCTCACCCATTCGCAGCGTTGCACGACCCGTATCGAGGTGCGAAACCTGAGCGGCCTGCTGCCGTTCCAGTCGCTCTTCGCCGCAGTGGACGGGTGCGTCTTCCGTGTGCAGAACACCCTGCCGCGCGAGTTCGAGCTGCACCTGGTCTACCGTGCCCACCGCGATCCGCAGTTCATCGAAGATGCGACGCGGCAGATCGCCTCCGCCGTCGCCGGCGTGCTCGGCGAGGAGTTCGCGGGCAGCACCTTGGCGCTCCACTCCACCAGCATGGAGTCGATTCACGACTTCGACATCGTGAGCGAGCTCGAAACACCGGTCGCCGAGCTGTGGAAGGTCTTGCGGTGACGGTGTTCGTCAACTTGGCCTCGAGCGTCGACGGCAAGATCGGGACGGTGGCGCGCGAGAAGTTCCGCTTCGGGAGCGCCGCCGACAAACGCCAGATGCAGGTGTTGCGCGCCCGCGCCGACGCCGTCGTCATCGGCGCCGGCACATTGCGCGACGAAGATCCCAGCCTCCTGCTCTCCGATCCGGACCTCGTCGATGCGCGCCGGGCGGCGGGGAAGAGCGCGCAGCCACTCCGCGTTCTGGTCTCCCATGGGCTCGAGCTACGTGTCGAGGGCAGCCGATTCTTCGGCACACCGGGCATGGAGCCCTTGGTCTTCACTTCGGGAACCGCAGACCGCG
>Ga0075428_100001293_pt1 | contig 26605 bp, 25 predicted proteins | sample RhiMetdeltSRZDD2_FD_75291 | JGI IMG/M metagenome (GOLD analysis project Ga0075428, IMG submission 75291) | Populus rhizosphere microbial communities from Tennessee, USA - Rhizosphere MetaG P. deltoides SRZDD2 | ecosystem: Host-associated > Plants > Roots > Rhizosphere > Soil | place: USA... | reverse complement strand
TCTTGCTGCAGTCAGCGCACCTTGATTTCGACGCGCCGGTTGCGAGGCTCAGGAATGCCGTCAGCGGTGGGGACGATCGGCTCGCGCTCTCCGCGCGCCGCGACTTCGATGACCTCAGGTGGCACGCCCGACGACACGAGCCGCCGGGCAACCATCTGTGCCCGCTGCAGCGACAGCCTATCGTTGTACTCGAGGGTCCCTAAACGGTCCGCGTGGCCAATCACCACTATCTCGGCGGCTAACCACGATGCGACCTGCCTTCTCGCATCTTCGAAAGCAGCCTTCGACGCCGGTGTGAGCTCGTCGGTACCTAGTACGAAATACATGGTGAAGGGCTGCGGTTTCTTCGGCTGCGCCGAAAGCAGTCCGCTGTAGCGGCGTTGGACTTCGTCGGCCGTGGTTGCGCTCGATACGAGCGCGCCGCCGCGGATCTCGACGCTTGTGTAGGTCATGTTCAAAAGCACTTCCGCATCCCGGGTTTTCACGATGACGGCCGACGGCGTGGCCGTCTCCGAAGGCAGCAGGATGACACGCTCCGACACGCGCGCTGACCGCTGCACAACGGGCTGCGACCCGCAGCCGGCCAGCACGACAGCAAGAGCGACAATGACAGCAGCTCTCGTGATCATTCTTCCCGCTCCAAGTCGACGATGAAGTCCGTGCCGCGTATGCCGATCGTCGCCGTCGGTGTATTGAAAGTGACGCGGTCAGGCGTGTGTTTGGCAATGATGCCTGTGATGACCCGTGCCGTACCTTTGATGAACGAAATGGCGAGGCCGCCGGCATACGAGTTCGGGTTGAATTCGAATTCGCGAATCAGCACCTCGCTTCCTGGTCCAATCGTTAACCGCGTGTCGTCGTGCAGCGTGACGCCGACATAGCTTCCTGCCGCCGCCGAGATGCGGTCTCCCGGAAAAATGCGCTGCCCCGGTGCGGCAGGTAGCGCTGATGAATCGCGGGTCACTGTTGCCGAGCCAGTCAGAGTCTTTACCGTCCCTGCGCTTTGCGCCCCCCAAGCGCCGCAGGTGTACGCCAAAAAGACTACTACCGCGACCAGACTTACGGACGTTTTCCAAACTCGTGCTGCTCGAATCATCCACCGCATTGTGGCCTCCAGGTACGTGACCGACACAGGCAGGCAGTTTCCGAAGTACGTGGAAACGCCCGGGCTATTGGCAACGCGCGATCGAATGGGAGGCAAAGTGCGGTTATTGCGAAGTGCAGACAGGATCAGCATCCGCACCATTTCGGCAATCCCGCTGTCGTAGGGCCCTAGCCCCTTAGACCGGTAACTTTGCGCCCCCGCCTTTCGGTCGGGTTTGCCTTTTCGAACGACCATTGCGCAGCAAGATCTATGCCACTCACCGGGCATAATCATTTCAGAGACTTACAGCGGCGGGCCGGTGCCTGGGATCGCCTGAATTCCGACTGAATTACGACATAACCGACGCCGCGCTGACAGTGCGCCTCTCACATGGCGTGATCCTGGAGAGCGATTGGGTACTCGAAGCCTCCGAATCGGAGACATTTGACCTCATCGAGCTACCCGCCCGTTTCAACCCATTCATTCAAAGCGTAATGGCATGGTTCGTGCATTAGCTTGCAGCACGGGGACTACAAGCGGGCTTTCAAACGTACTGGCATGGTTCGTGCGTTAGCTTTCAGCACGGGGGCTACAAGCGGGCCTTTTATGGAGGTTGTTGCAATGAAGATGGTTCGTACTAAAGCACTACTGGCGGTAGCGGTTGTATCGGCGTTGTGCGCTGCTGCCCCGGCTGGCGCAATTCCGGTCACCGATACGGTCAATCCGACGGACACGCTCATCACGTTTGGCAGCACGCCGACATGTCCCGCGTTGTTCTCCTGCACCACCAGCGCTCTCACTTTCGTACACGACATCACGGACAATGGCTTCTCTGTGGGGGACACCATCACTGGCGCGACGATAGATATCCACCTGACAGAACAGGTGGTGACGGGGGTGAACCACGAGACGTTTCGCTATGACATCGGAACCCAGACATTCAGTTGTATTTCCGGCAACTGCGTCCCGAACCCGGGTGTTACGAACAATATCGCTCTGGTTGCCTCGCTTGCCGATCTTGAGGCCGACGGGACGATCAGCATCACGGTTCGTTCATTGAGTGGGAATTTTCTGTTCGCGGACTCCGTCTTGACGGCAGAAGTCACCCCACAAGTTACGTCTCAAATTACGTCTCGAATTGATGCCGCCGCTGTCCCGGTCCCATCGACCGCACTTCTCTTTGGGGCCGGCTTGGCAGCGTTTGGGTGGCGTTTCCGTCGGCCCAGCTAACCGCGCCACTCAGAGGCCACTAGAACCGAATAGCTAAACAACCCTTACGACTCCCCCCGGAGTGCGGACCGGGCCCTCATGGCCGGTCCGTATTTTTTTGGCCGTTGCCGCGCCCAGAGGCGACGCGTCCTGGCTCATGCGCAAGCCTCGGAAAAGGCCGCATCGCTGCCGATCATCTCGCCGCACATTACCTTCACGCGCTTCCAGTCGGCTGTCGAACATTCGACAAAGTGTCGAGCGCAAGAGCGGTAGACGTCACCCCAAGTGAGAACCAGTTGGCATTCCGCTGGCGGTGCAGCGAACCTGTTCATACCGATCTCCGTGGATCCGCGATGGCTCTTGGCGGAGGACGCTGCAGAACTTCCCCTTCCGCGGGCGTGTCAGTCACGCAAATCCGACATCAACTCATGCGGCGGCTTTCGAGCGCTGCCTTGCGCCCCCATATCCAAACATACTGCGCTCCCGACGCGAGAACCGTCGCCAACACGAGCAGGAAGACGGTCGAAAGCCAAGTGCCGATATCGACCACTTCTGCTGCGGTTGCCATCACGAGCAGCAGCGCAGTGAACTCGATGAACGTATTCACTTTAGAGAGCATGGTGGGCGCCATCTCAACATGGCCGAGCGCCAGACGATAGGCGAGGGCGCCACCAACGATAACGATATCCCGCGCAACGATCGCGATTGCGAGCCAGATCGGCATGAGCCCCTGCCAGGCGAGGAGGACCGTAGCGACGAACATGTTGAGCTTGTCCGCGATCGGATCGAGCGTTGCGCCCAGGGTTGAAGTCAGCCTGAAGATACGCGCGATGAAGCCGTCGATCAGATCGGTAACGGCCGCCGCCAGAAAGACGATCAGTGCAACGCTATATGCGCCGACGGTGAGAAAATAGGCCATCACCGGGACGAGAATGAGCCGCGCAAGCGTAATAGCATTTGGCACATTGAGCATGACGTAATGAATGTAGCATAAGGCTTCCCCGAAAAGTCCGGACTGGTCGAACGCCATAGACTTTGCCGGTATGCGCGTAGCAGCTGCAGGCTTCGCTAAACTGAATTTATGCAGTATCCGCTCAGGCGCCCATTCGATCGTCACCCCTCGCCTGCGAGGAGCCGCTTCACGATGTTGACGAACTAGCGGGAGGTGCTCGAGCGGTCGTGCGTACGCAATGCCGTAGCGCCCTTCGACAGCGGGCGCGTGACTCGGACCCACGCCAGGTTGTCGTCAACCAGAGCACTGGATAGGTGGGCGCTGCACCGGTCCACTACCAAAACACTTATTCGGGAATTGCTGCATAATATTCTTGGTCAAAAGCAGTGAATCACGGCAAGAGAATCGATATCCTGGGAGTTGAGCGATGAACGACGTTGCCACGGAAGGCTTGACTCAGCGCGAGTTCAAGGTGGTGGGTACCCGGCCGCTGCGTCCCGACGGTGCGGACAAAGTCACTGGCCGTGCCAGGTTCGGCGCCGATCTCTACATGGCGAACATGCTGGTGGGCAAGGTGCTGCGCAGCCCCCACGCGCACGCGCGCATCAAATCGATCGACACCTCGAAAGCCCTGGCCTTACAGGGCGTAAAGGCGGTTATCACTGCCGGCGATCTAAGCGATCTGCCCTCGGAGTTCATTCCGGCAGGCGAGATGATGGTGAACTACCGCGACATGACGCGCAATATCATGGCACGCGAAAAGGCACTCTATGAAGGCCACGCGGTCGCGGCAGTGGCGGCGACCACCGAGGCGGTGGCCGTACAGGCGCTCGATCTCATCGACGTCGACTACGAAGTGCTGCCGCATGTGATCGACGTGGCGGAAGCAATGGCTCCCGGCGCACCCGTGCTTCACGACAACATGTATACGATTGGCGTGGATCCCAAGCCGGCGCAACCCTCCAACGTCGCCAAGCGTGTCGAGTTCAATCTCGGAGACATCGCGGCCGGCTTCGCGAAAGCGGACGTCGTTATCGAGCGGGAGTTCACCACCGCACCCGTGCATCAGGGTTACATTGAGCCGCACGCCTGCCTCGCGAGCGTGTCCGAGGATGGTCAGGCAGAGCTGTGGTGCACGACGCAAGGGCAGTTCATCGTGCGCAGCTTCTGCGCGAAACTGCTCGGCATGGATCTCGCAAAGCTGCGCGTGACCCCCTCCGAGATCGGCGGCGGCTTCGGAGGCAAGACCGTTGTCTACCTCGAGCCGCTCGCGCTCGTGCTATCGCGCAAGTCGGGGCAGCCGGTGAAGATGGTCATGTCGCGCACCGAAGTGTTCCAGTCGACCGGCCCGACCTCCGGCTCGAAGGTCTGGGTCAAGATCGGCGCCACCCGCGAGGGCAGGATCACCGCGGCCGATGCCCTACTCAAGTACCAGGCGGGCGCGTTCCAGGGCTCCCCCGTAGGGCCCGGATGCATGTGCGCATTTGCTCCGTACGAACTGGAAAACGTGCACGTGCTCGGTTTCGACGTGGTGTCGAACCGGCCCAAGGTCGCCGCGTATCGGGCCCCAGGCGCCCCCATCTCCGAATACGCGGTCGAGTCGGTGATCGACGAGCTCGCGAAGCGACTTGAAATCGATCCGATCGAGTTCCGCCTGAAGAACGCGGCAAAGGAAGGCACCAAAACGGCGTATGGACCGAAATTCGGTCAGATAGGCCTGGTGCAGACGCTGGAGGCAGCCCGTGCCCATCCCCATTACCGCGCTCCGCTCAAGGCCAACCAGGGCCGCGGCGTCGCGTCGGGATTCTGGTTCAACATCGGCGGAGAGACCTGTGCGACGCTCAACCTGAGCGAGGACGGCGGCGTGACGCTGGTCGCTGGCACCCCGGATATCGGCGGGTCGCGTGCCTCGCTCGCCATGATGGCGGCAGAAGAGCTCGGTATCGCGCTCGACAAGGTGCGTCCGCTGATCGGGGACACGAGCAGCCTGGGCTTCAACTTTCTCACCGGTGGCAGTCGCGTCACGTTTTCCAGCGGATTGGCGGTCATCGAGGCGGCCCGCGACATGGTGCGCCAGTTGCGCGAACGGGCGGCGATGATCTGGGAGATCGCGCCTGACCAGGTGATCTGGGAGGACGGCCGCGCGAGCACGATCAGCGGGGACGGACGCAGGGAGCTATCGTTTGCCGAGATCGCGAAGACCGCAGGCAAGACCGGCGGCCCGATCGTAGGCAACGCCGCCATCAACGCGCAGGGTGCGGGTCCCAGCTTCGCCACACACCTCGTCGATGTCGAGGTTGATCGCGAAACCGGCAGGGCCAGCATTGTGCGCTACACCGCCATCCAGGATGCCGGAAAGGCAGTGCATCCGGCCTATGTCGAAGGGCAGATGCAAGGCGGCGCCGTACAGGGCATCGGCTGGGCGCTCAACGAGGAGTACATCTATGACGCCGACGGACGGATCGAGAACCCGGGTTTTCTCGACTACCGGATCCCGGTGTGCTCCGACGTACCCATGATCGACACCGTCATCGTCGAAGCCCCTAATCCCCGCCACCCCTATGGCGTGCGCGGCGTGGGCGAGACTCCGATCGTGCCTCCGATGGCCGCCATCGCGAACGCGATGGAGAATGCGCTGGGTATCCGCTTCACGCAACTGCCGATGTCGCCGCCACGCGTACTCCAGGCGATCGAGGGTACAGGCACGGCCGCGAAAGCCGGGGGCTGACGCTTGGCGCGCGTCGTCCTCAGCGGCACCCTCAAGCAACTAGCCGGCGGAGCGTCGGAGATCGAACTCGATGCGCGCGACGTGCGCCAGCTGTTACGCGTACTGAGCGAGCGTTACCCGGAACTCGCTCCTCACCTCGAGAGCGGCTACGCCATCGCCATCGATGGTGAGATCTTCCAGGACGCATGGTTCGCCCCGATCCGTCCAGACAGCGAGGTTCATCTGGTGCCAGCGATTCGCGGGGGGTGACCGCCTCCTTGGCCCCGCTTGCTGAGCCAGCCTGAGTGCCGATGGTCGTGATCCTTGACAAGGACGGATCAAAATATGATACTTATCATATGCCCGAAGTCAAGACGATCTCCAAGAAGGAGCAGACGCGGGAGCGAATCCTGCGTGCCGCCGCGCGCGCCATACGCAAGCACGGCTACGAGGGTGTCGCTGTTGCCGATGTGATGAAACAGGCGGGGCTCACGCATGGCGGGTTCTACGCTCACTTCGAGTCGCGTGAGGCGCTCCTTGCCGCGGCGGCCGAACAGACCGCTCTCGAGTCCGCGCAGGCACTGGCAGGCGCGTTGGCGAAAGCTTCTGCGGGTGAGGAATTCATGGCGCTCGTGGACACCTACCTCGCCGACAATCACGTTACTGCAGCGGAGCAGGGCCTGGGCTGTGCCATAGCGGCGGCGGGCAGCGAGGTGCCGCGCCAGGGTCCGGGCGTGCGCCGGGCTGTAACCCGGCGCATCAAGGATCTCATAGGGCTGGTAGAGCGCCAGTTGCCCGACTGGGGCAAGGAAGCGGCGCACGAGAAGGCGATGGGCACGGTGGCGACGCTGGTCGGGGCGCTCATGCTGGCGCGCGCGTCCGATGATGCAGAGCTTTCCAAGTCGATTCGCAAGGCGGCGCGTGAGCTTGTCCGCGGGAACCGTGGGTGAGTTTTTTTTGGCCAATAATATGATATACATCATATGAATCGAAAACAGCTGGGCATCATCGCTGTAGCTGCCCTGGTATTCGCGCTGATCTTCGGCGTACGCCAGTCGGTAGCGCTCTTCATCGGACCTATCAACACCGCGACCGGGCTTGGCATCGCCGCGATCAGTCTCGCGTTCGCCTGCGCCCAGCTCATGTGGGGGATCACGCAGCCGATCGCCGGCGCATTCGCGGACAAATACGGTACTGGGCGCGTGATTGCCACCGGCGCCGTCCTCGTCATGCTGGGAACGGTGCTCACGCCCCACGCGAGTACGACGTGGATGCTGGTCATCCTGATAGGCGTCGTCGCGGCCGGCGGTGCCGGCATGACGGGTCTCGGGGTGCTGATGTCGACGGTTTCTCGTGTCGTGCCCGCCGAAAAACGCGGGCTCGCAACCGGGATGGTCAACGCCGGCGGGTCGTTCGGTCAGTTCGTGCTCGCACCGCTGGCCGTACTGCTCACCGGGATACTGGGCTGGGTCGGCGCGCTGACAGCGCTCGGTCTGCTGTCGCTCGCCATCGTGCCCCTTGCCTGGGTATTGCGAGGTCTGCATCCCTCCGCACCGCAGGGCGCGCCTCTGGAGAAGTCGATGCGTCACGCAGTGCGCGACGCGTGGCACGATCCGAGCTTCCTGCTGCTCACCGCCGGTTTCTTCGTCTGCGGCTTCCACGTCGCGTTCATCGCGACGCATCTTCCCGGTGTGGTCGCCCTCTGCGGACTGCCGCCGGAGGTCGGAGCCTGGGCGCTGTCGCTCATTGGTCTTTTCAACATCGCGGGCAGCTTCGCCTCCGGCTGGGCGATCGGCCGCTGGCGCATGAAGCGTGTCCTCTCGCTCCTCTACGCTGCGCGCGCGCTCGCGGTGCTGGTTTTCGTATTCGCTCCGAAGACGGCGACGACTTTCATGATTTTCGCCGTGGTGCTCGGCTTCACCTATCTCTCCACCGTGCCGCCGACCGTCGGCCTCGTCGGCAAGCTGCTCGGTGTGCGCTATGTGGCAACGCTCTTCGGCATAGTCATGTTCTCGCACCAGATTGGTGGCTTCCTGGGTGCCTGGCTCGGCGGCCAGCTTTTCGAGCGCACCGGCAGTTACGACTGGGTCTGGTACATCGACATCATGCTCGCGGTCGGTGCCGCGCTCATTCACATGCCGATCAAGGAAGCGCCGCGGCTCAAGCCCGCGCTGGCGGCCTAGATGGATCCGCGCACCCGCATGCTCCTCGAGGCGCCGATCGCGCCGACGCTCCTGCGCCTGGCCGCGCCGAACGTGCTGACGCTCATGGCGCAGACGGCGGCGGGGCTCATCGAGACCTATTTCATCGGAAAGCTGGGCACCGACGCGCTCGCTGGCGTGGCGCTCGTCTTCCCCGTGGTGATGTTGATGCAGATGATGTCTGGTGGCGCTATGGGGGGTGGTATCGCCTCTTCGATCGCGCGGGCATTGGGCGGGGGGCGCCGCGCTGATGCCGATGCGCTCGCCGTGCATGCGCTCGTGATCGCACTCGTCTTCGGTCTTGCGTTTACGCTCGGCCTGCTGGGTGGGGGGCGCTGGCTTTACTCGGCAATGGGCGGCAGCGGCCCTGCGCTGAGCGCAGCCCTCGTTTACTCAGGCTGGATATTCGCGGGCGCAGTGCTCGTGTGGCTCTTCAACTCCTTCGCCGCCGTGATCCGCGGGAGCGGCAATATGGTGCTGCCCGCCCTCGTTACGTGCCTCGGTGTCGTTTTCCTGGTACCGCTGTCGGCCGCGCTCATCTTCGGCTGGGGACCGTTCCCGGCGCTGGGCATCGCGGGCGGTGCGCTGGCGTTCCTCTGCTACTACGGCGTCGGAGTTGCCGCGTTGGCGGCGTACCTGTGGTCCGGGAAAGGGGTTGTGCGGCCATCGCTCGGGGGTGCGGGCTTTCGCTGGCCGCTCTTCCACGAAATCCTGCGCGTCGGGCTGGTCGCCGCGCTCGTGACGGTTGCAACCAACGTTACGATCATCATCGGCACCGCGCTTGTGGGCGAGTTCGGCCCTGCTGCCATCGCCGGCTACGGCACCGCCGTGCGGCTCGAATATCTGCTGGTGCCGCTCGTCTTCGGGTTGGGCTCCCCGCTCGTCACCATGGTCGGCACGGCGATCGGCGCGGGCAGGCGAGAGCGCGCCTTACGTACCGCCTGGATTGGCGCCGGCATTGCCGTCGTTCTCACCGAAGCCATCGGCATTTGCGCCGCTGCCTTCCCGAACGCATGGCTCACCCTCTTCGACACGAATCCGGCCATGCTGGAGGCCGGCGCTCGCTACCTGAGGATCGTCGGCCCGTTCTACGGGATGTTCGGACTGGCGCTCTCGCTTTACTTCGCTTCGCAGGGCGCGGGGCGGCTGTTCTGGCCGGTCATCGGCAACCTGACGCGTCTCGGCATCGCCGCACTCTGCGGCTGGCTGGCGCTCCGTTGGAGCGGTGATCTCTCGTATGTGTTTCTCGCGCAGAGCCTCGCGCTCGTGGCGTTCGGCCTGATCAACGCCGGGGCGACCGCTTCTGGCGCGTGGTTCGGGCCGGTCACATGGCCGTGGGGCCCTGCAGGGGCGACCCAGGGGAGATCGGCACGGTGATCGAAAAGTTGTCTTGTCCGTAGGCGCGGGTTCAGGGTGGAGCCATTTATATGTCATCGAAACTATCTCCCTCCAACAATGTCCCTACACAACTCCTCGAGGTGAAAGGAGGGGCGCACTACGCCTACGGGGACCTCCCGCGGCGTTGACAAGCTACTGTGGAAGGTCGAGGCTCGCAACTACGGCAAGGTATAGGAACGCAAGTGAGTCACGCCCATACACCCGATCTCGCCGTGCCGGTCAGCCCCGTAGACCACGTGCTGGGCGCCGCGCGTGCTCCTGTTACGATCGTCGAATACGGGGACTTCGAGTGCCCTAACTGCAAGCAGGCGGCGCCGGCCCTGAAGCATCTTGTCGCGAGCTTCGAAGGACAGGTGCGGCTCGTTTTCCGGCACTTCCCGCTGGAGGAGGTCCATCCGCACGCTCTGCACGCCGCGCTGGCGGCGGAAGCGGCCGGCGCCCAGGGGAAGTTCTGGCAAATGCACGATCTGCTGTTCGACAACCAGGCCCATCTCAGGCTCAGCCAGTTGCGCTCGTACGCAGCGCAGTTGGAACTCGACATGGAGAAGTACGATTCCGAGATGCACGATGAGCTGTACCTGCAGCGGGTGCGCGAAGAAATCGAGGGCGGCCGGTTGAGCGGCGTGAGGTCCACCCCCGGGATCTTCATCGAGGGGAGGCGCCACGACGTTTCGTTCGGACTGGGCTCGCTCGCGGACGCGGTTTCCGCCGCGCTCCGGGGCTGAGCGTGAGGGGTGCAGATGGCGGCGACCGAGCCCATCCTGGACGTGCGCGGTACCGTGCTGGGCTCCATCGAGACCGAGGCCAACGGCGGCCAGGTGCTGCGCGACGCGAATGGTCGGATCAGAGGCTACTACGATCCAGAGACCGATCACACCCGCGGACCGGACCAGCGAATACTCGCCAAGGGCAACGTGCTGCGCACCCTCATCTGCTGAAGGGGCAGAGCACTGAACTGGCATCGTCACGCGGGCGGTGACGGAGTAAGGTCGACCGTCAAGTTGGTGATGGTCGCCGAGGCAGGGTCTGGCGCAAGCTTGAACCCCAGCTTGCGCCCCAGTTCCAGCATTCCGCGGTTTTCCGACATCGTCATGCCGAACAATCGCCGCACACCATGGTTCTTCGCTGCAGCAAGCAGACTGGCGAGTAGTCTGGTTCCCAGCCCGCGCCGCTGCCAGTCGTCGCTCAGCACGATCGCGAACTCGGCGTCGCCGGGTGAGGACTCCTCCTTGACGTAGCGAGCCACGCCGATCTGACGCTCTCTTCCCTGGACCAGGGTTGTCGCGATCAGCGCGCTTTCACGCTCGTGGTCGATGTCGGTGAAGCGCCTGAGCTCCGCGAGCGAGGGACGCCGGGCTGACATCAATCGCTGATATCCGGTGGACGCCGAGAGACCCTCGACGAACTCCTGCTCGAGAGCCAGGTCGGTCGCAGAAATGGGGCGGATGGTGATGACGGTCCCATCGGCGGCTAACCACGTTTCAACCATCGGCTGGTGGTCTCCTTTATGGGCGGTCATTCAGGATCGTCGATACAATCAGCTGGTAGACCACCCCAACGCAATCATGCCGGTTGATGGCTGTCGACCTGGCAATCTTAGACTGTTGGAGGGATCGTGAAAATCATCGAGACAATGCTGGCGCTGTGCGCAACCGCTTTCCTGAGTACGGCATTCGCGCAAGCGCCGCAAAGCAAGTTCGCCGAAGTCAACGGGATTCGCATCCACTACCTCGACAAGAGCATCGGAATCGTCGGTCACGATATCGGGCTGATGGTCGCCTGCTAGTGAATAGCAACGTCGAGGGCGTCATCGTGACAGGATCCGGGCACTGGCTCATGGAGGAGGCCCCTGGCAAGGTCATACCCAAGCTCGTCGAGTTCCTGAACCGCTAAGCTTGCATCAGTTTTGCGGACTGCACATCCGCAACGGTTTCGGATAGGCTCCTGACTGGACCGTGGCGAATGGAGGTATGCACGTGACTCAACGATTCCCGTCCCTCTGCCATTGGGGCGCATTCACCGCAGTCGTCGAGCAAGGGCGTTTCGTGCGCGCCGATCCGTTTGCGCTCGATCCATCGCCCTCAGCGTTGCTCGGTGCCTTGCCTGAGGTGGTGTATTCCAAGTCGCGCGTCGCGCGGCCGTCGGTGCGTGAGGGATGGCTGAAGCATCGCGACCGGCGGCGCACGGGACACGACGCTTATGTCGAAGTGGACTGGGACACGGCGCTCGAGCTCGTCGACGCCGAGCTGAAGCGGGTGCGCGCGCAACACGGGGCCGGAGGCATCTTCGGCGGCTCGCAAGGCTGGGCGTCGGCCGGTCGAATGCATCACGCCGGCTCGCAGCTGAAGCGATTCCTGTTCAGCGGCGGCGGCTGCGTCGACAAGAAAGGCAATTACAGCTTCGGCACTGCGATGTTCCTGTTGCCGCACGTCGTCGGCACTGCAGGTCCGGTGACGGGCCACGTCACCGACTGGACGAACGTCTGCGGCCATACGCGCCTCATGGTCGCGTTCGGCGGGCTCGCGCTCAAGAACGGGCAAGTCTCGTCCGGCGGGCCCGGAGAGCATGGCATGGAGACGTGGCTGCGCCGTGCCAGGGATGCGGGCATCGAATTCGTGGTCGTGAGCCCGAACCGCGGCGATGCCCCCGATTTCCTGAACGCGCACTGGATCTCGATCCGGCCGGGAACCGATACGGCGTTTCTGCTCGGCATGGCGCACGTGCTGGTGAGCGAAAAACTCGAAGACCGCACTTTCCTCGCCCGGTATTGCACCGGATACGAGCGGTTCGAGCGCTATCTCACGGGACGCGACGACGGCCAGCCGAAGAGTCCGGAATGGGCGGCGCCGATCTGTGGCGTTGACGCGGCGGAAATCCGCGCGCTTGCCCGCAAGCTCGCCGTGACGCGCAATCTATTGACGATGAGCTGGTCGATCCAGCGTGCGCACCACGGCGAGCAACCGTACTGGATGCTGATCACGCTCGCCGCGATGCTCGGTCAGATCGGCCTGCCGGGCGGCGGCTTCGGGTTCGGGCACGGCTCGCAGGGCGGCGTCGGCAGTCCCCGCCCGGCGGGTGCGGCCACGCCCGAGCTGCCGACCGGCAAGAACCCTGCGGGCACCGCGGTCCCGTCGGCGCGCCTGACCGAAATGCTCGAGCATCCGGGCGGCGAGTATGACTTCAACGGCGAACGGTCGCGCTATCCCGATATTCGTCTGGTCTATTGGGCCGGCGGTAATCCATTTCATCATCACCAGGATCTGAATCGTTTGCGACAAGCCTGGCAGCGCCCGGATACGGTGGTCGTCCACGAAACGCACTGGACGCCGACGGCGCGCCACGCGGACATCGTCCTGCCGGCGACGACGACGCTCGAGCGCAACGACCTGGGCGGCTCGGCGCGCGATCGGTTCCTGTTCGCGATGCATCGCGCGATCGATCCGATCGCCGCGGCACGCAATGACCGCGATATCTTCTGCGAGCTTGCTGCGCGCGGCGGCTTCGAGGCTCGCTATACGGACGGGCTCGACGAAACCGGCTGGATCCGCAGGCTTTACGACGGCGCGCGCGCAAAGAATCTGACGGCCGGCGTCGAGATGCCGCCGTTCGAGGTCTTCTGGGAGCGCGGCCACTTCGAGCTGCCGCTGCCGCAACGCGCGTTCGTGCTGTTCGAGGACTTTCGCAGCGATCCGGCGGCACATCCGCTGGAAACACCGAGCGGCAGGATCGAGATCTATTCGGCGAGAATCGCCGGCTTCAACTACGACGACTGTCCGCCGCACCCGACCTGGCTGCCGCCGAGCGAATGGCTCGGCGCTTCACAGGCGCGCGTCTACCCCCTGCATCTCATCACCACGCAGCCGCCCGACAAGCTGCACAGCCAGGCCGATTACGGCCCTGTCGCGCGCGCGGCCAAACGCGCCGGTCACGAGCGCATCCGCTTGAGCGCCGCAGACGCGAGCATGCGTTCGCTTGCCGACGGCGTGGTCGTCCGCGTGTTCAATGCGCGCGGCGCCTGCCTGGCGACGGTCGAAGTCGATGCGGGTCTGCGCACCGGTGTCGCCATCATGTCCACCGGTGCCTGGTACGATCCCGCCGATGCGAGCGACCGCGCGCTCGAACGCCATGGGAATCCGAACGTGCTTTCGCTGGATCAAGGTACATCGAAGCTCAGTCAAGGACCGAGCGCGCTCTCGATGCTTGTCGAAGTGGAGCGCTGGGACGGCGATCACGCCGCATCCGCACATACGCCGCCGCGTATCGTGGCAAGCGTGGGTTAGCTCCGGGATCGCTTCGGTTATGGGCCCACTGAAGGGCGTGAAGATCGTCGAGCTTGCCGGAATCGGTCCCGGACCGATGTGCGCGATGCTGCTCGCGGATCTCGGCGCGACGGTGCTGCGCGTCGATCGCAAGGAGCAGGTCGATCTTGGCACGCCGCGGCCGCTCGAGTTCAACCTGCTGCTGCGTAACCGCAAATCGATTGCCCTCGATCTCAAGCAGCGGGCGGCCGTTGACCTGGTGCTGGGGCTCGTCGGAAAGGCGGACGCACTGATCGAAGGCTTTCGGCCGGGCGTCACCGAGCGCCTCGGCCTCGGCCCGACCGAGTGTCTTCGGCGCAACCCGAAGCTCGTCTACGGGCGCATGACAGGCTGGGGCCAGAGCGGTCCGCTCGCGCATGCGGCGGGTCACGATCTCAACTACATCGCGCTGACGGGCGCGTTGCATGCGATCGGACGCAGGGGCGCGGCGCCGACCCCGCCGCTGAATCTCCTCGGCGACTACGCCGGCGGATCGCTCTACCTCGCGATGGGAATTCTTGCAGCCATCATCGAGGCGCGCCGGTCCGGGCACGGGCAGGTCGTCGACTCAGCGATCGTAGACGGCACGGCATCGCTTCTGACTTCGGCGTTTGGCATGTACGGCGCGGGGCTCTTCTCTCTCGAGCGGGGAACGAATTCGCTCGATTCAGGAGCGCACTACTACGACGTCTACGAATGCGCCGACGGCGAGTGGATCTCCGTGGCGGCGATCGAAGAGCGCTTTTATGCCGAGCTTCTGCGTATCCTCGGTATATCGCCCGGGGAAATCGGGACACAGCGGGACAGGAAGAACTGGGCGCGCGGCAAAGAGCTTTTCGCGCGCGCTTTCAGGTCGAAGACGCGTGACGAATGGTGCAGGCTCCTCGAAGGTACCGATGCGTGCTTCGCGCCCGTGCTCAGCATGGCCGAGGCGCCGCTCCACGCGCAGGTCAAGGCGCGGAAGACGTTAATCGAGGTGGGCGGTATCGAGCAGCCGGCGCCGGCGCCGCGCTTCAGCCGCACCCCCCCTGACAAGCCGACGCCGCCCGAGGCGCCGGACGCCGACCGCGCACTCGAAGGCTGGCTCGCGCCGGAGGAGATCGGTGCACTGAAGAGCTCGGGCGTCTTGTAGCGCATGGCGAGTTGGCTCAAGCGAACCCCCGCGCACACGTTCTTCCTGTGCCCTCTGATCGTCGTTGCATTCGAGCTCGCGCTCAACCAGGGAGGACTGACCGTGGTGCCCTGGGGCATCCCGCTCCTGGCATGGGGTTATCTGCAATATCTTCTCGTGGGGAGTTACCGGTTGCCGCGTGCAGGCGGAACTGCCGGCATGGATGCCATGCCGGAGCGTATCGTCGCCGCAGGCCCGTATCGCTACACGCGGAATCCGATGTACCTCGGCCACCTCATCTTCATGACGGGACTCGTCGTTACGTTCTGGTCGTGGTTCGCGCTCATTCTGCTGGTTGCCCGCGCAATCTGGTTCCAGCGACGGGTTCTGCACGACGAGGCGCGGCTCGAGCGGGTATTTGGCGTCGAATATTCCGCCTATCGCGCGCGGGTAAAGCGCTGGATCCCGTTCGTCTTGTAGTAATACCTGACGCGACGTTCGATCGGGTCCTATAAGTCCAGCACGAGCGTCGGGGTCTTCGCCCGCGAGCAGCAGATCATCATGGTCTTCCCCGCTGCCTTCTCGGCGTCGTTCAGGACCAGGTCGCGGTGATCGGGGACGCCCTCGAGTACGCGCGTCTCGCACGTCCCGCACACGCCTTCCATGCAGGAGTACGAGGGATTGAAGCCCTCGTCGATCAACGTCTCGAGGATGGTCCTGCCTTCCTCGACGAACACGGTGCGGTTCGATTTCGCGAGCACGACCGTGAAGCCGCCGGCGTGCACCGGCTCTTCGGTGACACTCACGACGCTCGAACGATGAAATCCATCTCGACCAGCGCGCCGCGCGTAAGGCTCGTCACGCCTACCACGGTACGCGCCGGGAGCGACGCCTCGCCCAGGCACGCGAGGTACGCCTGGTCCACGCGCTCGATAAGCCGCTCGAAATCGACGAGATGGATCCGCACGAAAGCGAGGTTCCGGCGTGCGAGACCGGCGGATTGAAGAATCGCGTCTAGGTTGGCAAAGATCCTGCGTACTTGCGCTTCGACTTTCTCGGGCAGAGGCACGCGCTCGTTCGTGGGATCGACGGGACCCAGGCCCGAGACGAAGGCCAGTCCTCCCGCGACGACGAGTTCTGCCGCGAGCTTCGTCCCGGCGCCTGCGGAAACGGTCACGCCTTGACCGCCGTTTTCTGCTCTGCCGCCCCGCCCTTGACGCAGCATTCCTGCAGGATCTCGATGATGCGCGAGCGCGCTTTCTCGTCCCGCTGGCCGGGTGAGAGCCCTTCGATCTCGATGATCGCCTTCGCCGCGCGGTTCCCGAATTCCCCCAGCACCTGGCGATCGGTGAGCGCGGCCGCATCGGGCAGCTTGAGGATCACTTCGTGACAGTACGTCTGAACCGGCTTGCCGTCTTGCGGGTGCCGCGGTATCGCCGGCACCTTCCCTTCGCGCATCGCGTTGATCGCGTGCGCCAGCATGCGGCGGATCAGCGCCACGCCGCGGTCGGTCGTGCCGAGGTGCTCGGCCTTGCGATTGACGATCGCCCCGGCGCTGACCATGGCATCGTAGTCCCCGGGCTCGCGCTGGCGCTCCTTGTACGGGCGCTCCGCGGTCTGACCGATGAGGGGCAGTTTGTCGACGCCGTAGTCGTCGAGCGACCTGCTGCGCGGGGCGGAGCGCTCGTCCCAGTGCCCGGCGCCGATGTAGAACGCGCTGTGGTCGTCGATCGGCACCGCCCAGCGGGTGGTCGTCGCATGCGCGCGCACCGTCTCCGTCAGCGCCTTCCCCGCGCCCGAGGTGAACTGGGCGACGTTCGGCAGCATCAGCTCGCCCGCGCGGATGAAGACCACGTCGTTCACCTTGCGCGTGGCCATCGACAGCATGCCGATCGGCGTCTCCGGAAAGTCGAGCACGGGCAGCACCTTGAAGGCCTCGCCGAACTGCTCGCCGCTTTCGCTCATGATGGCGTGCAGGAACGCGTTGTGGATCGGGTCCGCCGCGTTCTCGACGATCTGGAGCCAGTTGCACGGCACGGTGATCCTGAACGGCGCGATGGTCGCGTCGGGATAACAGAGCGTGTCGTAGACCGGAAGCTCGGGCACCTCCTCGGGCGGGCCCATGCAGGCGAAGATGAGGCCGTGCTGCTCGCGGACCTGGTAGGCGCCCTGGCAGAAATTCGCCTTGATGCGGCTCGATGCGGGCTCGCCGGGCGTGTCGAGGATCGTGCCGTCGACGTCGAAGTGCCAGCCGTGATAGCAGCAGCGGATCCCGCGCTCGGCAGGTATCCCGAACTCGAGGGATGCGCCGCGGTGCGGGCAATGCCGGTGGAGCAGCCCGAGGCGGCCGGACTTGTCGCGGAACGCGACGAGGTCCTCCCCGAGCAGCCGCACGGCGACCGGCAGCTCTTTCAGCTCGGACGACAGCAGGAAAGGATGCCAGTAGCGGCGCAGGTACTCGCCGCACGGCGTGCCCGGACCGACGTGCGTGAGGAGCGTGTCGTCGCCGGCTTGCGGCCGGTTGTAATAACCGCCGTAGGGCAGCTTCTTCTGGGCCGCCGAGGGCGGTTTCTGTTCCTGTGTCATGGCAGCTCCTTCCATACCCGGCCGACGATAGTGCCTGCCAGTTTAAGTGGGGAGCGCATCCCGCGCCAGAGGCACCGGGCGCGCACACGGCAGCGATCGCGCGAAACGTCTACAATCGAACCCTCTGCCCCTGCACCCGGAAACCGATGAAGAGACCGCTGAAGATCGCGCACACCTCCGATGTCCACCTGCACGACGGGGACGATGGCCAGCCCGTGCGCGATGCGTTTGCTCGCGTGATCGATACCGTACTCGACTCCCGGTCCGATCTGTTCCTCATCGCCGGCGACCTGTTCGACCACAACCGCATCCAGGGCGACGTAATCGATTTCGTCTACGAGCAGCTCTCGCGCGTGCCCTGTCCCACCGTCATCATCGCCGGCAACCACGATTGCTGGGAGGAGCGCTCCGTGCTGCAGCGCATGGACTTCCGTCACGCCGGACATCACGTCACGCTGCTCGACGAAATCGAGGGCGTGCAGGTGGAATTCCCGGAGCTGCACGCGACGGTGTGGGGACGCTGCATGCTCGATCACGACCGCACCAACAAGCCGCTCGCCGGGGCTCCGAAACGCAGGGGAAGCCTGTGGCACATCGGCATGGCGCACGGCCTTTACATGGACGAGCCGGAGTCGGACCGCTCCTCGCTCATCACGCCCCAGGAGATCGCGGATTCAGGCTTCGATTACCTGGCGCTCGGGCACGTGCACGTTCATCGGCAGATGCGTCACGGCAATACGCTCGCCTGCTATCCCGGCGTGCCCGCCGCCTATTACGGAACGGAGCAAAGCGGGTGCATGACCCTGGTGGAGCTGACGCCGGGCGCGGGCGCGCGCGCCGTTCTCCATGAGCTCAAGCCACCAGCCGCGCGCAGGCGCAAGGCCAAAGCCGCGGGAAGCTGAATTCCCTCAGGCTGGAGCGGGGGTAGCCGCGAGGAAGCGCTCTACGCTCTCCGCGAAGGCTTCAGGCTGATCGGTAAATAGACCGTGGCCGGCGCCTTCGATGCGCTCCACCGTGCAACGAGGCATGATCTCGGCCATGCGCGCGGCCAGTTCGGGGCTTACCACGTTGCTGTGGCTGCCGTACTGGAGCAGCGTCGGCGTGGGAATGGACTTCACCATGCTCCACAAATCCACGCCAGTCGACCTTGACCTCGCCCCGCTCAGAAACCCGGGATCGTACTTCCAGGTGTAGCGCCCGTTGCCGGTCTCGCGCAGGCCGTGGCGCACGCTTTCCTCGACGAGGTGACCGGGCGCGCGCGGCATCAGGCGCCTGAGATGGGCGAGGGCGGCCTCGCGGCTGTCGAATTCCCCGACGGACGTCCGCGAGTCATCAGGGATCTCGCCAGGCGCGGCGGCCGCAGGGCGTCCCGGTGTGATGTCGACCAGCACCAGGCGCTCCAGCAGTTCGGGGTGACGGTGGGCAAACAGCATGGAGACCCTGCCGCCCAGGGAATGCCCGATCAGGGTGAAGCGCGACAAACCCCGCTTTTCGACTACGGCACGCAGGTCGTCGTAGAAATTCTCCATCTGGTAGCCGTCCGCCGCTCCCCACCCGCTTTCCCCGTGTCCGCGCTGGTCGAGCGCGATGATGTGATAGCGGTCGCTGAACCTGCGGCTGAAATGGCTCCAGACATGGGCGTGCAGCCGGCTGCCGTGCACCAGCACCAGCGGGTGCCGCCCGTGATTGCCCCAATCCAGATGATGGAGCTTGACGGCGTCGCGGACTACGTAGTGGCTTTGGGGGGAGATCGATGTCATGGTTTGGGAGGGCGGCTTGTCTGCGCCGGACGATGTGTCAGCATGCAGTATCTGCCGGCGACGGCAAGCTGGCAACTGATGACCGCGGGCTTCCACGACGGTTTCGCGACGGCGCACCGGCTGGCCGCCAGGCTCGTCTGCAGGGACGTTCGCTCTGCTAGTCTGGCAATGGCTCGACGGGCGCGATCTAGCCCGGAGCACGCATGCGTGCGGCGACGCTCAGTAAGCGAGCTGATACCGTCGCAGATGTCTGGAGAAGTCGCGCAGCGCAGCGATGCCGCTCGCCTCCGCGCGCTGGCACCAGTCTTCCAGCTGACTGACCAGTTGCTCCTTTGTGCTGCTCGAGCGCTGCCACAGTGCTGTCAGCTCGAGGCGCATTGAATGGACGGTGTATAGCGTCTTGCTGACCTTCAACGCTCCGGCAAGACGTTCGCGATCTGCCGGCGATAGCCTGTCCTCGTCGCTATGCAGCCAGCGTTTAAAGACACCCCAATCGACGCTCGCGACACGGCCACCGAGCTGCGCGATTTCGGCTTTGCAGGCTCGTTTCAGCGAGCGCCCGTATCTTGCCAGCACATCATAACGACTCATGACGACGGCCTGCAGCGTGTCTTCATCGCACTGCGCCTTGGCTGCGACGAGCCGAACTTTGGGCGCGACTTTCTTGACGGTCGCTAGGCCGAACCAGGCCAACGTACGTATGTATAACCAGCCGATGTCGAATTCCCACCATTTGCTCGATAACCGCGCGGATGCGGGATAAGCATGGTGGTTGTTGTGGAGTTCTTCACCGCCGATCAGGATGCCCCAAGGCAGGATGTTACGACTTGCGTCTTCAGCCTGGAAACTGCGATAGCCGCAATAGTGGCCAACGCCATTGATCACGCCTGCTGCAAACACCGGCATCCAGATCATCTGCACCGCCCAGATCGTGAGCCCGATGAATCCGAAGAGCACGAGGTCGATCACCATCATCGTCCCGATCCCGAGTACAGAGTGCGATGAATACAGATTGCGCTCGATCCAGTCATCCGGCGTCCCCTGGCCAAACCTCTCCATGGTCTCTTTGTTGCGAGCCTCCATTTTGTAAAGCTCGGCGCCCTGCCACATTACCTTGCGGATGCCCCGTACCTGGGGGCTGTGCGGATCGTCCTCGGTTTCGCAACGCGCGTGATGCTTGCGGTGTATTGCCGTCCACTGCTTTGTCTCCATGCCTGTTGTCAGCCACAACCAAAAACGGAAGAAATGACTGACCGCGGGGTGGAGATCGAGAGCGCGATGCGCCGAATGACGGTGCAGATAGATGGTCACGGCCGCGATCGTGACGTGCGTAAATATCAACGCTACGACGACGTAGCCCCACCAGGGCAATGGTATTCCGGAATACATGGGACTTGAGATCTTTCCCAGAGTTGGTCGGGTGCCTTCGTTTCACCCGTAGCGACGATTTCCTCTGTACTTGGAAGTGTGCCCGAAAGGGCGGCGATCCTGTGTCCGGTACCGTACATAGGGAGAGCCGCTGGAAAGTGCCGGGAACGTTACGAGGGTAGCAGTATACGCGTCCCGCGAAGGTAACGACGGGGCGCAGACCGGCCCGGACGGGCTCCCGCCTATTCGCTGTCCCAGGGCGACTCGGCGACCGCGTTGCGCGCGCTGATGCGGCCGAAAGCGAGGCATTCGCCGATGTTCCCGGTTCCCTGGTAGAGGTAGCTGTAGATCGAGCCCAGCTCGCCGGCGCTGTAGAGCCGCGGTATCGGCGTGTCGTCCGGCCGCACGATCTGCCCCCGCTCGTTGCGCCTCGGACCGCCTTGCGTGTTGAGCATCGAGGGGGAGAGCTCGATCGCATAGAAAGGCGGCTTCACGATCGGGATCAGCATCTTGCGGCGGCCGAACTCGGGATCCTTGCCGCCCTCGCAGCCGAGATTCCAGCGCCGCACGGTTTCCTCCAGCGCGCCGCCGTTCAACCCGATGGACTCTGCCAGGCCGGCGAGGCTTTCAGCGCGCTTTATCCATCCGCGCTTGAGCTCGGCACTGTTGTCTTCGCTCCATTCATAGCGCTCGACGATGCGCGCCCAGCCGCTCACCGGCTTCCGGTCGTACAGCGGCCCGCTCGCGTAGAGCGCGTGGTCGAAGACCATGAACATCGGACAGGGAACCGGCAGCGGCATCCACAGCCCGTTTCTCCTGACCTTGCCGTGCTTGGCCCGGTACTTCTCGTCGGCGAAGCGGTTGGCGTCCGGGCCGACGACGATCATGCCGCCGGGCAGCTCGTGGGAAAAGTGCAGCGGCGTCATGGAGAAGGTCGTCCTGTACTCCGGTACTTTCAAGGCCATCGATGGCCCCGCGTAGTTGTTCATGTGCCACAGGTCCGCGCCGACCTGTTGCGCCATCCGGATGCCGTCCCCTTCGTTATGAGGCGACCCCGACGGGTAGCAGTAGGGCAGGCCCGGCAGGTAGTTCCTGATCATTTCCTGGTTGTTCTCGAAGCCCCCGCAGGTGAGGACGACGGCTTTGCGGGCTTTGACGTGTATGGCCCTGCCGTTCCGTTGGGCGCGTACGCCGAGTATTTCCCCGGTGATGCCGTTTTGAATCAGCTCGCGACCCGGCGACTCGTAGAGAATCTCGATCGGCCGGCGCTTGACCGCCGACTCGAAGAACTGCCATGTCTTCGAGTATCCGAGGACGTCTCCGTTGTGGAACTTGTGGACGCAATCCGCTCCGGGGAGATCCGGAAACTCGATGCCTGCGGGCTGGTGCTGGTGCTCCTGGGGATCGCCCCCGATGCTGGCGACCCAGTCGTTGTTTACGCGGACTTCCTCGGCCCAGGTCCGTACCATTTGCTGCGGCACCGGGTAGCGCCCGCACAGCGCATTCAGGTAGGTGATCGCCTTGTCGACGTCGTTGACGTGCAGATAGCCTTGGCCGGCGATCCGGGTATTGCCGCCTTCCTCTCCTTCCGGCGCCTTCTCGAGCATCAGCACCCGCGCGCCCATGTCGTGGGCGGTGATCGCCGCCGCAGCGCCGGCGCCGCCGAATCCGACGATGACGACGTCCGCTTCCCTATCCCATTTCACCGGCATCCAAGGACTCTCGCACGATTGAGCGTATTCTGCTTCCGGGAAGTGTAGCGTCTTCAGACGGTTGCTGGCCACTTCGGGTCCGCTGCGTGGAATCGGAAGACGGTCGTCAAGATCAGGATTTCCCTGACACGCGCTGTCGGCATTTCCCTACGCTACGACCTTTGTCCGATTGCCAGCCGTCCGAATCCATATGGCATACTCCAGTAGCGCATGCTCATTCGGTTCAACACTGCCGGATGAGGCGGTTCGCGACACCGGAAGGGGGGGACATGGACGAGACAAAAGGCAGCCGGTCGGGCGAAGGAACCACGCCGCTACCCGCCACTCGGCGCATGACCGTCATCGCGCAGGACCCGAGCATCACGACCGGGCGGGACGGCAACATTCTGATGGCGCAGATCGATATCCCGGCCGAGACCCTGATACCGGGACCGATCGGCTACCGCGTGCAGGTGGTCGACTATGACTCCAGCACCGGGCAGTACCGCGGCGCTCACGATCTCGAGAAGCGCGAGCCGGCCGCCTGGTGCGACGGCGATCCGTCCATCGTCGGTGATTTTCGGTTCCATGCGCAGAATGCCTATGCGCTCGTAATGAAGACGCTGGCGCGCTTCGAGTTTGCCCTCGGCCGGCGCATCGGCTGGTCGTTCGGCGTGCACCAGCTCAAGGTGGCGCCGAACGGGGTCATGGATGCCAATGCGTTTTACAGCCGTGAGGTCGAAGGCCTCGTATTTGGCTATTTCCCCGGCCGGAAAGGGAAGAACATCTACACCTGCCTGTCACACGACATCGTCGTGCACGAGACCACCCATGCGCTGCTCGACGCGCTGCGCGAGCGCTACATGGATGCCTCGGGCCCGGACCAGGGTGCATTCCACGAAGGATTCTCGGACGTCATCGCGCTGCTTTCGGTGTTTTCGCAGGTGGAGCTGGTAGCCGAGCTGCTGGGGAAACGCAGGAAGAGCCTTTCGGACGAGGAAGTGCAGGCCGACGCGCTGCGCCAGACAGCCCTCTTCGGGCTCGCCGACCAGATGGGCAGAGAGATGGACGCCGTGCGGGGCGACGCGCTGCGCCGCAGCGCGGAGATGAAGCCCGGCAGGCAATGGATAACGGACCCCGAATTCGAGGAGCCGCACCGCCGCGGCGAGATCCTGGTGGCCGCCGTGATGAACGGATTTCTGGAAGCCTGGACCATGCGTCTGCAGGAAGCCAAGGCCGAGGACCAGAAGACGCATGTGGCGCGCCGCGTTGCGGAGGAGGGCTCGGACATCGCCGCTGCGCTCATCACGATGTGGATACGCGCGCTCGATTACATGCCGCCGGTCCACCTGGATTTCGGCGATGCGCTCTCCGCGGCGATTACTGCGGACTCGGAGGTCCGGCCCGACGACAGCCGCTACCACCTGCGCGAGCACATGCTGAAGTCCTTCGACAAGTACGGAATCAAACCCAGCGCGACGCGGCAGGACGAGCCGGGGGCCTGGCCGAAGGAAGCGCGTCGTATGCGCTATGAGCGCGTGCGCTTCGAGTCGATGCGCACGGACAAGGATGAAGTCTTCCGTTTCCTCTGGGACAACCGCAAGGCGCTCGGGGTGCATCCCGGCGTGTACACGGAAGTGCTCTCGGTCCGTCCCTGCATCCGCATCGGCGTGGACGGCTTCACGCTACGCGAGACCGTCGCCGAGTACTACCAGGTCGCCCGCCTTACCGAGTCGGAGCTGCGCCAGAAGAAGATCCGGCTGCCGGTGGAATATATCGCCGAGCTTGCCAACAGCAGGGCGGAGCGGCAGGCAAGACGCGAGAAGAGCCTGAAGGACGTGGACGAGGCGCCGGAGGAGCCTGATACCGATCCGGTCACGCCCGTCTACGGCGGGGGCGTACTGATCTTCGACGAGTACGGCAAGGTGAAGTACCACGTTCACAACGACGTGTTCGGCCGGCGCCAGACCGCCCGGCTCCAGCACCTGTGGGATGCCGGTCAGCTCCGGGCCGGGGGCGATGGTGCACGCCTGACGCCGGCGCGACTCTCCGATCTGCACCGCCAGCGCGCGATCGCCGCGCGTCGCTTTCCTTCCGAGGGGTGGTAACCATGGCCAAGCCTTCTTCCATCGAGATCCGGGCCTACCAGGTGGGTTTCGGAGACTGCTTTCTCGTTTCCTTCGTGTACTCCAAGACCGACAAGCGCCACGTGCTGATCGATTTCGGCACGACCGAGCTGCCCAAGCAGTTGAAGGGTCCCAAGGTGCACATGCGGCGGGTCGCCGACCACATCAAGGGCGTCTGTGGCGGAAAGCTCACGGCGGTAATCGCGACGCACCGCCACGCGGACCATATCAGCGGCTTCGCCACCGACGGCAAGAGCGGCAACTCCGGAACCGTCATCGCCGAGTGCAAGCCGAAGGTCGTGCTCCAGCCGTGGACCGAGGACCCCGACGCGGCGAAGGACGCGAAGACTGCAACACGTGACAGCAGCCGCTCGTCGAAAGGCTTCGTCGCCGGCTTGAACGCCATGCACCGGCTCGCCGACCACGCCTCGCGCATCGGGCAGCGTCCGCCTCCGAGCATGAGCGCCGCGGCGGCGAAGCAGCTTCGTTTCCTGGGCATGGACAACATCAAGAACCGCTCCGCGGTAGAAAACCTGATCGCAATGGGAAGCCGCACGGGTGCGAAGGCGGTGTGGGCGCACCACGGGTCCAACCCGGGCCTGGCCGGGAAGGGGCTGCTCGACGGCGTCAAGGTGCACGTGCTCGGTCCACCGAATCTGAAGCAGACGGAAAAGATACGCAAGATGCGCTCGAGCGATCCCGACCAGTTCTGGCAACTCCTCGGAGGAAAGGGCCCGGGCGGACCAAGAGTCGCCGCGGTAAAGCCCGGGGACCGCATGGCAAAAGGAAAGGCAGTGCCCGCGGAAGCGCGCTGGTTCCGCGACCGGGTTGCCCGTCTGTCCGCGGACCAGTTGCTCGAAATCGTGCGCGTGCTGGACGACCAGATGAACAACACGAGCCTGATCCTGCTGTTCGAGGTCGGCGGGAAGAAGCTCCTGTTTCCGGGCGACGCGCAGATCGAAAACTGGAGCTGGGCGCTGGAGGGTGCGCCGGACTCGGAGAAGACGCGCAAGCTGCTCTCGGCCGTCGACTTCTACAAGGTCGGCCACCACGGCAGCCGGAACGCCACGCCCAGGAAGCTATTGTGGGAGAACTTCACGAAGCGCGGCAGCGGCACCCAAAGAATGAAGGCGGCGATCTCGACCATGAAGGGCAAGCACGGCGACTCGAAAAAGAAGACCGAGGTGCCGCGCAAGACGCTGCTCGACGCGCTCGAGTCCGAAACCGATCTGTGCAATACCGAGGGGCACAAGTTCAAGGACGGCGAGGAGCCCTGCCAGGTGATCACGATAAAGGTGTGATCAGGCGGACACCGGCAGGGTGGGGCGGCCGGCACCCGCGAGAATGTGGGAATCGGTTCATAACAAATAATGCGATCGCCGCGTCGATCGCGATATCCGATCGGGAGATGCAATGAGAAGTGCTCGATGGTTGCTGCTGGCCTGCGCGATCGCGTCCTGTCTTGAAGGCTGTTTCTCGATTCCGAAACCGGAAACCGGGGGGGTCCTGTCCGTGGGCAGGCCGCAGGTATTCACGCGCGAGAGAATCGTCACCGAGCGCACCGGCGAGGTGAACTGGCTGCGTGGCCAGCTCGACAAGGAGGTGACGACCGGATTCCAGGGGGTTCAGGACAGACGTTCGGCGGAAGCAACGGTATTCCAGCTCAACCTGGCGCTCGATGTGCTGCAGGGACGCATCGACTCCGCCCGCAAGCGCAACACCGAGGAATCGGTGTCGCGACAGGCGCAGATCGAGCGCGCGCAGCACGAGATCGACATGGAGAAGTTGCGCCAGCAGCTGGAGGACGTGCGCGGCCGCGTCAAGGCCGAGAACGGCAAGGAGACGGACCAGAGCCTCAAGACCGAGATCACGAAGCTTCAGGGCCAGGTGAAGGAGTTGAGCGACAAGGTGGACAAGCTCACCAAGCCCGCGCCATCGTCGACTCTGCCCGCTCGCGGTGACGCCAGCAAGCTCCTCGGAGCGAACGAGAACCGTACGCTCGATCCCGCGGGAGCGCTCACCACGCGCGCCGAGCTGACGTCCATCCAGCGCTTCGAGGACCAGGCCGCCTATCGCGACATGGTGAACGCGCGCATCCGGGAGAAGATACTCGA
>Ga0075428_100001291_pt1 | contig 26651 bp, 15 predicted proteins | sample RhiMetdeltSRZDD2_FD_75291 | JGI IMG/M metagenome (GOLD analysis project Ga0075428, IMG submission 75291) | Populus rhizosphere microbial communities from Tennessee, USA - Rhizosphere MetaG P. deltoides SRZDD2 | ecosystem: Host-associated > Plants > Roots > Rhizosphere > Soil | place: USA... | reverse complement strand
GCAACAAACCTCTCTTGCAGAAGGGACTCCGTTCCGAGTCGTGTCCCTCGTGCAAGCAAGCCGTCGGAGGAGAACGGTACGGAGAGCACGGCGCGTGCCGAGACCGGGCCCGCGAGCCGGCGCCGGCATGGCAGACTGCGGGCGTCCACACGCCCTTGAATCAGCGCAGCAGATGAATCTTGCGCGCGGCGGTGAAGTCGCCGGCGCGGAACTGGACGAAGTAGACACCCGAAGCCACCGACTGGCCGCCGTTGTCGCGGCCGTTCCACCCGCGCTGGAACCTTCCGGCAGGCAGCCATTCGCCATCCAGCAGGGTTCGGACGCTGCGACCGTCGACGCCGACGATGCGCAGCCAAACACGCGACGCGCGCGCCAGATCGAAGTGCAGCGCGGTGGCGGGATTGAAAGGATTCGGCACCGCTCCGCGCAGGGCGAAACGGCTGGGCAAGCGCAAATCGTCCGTCGTGTCGGTCGGAACTGCGATCGCGAACGGCGAGTTGCTCGCATCGCTCCCCCAGTTCCCCGACGGATCACAGGCTTGGATGCGCACCCTGCACGAAGTGGCGTTCGTCTCGGGCACGATCCAGGTGAAGGAATGCGTGTTGGCGATGCCGGTGGCCAGTGCGGTCCAATTCTGCCCGCCGTCCATGGAGATCGAGATGTCGACCGCCGTCACGTCCACCGCGTCGTGCGCAGTCCACTCGATGTCGTACGACGCCCCCGCCGGAAGCACCTCGCCGCCGTTCGGGCGCACCACGGTCACGCTCGGCGGCGTCGACTCCGGGGGCATGAGCCAGCGTAGCGTCCGCGCCATCAACGTGTCGCGCTGCGTCGCGGTGGTCACCCCTTCGAAGCCGAAGCCGCAGTAGAGCAGCTTGTAGGCGCCTTCGTAGCGCAATGCCGCGGCGCGTCCGTTGGCGTAGCGCATGGCCTCGACCGAACCATTGAACGGCAGCAGCGAGGAGCAGCTGTTGAGATTGTTGGCGCTGGTCGTGCCGTTCAGCGTCATGGCGAGGCCGTGGCTCACCGGGTCGCCCGCGAGACCCGACACCGAAGGCGCGCCTTCGCTTTCGACGTTGACCTTGGCACGCAGCCAATTCTCGTAGAAAGCCTTGTCGGCTGGGGTCGCCACGCCACCCGTGCCCTTCCAGAGATCTTCGCCGATGTCTTCGCCGGTCAGGAACAGCTCGCCACCGGCTCCCAGGTAGACCGCGAGCTCGGCTTGATCGGCAGGTGTGAGGGTGTTGCGACGGTCGTTGCCGGTGAACCAGACCACGGCCCGATACGTCGACATCTCTTCCGCCGTGGGACTGCCGAGGATGCCCGGCTCCCAGCGCAAATAATCGCAATGCAAGCGCTCGAGGCTGCTGGTGAACCAGGTCTCGAAATTGACGGTGCGATCGTCGTCCACGAGCAACACTGGAACCCAACCGACGGGCAGCATGAAGCGGTCGCGGTTCGACCCGAGCCGCGAGTGGATGTCGAGATCGAAGACGATGGCCGTGCCGACGTCGACGCTCGCATCCACGTGGACGGTGAACCCAGTCGAAGCCCCGACCGGCACGCCGACGGAACCGGATGGGACGTCACCGACTTGAACGCTGTCGATCAGGACACTCACACCGGGTGTCTGGGTGGAGATCGTGGCGTAGACGCCCGTTTCCTCCCCGCCATAGTTGCGCAAGGTGAGCCACAGGGTCGCCTGTTCGCCGGGGTCGAGGCGGGCGTTGTCGTTGCCGTCGTCTTCCACCGCGACGAACACGTGTTCGAATTCGGGGCCGCTGCCGATGCCGTGACGGCCGAAGGAGGAACGAATGGCGTCGATGTGCGGCGTCCCATCACCCAAGTCCGCATCGTCATCGTCGACCGTCAACAGTTCGAGGTAGTAGTCCTCGAACGTCTTCGGTGCCCCGTAACGCGCGAAGTGGAACAGTGAATCCGCCAGCTCCACATTCGGCGCCAAGATCCTTCGCAGGTCCCAAAGGGCGCCGCCGAGAATGGTGCCGTCGATGTGCACCTCCCCCGAGACGTCCTCGGGTGTGCGCAGCTGATTGTCGATGGTGCGGAACATCGTGCCCGGTCCCATTACGCCGTCGCCAACGCGCGGGTCGTTGCTGATCGTGGCGGCGAAGTAATCGGAGAATGCTTCGTGCATGTCGCTTGGGGGATCCCCGGCCGCGCCATAAACATGGTCGGTGATCGCATGGCCGTACTCGTGCGCCACGACCGACGTCCACAGCCCGAGGTCGGCGCATCCCGCGCTGCCCGAGCCCATGACGATCTGCCAGCCGGCATAGTAGGCGTTGCAGAACGGGATGCCGACGAAGACGGGGAAGGGGAATTCGAGCGCGGTGAATCCGGGCTCGATGGCGCGCAGACGAGCATGCGCCGCGGTGACACCATAGAAGGCGTCGCGCTCGTTGGCGCGCGAGTTGGCGCCACTCCAGAACAGATTCTCGGTACCGTTCACCGCCTGCACGCTCATGCTGGCTGAGGTCCCGCCCGCGTACCGGTTCCACACTTGCGCGCTCGGGCCGCGCATCCTGGTCACCAGGGTCGAGTCGGTGCCCGTGGAGGTGACGGCGAAATTACCCGAGGCGCCGGTGACGGTGGATCCGAGCCGGGCGATGACGACGTCGTCGATCCAGCAGCCAGCCGCGTTCGCGGCACCGTCACTCGACAAACGAAAGCGGACACGCAAGTTGTTGGTGCCGGCGAAGGCGGAAAGACTGATGAGCTCCTCGTGCCAAGCCGCGTTGCCGCTCATGCCCATGAGCGTGCTCCAGGTGACGCCGTTGTCGGCGGAAGCCTCGACGTAGAGGAAGTCCCACGTATCCTCGAGCTCGACCCGCACCCAGAACAGGAGCGCCGGCGCATCGATGTTGCGCACGTCGATCTTCGGCGACAAGAGGGCGAGATTGCGATTGTCGGCGTAGTTCACGCCCGGACTGTCGCTCCAAGCCCGCGTGCCGCCGTGCACCGATTCGCCCGATAGCGCCCACGGGGATGGTGCACTCCACCCTTCCAGCGCGCCCTCGAAGTCGAAGGCCTCGACGTTGTCCACTGGCGCACCGGCGAGGATCTCGGCATCGCGGAATGGCGCCGTGACCGGCGCCGCCGTTCCGACATGCGGATGTATGGACCCGCTCAAGGTTCCTGCCGCGTTGGCGAAGCGCACGTGGTTGACGCGCCACAGCACCACACCGGTTTCCGCATCGACGTAGGTTTCCCAATCCCCGGGTGGGTCGACGGTCTTCAACCGCAGCCGGTACGCCGGCCGCACGCGCAGATCCTCCGGCCCGACGCGATCGGAGTCGCTGGCTTTGCGCCATCCCGCGACGAGCTCGCGCGCCAGCATCGGCAAGAACACGCGTGTGACGGAGCCAGCGTGGGGCAGCGTTCCGGCTGGCATGTCTCGCAGCGCTGCGGCGATCGCCCCCCCGTCGCCGATGTCCGCCACCGCCCACGTCGGGGGAACTGGGTACGCATCGGCGCCGAAGAGGAACAGCTCGCCCTGCGCCGAGAAGCGCAGGTCCACTCTTCCCCCCACGACCTCCAGCCCCCGGCCAAGTTGCTGCAGGGTCACGACCCAACGTCCGCCCTTCCAACCCACGAACGTGGGTGACAATTCGTCCCAACCGACGCTCAGCAGATCGCGATGTGCGCGCACGAACGTCTCGGACAGGGATTCGATCTCTGCCGTGAGCAGCACCCCGGGGCTGGCTTGCGTCGTGACTGGGGCACGCGTACCGTACGCGCGATGCGGCGTGCGCGTGAGCTCGTTCCAGCGCACGCGCCACTCGCCGGCGCCTTGCAGATCGTCGAAGCGCACATCGCCTCGCAGCGAAACCGCTTGGCCCGCGGGAGTACGAATGCTGGCCGGATCGGTGCGACGGACTTCGAGCTCGTTCTGCTGTGTCTCGGCGCGAACGGCGTGCGCAGGCAATGGAGGTTGGAGCCAAAGCAAAACCACAAGCCAGGGCAGTTGCCCTGCACGTGTTCGCAGCACGCCAGATCTCCAATCGGAGATGGATCGGGCGACGGAACCAATGGTCCGTACGATTGGGGGCTTGGTTGTGCACTAACGGGGCGATGAATCCTCGCGGGGGTGTTTCAATGATAGCGGCATGGACGCCAGTGCGGCAAGGACGGGACCGTTTTCCCCGTCGCCGCGACACATTGTCTCGCTCGCAGTTGCGCGCTTTGGCGCTACACGCGCGCAGCGCCGTACCGAAGCGCCAATTCGCTCATTGAGCAGACCGGAGGCGCAGGCCGCAGCCGATGGGGGCATGATCGGACGCTGCCATCTCCGAGCGCATCCACTGGCACTGCACGAGCGGCGCCAATTCGCGCGCCGGCTCGAAGCCACGTGCCGCGATCCAGTCCAAGCGGTGGCGGCCGCGGCGCTCGGCGCGGCGCAATGCTGCCCGTCCAAGCCACCGCAGCACGCCGGGCATGCTGCGGACCTCGCGCACGTCGTCGAGCCGCAGATCCAGCGACTCGACCGCGCTGTTGAAGGGAGCGACGGCGAAACCGGAGCGCGCCAGGGCGGTGAACAACGGCTCGTGCGGCCGCCTCTGCGGCGCGTACGGTTGCAACAAGCGGCGGCGCAATCCTCCCGAGGGTGCGAGCACCAGGACACCCAGTGCCCGCACCGAGCGTAACCAAGTGCCGCGCGCAAAGGTCGTCGTGTTGAGATCGCCACACAGGATCGCCGGACCCGCTGGGATCTGCGCCAGCACTTGTTGCATCTGCTGCAAGCGCGCGCCGGGCCCGCGATGCACGTCGAGGTGCGTGACGACGGCCCAGAAAGGAGCACCCGGCCGGAGCACCTCGGCGACCAGCGCGACCAGCTGTCCCACTTTGCGCTCGCTATCGAAGAGGAATGCCGATTGCGTCTCGAGCTCGACGCGCCGAACCTCACCCAGCGGAAAGCGCGACAACAAAGCCAAGCCGAACAGCGATTCGGCCTGTTCCTGCCTGGCCAGGTCGGGCGGTGTGTCCGAACCGCCCTCCAGCTCCAAGAAGAGCGCGGTCCATGCGGCGTGCATGCCGAGTGCACGCGCGAGATCGAAGGCCACGTCGCGATTTCCAGAGCGGGCGAGGCCGAGATCCACTTCGTTCAGGCTCAAGAGGTCCGCACCCGCGAGACCGGGTTCGTCGCACAGCGCATCGCGAACCGCTTCGTAGCGATTGCCGTGCAGGACGTTCCAATGCACGACGTGCAACCAATCGCGCCCCGGGCTCTGGGGAACCGCCGCGGTCGCGTGCAGGCGCCGCACTGGCGTCAACAAGCGCTGCACGCGCGCCGCCAAAGCACCGGCGTCTGCCGCTTGGTCCCAATTGCGTTGGGTGGCGAAACGACCGAGCGCCAGGCGCAGCGCAGCGCTCTCGCTCGCGAGCTCCGGATCGGTCACGTTCTCTCGGGTTGTGTCGCCTCCTGGCGTAACTTCTCCAACTCTTCGAGGACTTGACGGACGTCCGGTTGTTCGCCGATTTCGTGCACGTCGATATAACGGATGATCCCCTGCTTGTCGAGGATCAGGATTGCGCGTTCCGTGTATCCGTCATCTTCCTTGTACACGCCGTACTTTCGCGCCACCTCGCCCTTCGGATGGAAATCGGCGAGCAACGGGTATTTCTCGATGCCACCCAGCGAGCGGGCCCACGCCCGGTGGCTGGGAATCGAATCGACCGAGATGCCCAGGACCTGGGCATGCAGTCCGTCGAACGAGGCGTAGGCCTCCTCGTACGCGGGCATCTGAGCGCTTCAGACTCCGGTCCAATCGAGCGGATAAAAAGCCAGCATCACGCTCTTCGCCCCGCGAAAATCACGCAACCGCACACGGTCCTCGCCGTGGTGACTCGGGAGCTCGAAATCAGGCGCCACATCGCCGACCCGGAGCGTCTTCGTCTCACCGGCCAGGGACGTGCGGCCCTTGGGTATGCTCACTTGCATCCTCCCTTGCATGCACGATGTCGCGCTGCGCATCATGCGCTGCGACACAGACTGTTCCGACCCGCCAATTCCAGCCCGTGATTCTAATGTCGCGAGCGGCGCCGCCGCAACGTCCGGCGCCTTGACTCCACCCGAGGGCCCCCGTATTCTTCCGGCGCCTTTGTCACCCCATGGTGGAGCGCAGGTCCTCGCCACAGCGGAGCGCGAACCGTGCCCGAACTCGACTCGATCGAACGCGAAGAACGTTACAAGTCGCGCGTCACGCGCACGCTCCTGCTCACGACGCTTCTCGTCGTGTTGTTCTTCGGCGGCGGCTACTGGCTGACGGCGCGCCGCCAGAAGGAGACGGCCGCAGCACGTGCGGTGGCCGAGACCGCCCGGATCGAGGGCGAACGCCTCGCGCTCATACGACAATTCAGCGCCGACTCGGCAGCCGCCGCGGCGCGCGTCACAGCATTCAACGAGAAATACGCCGCGACCGACATGGATGGCGGGCCGATCGTGCTGGTCAAACTCCAGCATGGCGCGAACGTCCCCCGCACCCTCGAAAGGGTGTGGGCAGAGTACGTTCGTGTCGTCGCCCCCGCGATCGACTCTCTCGAGACACGCGAGTGGTTTCGCGCCTATTACGTCGATGCGATGAATCGCACCTGGTACAACTCCGCCGGGACGTTGTCCTGGGAGGGAGAGACGCAACCGACGGCGATTCTGTTGCCCGACACCAAGCAGAAGGGCAAAGAGCTGCAGTTCGAGACGCCGAGCTTCGCCCAAATCGTGCGTGGCCAGGAAGCCGCCGGCATTCGCGCCATCGAGGCCCTGCCGGCCGAAGGTGACAGCCTCGCGGCCAGCCAACCCGTGAAGGTCGCTGTCGTCTTGCTGAACGGCGGTGCCGACAAGGCGAAGGTCGTCGAGATCATTCGAGAGATCACCGGTCTCGGCGAGACGGAAGCCGTCGCCCTCGTCGACGGCGCGCCCAAGACGATCAAACAGGACGTCAACCAAGCCGTGGCCGCGGAAATCAAGCGCCGCATCGAAGAAGCGGGCGGTAGCATCGAGTTGCAGTGAAGCGAACGTGCACGCCACGCGTCTTGTAAACTACGTGCGCATGCGGCGCTCGTCGAGCAGATCCCACGCCGCGTAGCCTCCGACCAAATCGCTGAAGTTCGTGAATCCATGCTGCTCGAGAATGCTGGCGGCGATCATCGAGCGATAGCCGCCGCCGCAATGGAGGACGAAGTGGCCGTTGCGCGGCACTTCGGCGACACGGGCTGCGAGCTGTGACAAGGGCACGTGGATGCTGCCGACAATACGCTTGTCGTTCCACTCGCTCTCGTTGCGCACGTCGACCACATGCGGCGGCTCGTCACCGTTCAGACGTTCCGCCAGCGCCTGCGCCGTGATGCGCTCGGTGTGGCGGATCAGGTCGGGCCGTTGGTCGAGGGCCCGCATGCCTCCCTCCAAGTACCCGGCGACGTGATCGAAGCCGATGCGTCCGAGACGGATCGCCGCCTCCGCCTCGCTGCCCGGATCCGCGATCAACACGAGGGGCTGGTCGCGACGCAGCAACGTACCGCACCACGTGGCGAACTGGCCGCAGAGACCGATGTTGGTGCTGCCAATGAGATGGGCACCGGCGTATTCCGACGGATCGCGCACGTCGAGCAGCTGCGCGCCGCCCTGATGCAAGCGCAGAACCGCGTCCAGGCCGAGCGGCTGCAGCACCCTGCCCAGAGTCTCCTCCAGCGTCGCGCGCTCGCTGCGGTTGAGCATCGCGTCGTAGGGGAAGTAGGCCGGCGCTTCGGGTTGGTCGGCCGTGACCAAGCGCACGAACTCGTCCCGGCTCATGGGTTGGAGCGCGTAGTTGTATCGACGTTGCTCGCCGAGCGTCGACACGCGCTCCTTGCTCAGCGCCTTGCCGCACATCGACCCGGCGCCGTGCGCGGGATAGACGAGCGTCGCATCCGGAAGAGGCAGCAGCTTGTGCTGCAGCGAATCATAGAGCATGCGGGCCAGCCCATCGGCGCTCTCACCGATGGACGCCATGAGATCCGGCCGTCCCACGTCGCCGATGAACAGAGTGTCGCCCGTCAGCACCGCATGCGGATGCGTGGGATCCTTGGCCAGATCGTAGACGAGGATGCAAATGCTCTCGGGTGTGTGGCCGGGAGTCTCGAGGAACTGCAGCCGCATGTCGCCGCGCTCCAGCACTTGACCGTCGTGCGCCGGCTCGAAGTCATACTCCGCCTGTGCGCGCGCCCCCAGGTGGATCCGCGCCCCGGCACGATCGCGCAGCTCGACGTGGCCAGCGACGAAATCAGCGTGAAAGTGCGTGAGGATCACATCGGTGATGCGCAGTCCGAGCTTGGCGGCATCGGTCAAGTACTGGTCCACGTCTCGCTGCGGGTCGACGACGACCGCTGTTCCCGTGTTCGTGTCGCCCACGAGGTACGAGGCGTGGGCCAGGCATCCGAGATAGTATTGCTGCAGAATCATCGCGATCTCCGTTTCATCCTCTACCCATCACACGGCCCGACCCTCTGACACGAATGTAGCGGCTTCGGCTCGGCGCTGACGAGCCCCGAGTGAGCCGACCTCCCGGCTGACATTCTGTCAGCCATGGCTTGCGGTCCTGGTCCAGATGCGCGAGATTTCACTCCGCTCCCTTGCCCGCGGGCAGGTGAGCGGTCGGAAGAGGCGCCCAGGCCGGATCCTGGAGGGTTCCTTGCCGAATTCCCATCCAGACGCGTATCCTGTTCATATGCGCCCTGCCCTCTCTTCCGGATGCACCATAGTCTGCCGCGATCGAGTTTCCATGGCCTCCCATTCGGGACGCCCGTTGCCATAGGGCCCACGAACCGCTCGGACAGGAGTCGAGCTATGCTCAACCAATGTGTGCGTATTCCGGGGTTGTCCTTCCTTTCCGCCCTGTTCGTGGTGACGACCGCCTTTGCCAACGGTGGCCCCGCACCGATCGACCTCTCGGCCGAGGGCAACGCCCCTCGGGAGACGAGAATCGCGCAGCCGGGACTCGTCGTGGTCAAGCTCCTCGAGCCAGGGAGCCTCGGCGTCGGTCCGGGCAAGACCGGATCCAGCGCCATCGACGCTGCCCTCGCTCGGCATTCGGTGCTCTCCGCCAAGCCCGTCCTTTCGGCACGTCAAGCGGCGAGCAAGCCCGGCACCACCGATCTCGGCCGCATCTTCATCGTCGAGTACCAGGACGGCGCCGCTCCGGAAGCCGTTGCCGCCCAACTGGCACGGCTCGACGCCGTCGAATACGCCGAACCGCTCTACGCATACCCGCTCACGGGTGTGCCCAACGACACCCAAATCAACCAGCAGCTCGGCTACCTCGCGCACATGCAGTTCGTGGACGCTTGGGACGTGACCAAGGGTGAGCAGGGCGATGCGGTCATCGCCATCATCGATGGCGGCACCGACTGGCAGCACACCGATCTCGTCAACAACATCTGGGCCAACCCGAACGAAACCATCAACGGCGTCGACGACGACGACAATGGATTCATCGACGACGTGCGCGGCTGGAACTTCGCCAACAACACCAACGACCCCACGGGCCTGGCGAGCACGCCACAGAGCGCCAGCCACGGCACGCACACCGCCGGCATCGCCTGCGCCGTGACCGACAATTCCAGCCTCGTCGCGGGCGGCACCTGGAATGGCAAGGTGATGCCGATCAACACGGCGCTCGCCAACGCCGATCGCGTCATCGCCTGGGGGTACCCAGGGATCGTCTATGCCGCCATCAACGGTGCCGACGTCATCAGCTTGAGCTGGGGCGGCTCGGGCAGCCCGTCCACCTTCGAGAGCGAGATCATCCAATTCGCCTGGGAGCAAGGCGTGGCAATCTGTGCAGCGGCCGGCAACGAAGCCGCCGATGCGGACATGCATTACCCTTCGGCCTATCCACACGTGCTGTCGGTGACCAACGTCGACCTCGGCGATCACCGCGTGAGCGCCGCCAATTACGGCTTCAGCGTCGACGTCGCCGCGCACGGCCAGTCCATCCTCAGCACCGTGCCCGGCAATTCCAGCGGCTTCAACAGCGGCACGTCCATGTCCACGCCCTTCGTGGCCGCGGCCTGCGCGCTGGTCAAGACGCGCTGGCCAGGCTACAGCGCCGATCAGGTGATGCAGCGCGTGCGCGTCGGCTGCGACAACATCGACGCCGCCAACCCCGAGTTTCCGGGCCAGCTGGGCTTCGGACGACTCAATGTGGTGCAGGCGCTGACCAAGGACACACCCGCGATTCGCATCTCCGACGTCCAACTGATCGACCAGGACGGCGACGGTGTCCTCGAGCGCGGCGAGAACGTGGCGCTGAACATCTCGGTGACGAACTACCTGGCGCGCGCGCAGACGCTCAGCTTCACCGTGTCCGAGACCTCGACCTACGTGACAGTGTCCAATCCGATGCAGGCGGTGGGAAGCATCGACTCCTTGGAAACCGTGCAACTGCCGACCTTCAATCTCCTGATCGGCGCGAACGCGGTCAACAATCATACGGTGAGCGTCGAGCTGCGCTACAACAGCAGCACCCCGGTGTACGCCGACGTCGACCGCTTCAAGTTCATCATCCAGCCGCTGTTCTTGAACCACACGGTGAACCAGGTGAACACGACGATCACCAGCATGGGCCGGCTCGGATACGCACTGGCGCGTGGCGATGGCACCGACGGCATCGGCTTCTCCTTCGGCGCCGGACCCAACGTGCTGTTCGAGGCCGCCATGATGATGGGCACCTCGCCCACCAAGCTGGTGGACGCGGCGCGCGGCCTCGTGTCCGGCGGCAACCTCACCTACAACTCGAACTTCGGCACGCCCGTGGGCGGCACGCCGACGTTCCTTCCCCCGGTGCTCGCCGATCAGCAATCGCGCGCCTTCTTCACCGATGGCGCCGCAGCGCCGTCCTTGCGTCTCAATCTCAACATGCGGCAGGACGCCTACTTGTTCTCCAGCGCGCCCGACAACGACTACATCATCTTGCGCTACCGCATTCTCAGCACCGCCAGCGGGGCCATTACTGGCTTGCGCGTCGGTTGGTACCAGGACTGGGACATCGGCGACACCAGCGACGCCCAGACGGCGCTCGGCGACCTCACGGGGTACGATGCCAGCCGCGGCCTCGGCTACACATGGGACGAAGCGGGCAGTGCCAATGGCGTGCACTTCGGCACTGTGGTGCTCACACCGCCCGGCACGACCGCGTTCCGTGGCATCTGGAACGACGAGACGAACGCGAACAACCCATCCTGGGGTGTCTACGACGGCTACACCAAGGACGAGAAATGGCAGACGTTGTCCGGAGGTGTCGTGTTCACGGACGCTGGACCCGAGGACGTGTCGCTCGCGATCGCGACGGGACCTTTCGACCTCGGCGTCGGGGATTCGGTCACCGTCGCCTTCGCCTTCGTCGCCGGCGATGACCTCGCCGATTTGCAAGCCAACACCGACGCGGCGCTCGCCAAGTGGGAGACGCTGGGACCTCTGACACCGGTCACCTTGAGCGACTTGTCGGCGACGCAAGACGGCGACGGCGTCGTCGTGCGCTGGCGCACGAGCGAAGAACGCGACATCGCCGCCTACCGCGTCTACCGCGCTCTCGACGACGGCATCCTGCAAGGGCTCGGTCCCGACGTCGAGCTCAACGCCGCGCACGAGTACGAATTCCGCGACGCATCGCCCCCCGTCGGACGCATTGTCTATCGCGTCGCCGAAGTCTCGCCGGCGGGCGACGTCGTACTCCATGGCGGTGTCGAGATCACGATCACGAGTGTTGCGCCGGTGCGCAGCTTCTTGTCCTCGGGGACGCCTAACCCGTTCAACCCGAGCACGACGGTGCGCTACGGGCTAACCGTCGCCGGACCGGTGCGGCTCGTGGTCTACGATGCGCGCGGCCGGCACGTGCGTTCTCTGGTGCAGAGCGCCTACACGGCGGCCGGTGCGTACAGCGCCACATGGAATGGTCTCGATGATCGTGGTCATGCCGTCCCGAGCGGCAGCTACCACGTGCGCTTGCAGCTCGTCGATCAGGTGTTCACGCGACGCGTGACCTTGTTGAAGTGAGCGCAGCCGGACGGCCGGCAATTCGATGATTGGTCGATCGGGCGTGCGGACGGATCCGGACGCCTTTGGTGACCGGTGTTTGGCCCGGCACCAAGAAGCCAGCGCGCCCATCCGACAGCGAAGGAGCTGTGCGCCGCCGTGTTTTCCTGCCATCGTTCTCGCTCGACGTGCCCGTCGTGGCTCGTTGCGTTCGCCCTGATCTTGCTCGCAGGCGGGAGCCCCGCTCGCGCCGCACAACGGCAGCCCGCAGCTCCAGGGCTCGACAATCCGGCGCTGCGCGCCGGCGGTCAGGAGTACCTGCCCGGCGTCATTCTCCTCAAGCTCGTGCGTCCGCTGCAAATTGCCGGTGTCGCCAAGACGACCGGCATCGGTGCACTCGACGCGCTCTGTACGCGGCACGGCGTGGAACGCCTCGAGCCGCTCGTCCCCAGTTCGAGCCACGCCAGGATCGCAGGTGCAGACTTGTCGCGCCTGGTCCGCGTGCAGTTTTCGAGCGGAGAAGACGCGCTCGAGGTCGCGCGCGCATTCGCAGCCAACGCCGACGTGGAGTACGCCGAGCCGCAGTTCGTCTATCCGCTGACCGCGCTGTCCAACGATCCGCTGTACGCGGCCGAACAGAGCACGTACTACGACAAGATGGCTTTCCCCGCCGCCTATGACGACACGCGCGGCAACGAAGGCGACGTCGTCGTCGCCATCGTCGACGGCGGCAGCGAATGGCAGCACCCCGATCTCGCCGCCAACGTGTGGACCAATCCGGGCGAAGTCACCAACGGGCTGGACGACGATGGCAACGGTTACGTCGACGATCTGCATGGCTGGAACTTCGCCAACGGCAGCAACAACCCCACCGGGTTGGTGCAGACACCGAGCGCCGCCGGACACGGAACGCATGTGGCCGGCATCGCCTGCGCCGTCTCGGACAACGCCAGCGGCGTGGCCGGCGCATCGTGGAACGCGCGCTTCATGCCGGTGTGCGTCGCTCATCCCACCGTCGACAACGCCATCGCCTTCGGCTACCAGGGCATCCTCTACGCCGTCGACAACGGCGCCGACGTGGTGAATTGCAGCTGGGGCGGTCAGGGCAACCCATCCTATTTCGAGCGCGAGGTCATCGACTACGCGCGGCAACACGGTGTCGTCGTCGTCGCCGCGGCCGGCAACAATGGATCCTCCGCCGATTTCTATCCCGCCACGTATCCGCACGTGCTGGCGGTGGCGAACCTCAACAACAGCGACCAGAAGATCTCGAGCTCGAACTACGGTCCCTGGGTGGATGTCGCGGCCCAAGGCACCAACATCCACAGCACATACCGCGGCGGCACCTACCTGGATTTGAACGGCACGTCCATGGCCAGCCCGCACGTGGCCGCCGCTTGCGCGCTGGTGAAGACGAAATGGCCGAGCTATCTGGCGGAGCAGGTGCGCGAACGCGTCCGGGTCACGGCCACCAACATCGACGCCACGAACCCCGGCTTCGCCGGACAGCTGGGCTATGGCCGCATCCACGTGGCACAGGCGCTCACCAAGGTGACACCTGCCATCCGCATTCGCAGCGTCACTTACGACACACCCGATGGTGACCAACTCATCGAGCCGGGTGAAACCATCGCCGTGCACGTGCGCGTGATCAACTATCTCGACGCCGCTACCACTGCCACGTTCACCCTCGGCGAAACATCCACCTTCGCCAGCGTCACCACCAACAACGACGCGGTCGCGAGCCTCGGCACCTTGGAGGAAACGGTGCTCGACTTCGCCGTGCGCTTCACCGCCGCGGCACCGGTCAACCATTTGGTCACGTGCGTGCTGAACATCACGACGGCCAGCCCGGCCTATACCGACGTCGATCGCTTCGAACTGCGCGTCCTGCCCATCATCACCACGCACGACGCCAACAATGTCGTCACCACCGTGACCAGCGTCGGCAAGCTCGGCTTCGGCGAAAAGGCCGGCGGCAATGGCAAGGACGGCGTCGGCTTCTTGTTCGATGGCTCGCCGAATTTGCTGTTCGAAGGCGCCTTGTTGATCGGCACCGGCAGTGCCACGATTTCGGACGGCGCGCGCGGCGCGAATCCCTCGCTCGCAGACGACGATTTCGTCACCACCGCGAACGGCACCCCGTCGCTGACCGAAGCCCATCCGGTCTACGACCAGTTCGCGCTGGCAGCGTTCACCGACGCGGGGGCCACGACGCCCCTCGGCTTGCACGTGCGTCAGGAGAGCTGGGAAATCTCGGCACCACCCTACGATGACTTCGTGGTCCTGCGTTACGCGATTCTCAACCAGAGCGCTGAGACGCTCGACGGCGTGCGCGTCGGCTGGTTCTTCGACTGGGACGTGGACGGCTCGAACTACGAAACCAATCGCACCGGCTTCGACGCGAGCCGAGACCTCGCCTACGCGTACGACGATGGCGCCGGGCCCAACGTGTTCGTCGGTGTGCAGACGCTCACTTCACCCGGAACGACGTCGTGCCGCGGCATCTGGAACGACGAGGCTGCGGCCGACAATCCCGACTGGGGCGTGTACGACGGCTTCACCGACGCCGAGAAATGGGAGTGTTTGAGCGCTGGCATCGTGCATGCGGCGGCCGGGCCTGCCGACATCTCGCAGGCGCTGGCGACGGGCCCCTTCACCATCTCACCGGGTGATTCCATCGTCGTCGCCTTCGCCGTTCTCGGCGGCAGCGACCTCGCCGACTTGCAACAGAACGCCGATGTGGCGCAGTCGACATGGGACCAACCGGTCGATAGCGAAACCACGCCGGTGCCGCGACGACTGTGGCTGGCGCAGAACGTGCCCAACCCGTTCAATCCGACGACCACGATCGAGTTCGATCTGCCGCAGCTCGCAGCCGTCGAGCTCGGTGTGTATTCCGTGAGTGGCAAGCTGGTCCGCACCCTTGTCGACGAGCATCGCCAGGCTGGAACGCATCGCGTGACATGGGATGGCCGCGATCGATCGGGCCGGCGTGCGCCGAGCGGAATCTATTTCTATCGTCTGACGGTGGACGGGCGCAGCTTCACCCGCAAGATGCAGATGCTCAAATAGCCAATCCGCGGGCGTGCAGTGTGCTCGGAGCCCTGCGCGCCCGCGTTCCCCGATACCGGCGAATCCTGACACCCAGCTCGACATTGGCGACGGCGAAACCCGATCTCCGCGCTCCCCAGCACCTCCGCGACGATTCGGTTAGAATGGCAGCGACCCTCGACCCGAGGCCACCTCCGTGCCTGGGCGATGTCCATTCCCGAACCCAGTGGTGGTCCAAGCATGCAACGGCGAGATTCGCGACGCCGGCCGGAGCGGAGTCGCGCCAGTCGCGATGCACCGCGCGGCAAGCGCCCCAGCAGTTCGCGTCCTTCGTCTCGGGGTCCATCGACGAGAGATCGTCGGCCGGACGGCCCTACGAATCCAGGACGCGACCGCCGACCACCACTCGCAGAACGCGGCCCAACCACGCGCCGCGATCGCACATCCCGTCCGCCGGTAAGCCGCGAACGAGGATCCCGTCCTCCCGTGAGCCGCGATTCCGGATCCCGTCCGCCCATGAACCGAGATCGAGGACCCCGTCCGCCCATGAGCCGCGATCGAAATGCCGGACGTGGCAGGAGCGATTCGGCCGAAAGTCGTGACCGACGTCCACCTCGCGCCGGGCGCGATTCGGCCGAGCATCGCGATCGACGTCCGCCAGGCACGGATCGCTTCCCGACTGCGCGGCGAGAACGCGCTCCCGGCCGGGCTGCATTCGGCCCGAAGGAACGCCGCAGACCTTTCGATGCCGGTGGTCGCCCTCCCCGCTTCGAGGAGCGCGGCCGCTCCGAGCGCCCCTCCGGGTTGGGCCGCGGACCGAGCCCCGACGAGCGAAGGGACCGCCGCGCGCCGCGCAGTCGCACCGGCCCGCCAAGCAGTCGCAGCGTCCCGCCAAGCAGTCGCACCGGCCCACCGAAGGAGCGCGCATGGGGACGCGACTTTGGGCCACGACGTCCCGACGATCGCAACCGTTCGCCGCAACGCCGATCTGCTTCCGCTCCCCCGAGCGCACGTGTCGACAAACGTCCATGGGGGGAGCGCAAGATGGGATTCCAACCGCGCGATCGGTTCGGAAGCGACCGTGGACCGCGGCAGGATCGCGGGGCTTCCCCTTCGAGTGCGTTCGCACCGAGCCGCGAATCGATGAACCGGCTGTTCGGACGCAGCGGCCTCCGGCTCTCCGAAGCGCAGCTGCAACAGTTCTGGCGCTTCCACGAACTGCTGCGACAGCGCAAGGACGAAGTCGACCTCACTCGCCTGCACAACTTCGAGAGCATGGTGCTCAAGCTCTACGTGGACAGTGCGCTCGTGGCGACGCTCGTCGATCTGCCGACGCCGCTCCTCGACCTCGGCAGCGGCGCGGGATTTCCCGGCATCCCGCTCAAGATCGTGCGGCCGGACGTCCATCTCGTGCTGGCGGAATCCAAGCCAGATCGCGTCGAGTTCTTGCGCCAGGCGGTGCAGCATCTCGGGCTGCAGAACGTCGACATCGTGCCGCACCGGGTCGGCCGCAAGTTCGAGGGCCGAGTGGCGGGTGTGATCACGCGCGCGGTCGAAACCATGCAGGAGACGCTGTCGCATGTGTCACCATGGCTGCCGCTCGGCGCACGCATCCTGTTCATGAAAGGTCCCGACTGCCAGGACGAAGTCGAGGTAGTGAAGCGAGCGTTCGGCGGGCAGTATCGCATCTCACTCGACCGGCCTTATTCGATTCCACAGACTTCGCACTTGCGGCGGCTGGTCATCGTCGAACGCATTGCCGCCACGGTTGCAAGCCCGGTCGAGCTCGATACACGGTCGCAGGCTCACGATGATGACGCCGAGGACATCCCCGACCTGGACGATCTCGTCGCTCTGGACGAAGTCGACGACGCGGTCGAAGAGCCTGACGACTTCGACGCCAAGCGCGACGAGCGCATCGATCCCGAGGTAGAGGCCGATCTGGCGAAGCGCACCGACGCACGTCCAAGCCAATCCACCGTGCGCGAGGTGCGCGAGGTCCGCGAAATCCTGAGCGCGACCAACCCGACGTTCAAACAACTGGTGGGATTGCACACGGGCCGCGGCATCCGCCGCGCGGGGCTCGCTCTCATCGCCGGCGCCAAGCCGATCGAGGAAGCCCTGCGCGAGGCACCCGCACGCTGCGTCGCCTGGATCAGCGACCCGGCCGAAGGTCCAACGAGCGCGGTGCCACGGAGCGTAGCCTGGTATCGCATGAGCCGCGAGCTCCTTCGGCGTATCGATGTCATTGGAACGGGACCGCCGCTGCTCCTGATCCGTGTGCCCGAGTTCCCCACCTGGTCGGATGCAGAGTGGCCGCGCGGCTGCACACTCTTCGTCCCCTTCCAGGACCCGGAGAACATGGGTGCGATCCTGCGCAGTGCCGATGCCTTCGGTGTGAGCCAGGTCGTGCTCTTGGCCGAGGCCGCCAACCCCTTCCACCCCAAGAGCGCTCGCGCCGCCGGCGGCAGCGCGCTCTTGCGTCTGCGATTCGCGCGCGGGCCCGCCATCGCGGCGCTGCAATGCGAGAAGGCGCCTCTGCTCACGCTCTCGGCGGGCGGTCGCGAGATCGGGTCCAGCGTGTTCCCGGAGACCTTCGGCCTGCTGCCCGGCCTCGAAGGCCCGGGGCTGCCGGAAACCCTGCGAAGTTTGGATTCGCTTCGGATCCCCATGGTGCCAGGGGTGGACTCTCTCAACGCCGCGACTGCCACGGCCATCGCCTTGTTCCTGTGGCGGCAGCAAATGGGGGCGGCCCCCGATGCCTCCCCTCGGGCGAATCCGGAGTCCAAGTCGCCAAAAAATCGCCTCCAAACTTGACCTGCCGCGGCGTGAAGTGCATCCTTCACCGCAGCCGGTGAGCCTCTTGCTCTTCCCCACACAGAGGCTCAGTTCGCAGACCCAGTTCGGAAGGTGTCGGTGCGTCCATTCACGCATGTCGCGATGGGGCTTTGCCTGCTTGCCGCGTCCACGGGGACGGCGCGGGCGATGGAAGCGATGCATTTCGAAGGCACGTGGGTCGGAGATCGTGACGGCTACGAAATGGTCTGGCGGTTCGACGCAGACGGCCACCTGCGCATGGACGGGCGTCGCGCCCGCTGGATCGCGCGACAGGACACCCTCCTGGTCGAGTTCGAGCCACCCGACGACAAGAGTGCGACCACCGAGAAGGCGGTCTACCAGTTCGTCGGGTCGGATCCGGAGCTCGCGCATCGGCGGCTGTTCATTTACGGCTTCGACCTCGGCAAGAGCGGGGTTCTCCTCACCCGGAGAGCTTCCGACGAGGACCTGGCTCGTCTCCAATCCGCGGTGAAGGTCGGAACGGCTCCGGCGGGGTCCCCCTCGGCCTCGAGCTCGGCCCCGACCGCTCGTGAAGCCCGCAGTCGACCCACTTCGCAACGTTAATTGTCACAACGACTCACAACGATTTCTCCCGACAGGCCAGGTTTCGCTCGGCTCCTTTCGACGCTGAGTGCGGTTGAATCGGCTAATCGGGGGCCATTCGCTGCTCCGCCCGCCCCCGGGTGCCCTTCGCCGGGGCGTATTTTCCAGACGGCCCATGATCTCTTGTCACGCCGCCTGCTCCAGGTAAAGCTCAGGCGGGAACGGGACGAACGGCGAGGATGGGAAGCGGATGAACTTCGGCGCGCTCTGGGAAAAGAGACCACGCTTCGATCGATTGATCCCGCGGGGACCACGATTCGATCGATTGATCCCGCGCGAGTGGCGCCCGCTCCTGCGCCGGATCGGGCTCGGTTTGACGTTCCTCCTCGCGGGGCTCACGGTGCTCTATGCGATTCGGGCCGGCGCCCTGCGCGCGCGCGTTCTGAGTGAGTTCGAAGACTTGGCGCACAACGAATACTCCCACGTCATCGCCGAACCGATGCGCGTCCGTATCGGCACCGATACGCGCTCCTTCGGTTTGGTCTCGCGCTTGGAACGTGCAGGCTTCGTGCGAGGACGCGGGGATCTATCTCCCGGACAGTTCCGTGTCGAAGGCAAGCGCGTCTTCTTCCGCCGCGCCGCGAACGCGGCGCCGAGCGAAGGCGGCGATGTGCGCATCGACTTGGATGGTGCCATCATCTCCTCCATTCAAGAAGATGGAAGGGCGCAGCAGAGCGTGCTCTTGCCGTCGGAGCACCTCACCTCGTTCCGGCGCGAACTGTACGAACGCCGCACTCCCGCACGCTACGATCAGATCCCGCCCGGCGTGGTGCAAGCAGTGCTGGCGGCCGAGGACCGCCGCTTCTTCGACCATCACGGCCTCGATGGCCGCGGCATCGGGCGTGCACTGTGGCGCAACTTGCGCGAGCGTCGCATCGCAGAAGGCGGCAGCACGATCACGCAGCAGGCGGTGAAGTTGATCCTGCGCCGGCGCGGGCGAGCGGTGGGCGCCAAGCTGGACGAAGCGATCCTGGCCGTCATCGTCGAACGCCATCTCACCAAGCAAGAGATCCTGCAGGTTTATCTCAACGAGCTGTACTTCGGCCAAGACGGCCCGTTCGCCGTTCACGGTGTCACCGAGGGCGCGCGCCATCTATTCGGCAAGCCGTTGAGCTCGCTGTCGAAGCGCGAGCAAATCGAGCTCGCTGCCGTCATTCGCGCCCCGAACGCGGCGTCTCCCCACCACAATCGCGACCGACTCGACTCCTATGCCGATGCGGTGACCCGCGCGCTCGAGCAAGTCCATCCGCCGCCGGAGGCGAGCGACAAGGATGCAGCAGAGGAGGTTCTGCCTCCGGGCTTCTTGCTCCCGACCGCCACCGACGGCGACGGCATCGACTTCGGCACGAGCCAGATGGCCTACTACTTCGACGTCCTCGCGCGCGAGTGGACCGCACTCTGCAAGCGCCAGCGAGTTCCCAAGCCCGCGACGCTCGTGGCCAGCGTCGATCCGCTGATGCAGCTGCGCGCGGCGCAAGCGCTCGCGGCGGGGCTCAAGGAAACGCGCGCCACCAAGAGCCGGAAGAAGAAAGGCGAGACGCAGTCCGCCGTGCAGGGAGCGGTCGTCGTCCTCGACGCCGAAACCGGCGCAGTACGCGCGCTCGTCGGCGGCGACGATTACGCCATGACGCCATTCAATCGAGCCATCGACATCAAGCGCCCCGTCGGCAGCACGTTCAAACCATTCGTGTTCCTGGCGGCGATGGGCGGCGGCGACGCCGAGCCGCGCATCACGCAATCCAGCTGGCTGCCGGACGAGCCGCGCGAATACCGTGTCGGTCGCACCGTCTGGCGCCCTGCCAACTTCGACGGCGAGTACCGCGGTTGGATCACGGCGCGCGAGGCCCTGTCGCAGTCGGTCAACGCAGCAACGGTGGCGCTCGGTATGGAGATCGGCGTCAAGAATGTCGCGCGCCTGGCGCAGGATTTGGGGTTAGCCGAGCGCGTGCCGGCCAATCCGTCCATTTGTCTCGGCGCGCTCGACACGTCGCCCTTGCTCGTCACCCGTGCCTATGCGGCGATCGCCAATGGCGGCCACACGGTCACGCCGCACGCGCTGCTCGAAGTGCGCCACGGCGACCGGCGCCTGCGCGTGTACGCCGACGAAAAGCAGCAGCGTGTGCTCGACCCGCTCGTGGCGTACGTCGTCACGGACATGTTGGTGGACGCGCTCCGCACCGGCACGGGCGCTTCCGCCGCCGTGCATGGCTTCCATCATCTGGCCACCGGCAAGACCGGCACGACCGACGATGCACGCGATGCCTGGTTCGCCGGCTACACGCCAGAGATCGTCACCACGGTCTGGGTTGGGCACGACGACAATCGCGCCACGAATCTGACCGGCGCACGTGCCGCACTCCCGATCTGGTCGCGCTTCATGCGTACGTGGGTCGGCGACAGCTGGGACCTCGATTTCGAGCCACCGCCGGGAATCACCTTCCGTCGCATCGACCCGACCACCGGCCAGCTCGCCACCAGCCATTGCGAAGAGGAAGAAATCGCCGCCTTCCTCGAGGGCACCGAGCCGCAAGAGGGCTGCTCCGACCATCGCAGCTGGTGGACGAGCGACGACGGCGACGAAACCGACGCCCGCGACGAGCGCTGGCAAGGCTGGCACAAGAAGCCCGGATTTCTATCCCGCCTCAAGAACGCGTTCGGCGTCTAGATCCAGCCACATCCGTCCGAAACCGAATACCGACGGGCCTTTGGAGTTTCGCTAGCGAGCGATGATGAACTTGCGCGCGACGGCACCAGATGGACTGCTCAATCGAACAAAGTATGCTCCGCGCGAGACCGACGTACCTCGTGAGGTGAGCCGCATCCACTCGGTCGAGTGCGAGCCCGCACCCAAGCCTCCGTTTTGCGTAGTCCACACGACTCTCCCGCGCACGTCCATCACCACCAATCTGACGTCCGATTGCTGGGCAATTCGGTAGTCAATGTGGACGGATTCCGATCCCACGCGCACATCGGTGATCATCTGCTCGCCAGCCCGCAGGGCGTTCTCGTCTACGTCGGTGGGAATAGGAAGTCCGAAGGCATAGTGCAGATCCTCCGTGGTACGACTGAGATAGGCAAGGTGACAAGTGCCATCGACAGAGATCTCGAGTGACACGAATTCGCCAGCGCGGTCGATGTCAACGATCTCCGCTGTCCATCCCAGACTGCTGTTCTTTCGAGCGTGGAACAGATCGCCGTGGTTATCGTCTGTGTAGGCGACGTGCAAGTTTCCACTTCCATCGAAGGCAAGAGAAGTGTAATTTCCGCGCCCCGCGACGGCATCGATTTGCTCGACCCACGCGAGCGAGTGAGTCGCTACGATCCCGTGCCAGGCGTGGCTCATGTTGGCGGCTCCGCTCCACTTTCGCGAGCTCGGCGGATCGAGCGGATGGAGGGCGAACAGCCGCGTCTCGACCACAGGGATAGGAGATTCCATCTACCACGCATGGAGGGGTGCGAAATTCGCTTGGAAACTCCGGAAGAAGAAAGTGAAGCGAGCCGCCTTTGCGCTAGAATCTGCACACGAAGCTGCGATTAAGGGTGCCCCAGAGCGCGAGGAGCCAGCGTTCGAGTGACGACTCGTGACCCCCGTCAGATCCTCCAGGAACTCGTCGACACGCCGCCGGCCGAGCGCCCGGCGCGCCTGGCCGACCTCTGCGGCAGCGACGCGACGCTTCGGCGCGAGGTCCTCGAGCTGCTCTCCTACGCCGGCCAGTCCGGCGATCTCCTCGATTCGCTCGGCATGCCTGGGCTCGCGTTCGGCGAGCCGTCGCCGGCGCTTCCCGAGGCGCTCGGCACGTGGCGCATCGAGGCTCAGCTCGGGTGGGGCGCGACCGGCATCGTGTATCGGGCGCGGCGCGAGGCGGGCGAACCGGCGGTCGCGCTCAAACTCTTCCGCGGCGGGCTGCCGACCGCCGACAGCGTGCGTCGATTCCACGGCGAGGCACGCGCGCTCGCCCGATTGTCGCATCCGGGCATCCCGGCGCTCGTCGATTCGGGCGTTCTCGATCTCGTGACGGGAGCGGTGCCATTCGTGGCCACGGCGATCGTCGAGGGTCGATCCTTGCGTCACGTCATCGCCGGCGAACGCATGCCACATGCGCGCGCTCTCGAACTCGTGCGCGAACTCGCCGTCGTTCTCGAGTACGCGCATGGGCAACATGTCGTCCACCGCGATCTCAAGCCCGACAACATCGTGATCGACACGGAGGGACACCCACACGTCCTCGACTTCGGGCTTGCGCGGCTCGTCGACCCGGATCGCCCGCTCTCGACACGCGTCACGCAGCTCGGGCAGATCATCGGCACCATTCCGTACATGAGCCCCGAGCAGGCGCAGGCCACGGACCAGCCGGTCGATGCACGCAGCGATCTCTACGCGCTCGGCGTCATCGCCTACGAACTCTTCGCCGGCCGACTCCCCTACGAGATCCCGTCCGACTCGCTGCATCGTGCGATCGTCGCGATCATGACTGCGGAGCCGCGCCAGCTTGGCGAGGTCGCGCCCGCGTGCCGCGGCGGGATCGAACGCATCGTGCACCGACTGCTCGCCAAGCGACTCGATGACCGCTACCCGAGCGCTGCCGATCTCCGCGTCGATCTCGAACGCCTCCGCGCCGGCAAGTCGATTCGCAAACCGCGCTTGCGAACGGCACCGGCACGACGCAGTAGCACCGTCGCCATCGCTGCGAGCGTCGCAGTCGCGGCCGTCGCCATCGCCGCGGCCGGTGGATTTCGGCTGTGGAACGAGTCCCCCGGTCGAGTCGCCGCGCGCGAACGCGCCGAGGTCGGCGATGTGATGGGCGACGTCAACGCCGCTTACGAACTCGTGCACCGGGGGTCACGCACCCAGCAGTCGGTCTCACGCGCGTTGGAACTGCTGACGTCCGCGCATGAGCGGCTGAACACGGTGTCCGACAACGGCGGCTACGGCAAGCTCACGCTGTACGTCCTGAGCCGCAAGGCGGAAGCGCACTTCATCTTGGGCACCATGAATTGGGACATCGAGCAACTGCGGAGTGCCAAGACAACGCTCGGAACGGCGTGGGGCTACGGCAACAAGCCGATCCAGCCGCCTTTCGATCCACAGACACACCCCGAGGTCGACAACTTCGAGTATGCCGAGATCGCGACCGGCATGGCCGGTGTCGAACTCGCGCTCGGTGAACTCGAGACCCCACTCGAGCACGCCGAACTCGCCGTTCAGGACATCCGCGACGCCACGAGTGCCACTTGGGGCACCTATCGTGCCGCGCCGCCCGAAAGCGAACTCGCGCGCGAACGTCATCGGTTCTACTGCATGACGCTCAACACGTCGGCGTACGCCTATGCGATGCGCGGGCGCCTCACCGGCAATCTCGCCGATCTCGACACCGCGCTCGTGCACGGACGGCGCGCCGATCGCCTGTGGAACGCACCCGCGATTCCGGGACCTCGAGGATCGATGGTGCACGGTCTGGGCGAAGCGTGGTTGGCACGCGCGGCGATCACGGGCGCCGCCGCAGAGCGCGACTCGGCGCGGGCCGCGTTCGAGCGCGCGTTCCGCTACCGCATCGCGCGTTCGAGCCCGAGCGCCTTCCGCGAGACGCACGCCGCGCTCGTGCGGTTGGCGCTCCTCGACGCGCAGGCAACCACCGATCCCGGCGCGCGACACGCCGCGCTCGCAACCGTGTTCGAACGGTACCGATTGGCCCATGCGCTCGCATCGGCCGCCGTCGACTCGCTGCGCGAAGCCCGAGATCAGGTCCTGGAGGCGGAACTCTTGACGGCGCTCGCGGCCGCCGGGGACACGGGCGGCGTCTCAGTCGTCGATTACAATCTCACCGCGGCCGAGCGCGTGCTGGTTCCCGAGCGGTTTCCGCTGCAGTATGCGGACGCGATGCGCGTGCGAGCCACGCACCACGCGCTGCGCTGGCGCAGCGGCGGCGACGAAGGGGAGCGCAGCCGGGCGCTCCGCTGTCTGCGCACGGCGCTCGAGATCGTGACCGCCGACGACGATCCGCGCGGGCACGAGCGCTTGCGCCGCGACCTGGCGGCGCTCGAGTCACCGCGCATCGCGCTCAACGATCCGGATCGAGCGCCCGGCGCAACCAAGCCCTAGCCCACGTCCACTGCATCCGCACCCAGCGGTCGGAACGCGACATGATCTCACCGATCTCGGTGTCGGTCAGCCCGCCGTAGAAGCGATAGACGACGATGTCGGCGGCTTCCTTGTCCTCGACGGCGAGCTTCTGGATCACATCCTCGAGTTCGAGGATCGCCACCGTGCGGTCGTGCGACACCGCGTCGGCGTCCTCGAGCGGGACGCGCAGCAAGCCGCCGCCGTGCTTCTCGGCCGCACGCCGGCGCGCGTGATCGACCAGGATCTGGCGCATGACGCGTCCGGCGAGCCCGAGAAAGTGCGCCCGGCTCTGGATCAGGATCGATCCGTCGAGGCTCATGCGCATGAAGACTTCGTGCACGAGATCGGTCGGGCGCAGGGTGTGGCCGGGACGCTCCTGGCGCATCCGCTGCCGCGCCAATTCACGCAGGTCCCGATAGACGTGATCGAAGAGTTCGGGCGTGGCGCCGCCGGGGATCGGCGGCTGGGCATCGTCAGTCGGATTGGGCGGATCGGCACCCGTCATCCGATGGACCAATCGCCGGATCCTCGAGTGCGGGTCGCACGAGTTCCCGTTCCACCCGGGCCTGTCACCGCGAACGCGAGGCCGGGACTCCAAGCTGTGGGCCCCACGACGACAACCCAAGCGTCTCGCACACAGCGCGTGCTCCGGGTTGTCGTCAGGTATCGAGAGAGACGCTGCATGCGCCTCAGGTTACCAGGCTGACCCGGCGAGCGTCCATAGCGCGTGTTCGCGGGGCCAGCCAAGTCCAGCTCCCGCGCACCGTTCGCACTCGACGTTCAGCAATCTCGACTTCGGTTCTCCGTCATGCGTCCTTCGCGTCCATCGAGCCGCCTCCTATCCGGGCAGTCGGGGGGATCGTCCAGTGACACCCGGAAGATCGCTCATCTGATGAAGACAAACTTGCGATCGAGAATCGCACTCCCTTGTTCGACCCGCACCAGAAAAACCCCTGCTGGAACCTCGGCATGACCCCGGTCTCGACCGTTCCACACGACAACTTGCGTAGGCTCCCTCATGACCGATTTCCATATCAAGCGCCCCGCGACGTCATAGATTCCAATCCATGCATCTGTGGAGCCAGGTCGCGTGACGACAAACCTAGCTTCCCCTCGAGCCGGATTCTCGAGTGGAACGACGTTCAGATGAAGCGCCGCAACCTGGACACTCTGCACTGGAGACGCTGCCCAGGTATCGCCTTCCCGGTAAGTGATGCGATAGTAGTAACGGCCGGAAGCAACGGCGCTCTCGTCCATAACCTCGTGTCGCGCGGATCCCGCCGGAACGAAAATGTCCGCCGAGATGTCACTGAACGGACCTTCCTGTGTATCCGAGCGCTGAACGCGACAGAGCAACGGGCTCGTCGACGTCGTTGTCCACGACACCTGGACGCCTCTCGCGTCGGAAATGACGCGCATGTCGGTGAGTGTGACCGGAACCGCGCCTGACGGACTCAACCAGCCAGCATAGATGTGGACCGCGTTCCGGTGGCGTCGATCAGTCCACAAGGCGATCAGTCCACCGTTGCCATCGGGGACTACATCGCGGACCTCTTGACCGTCCGCTGCCGAGCAAAGAGAAATTTCGGACCATTCGTCGATCGTACCGTTCGCCTGGATGTGGGAACCGCAGACGTCGAGTCCCGATACCGAATCGTTCGTCGGCCCAACCAGGGTGACTCCACCAGCACCGTCCGGCACGCCCATGTTCGCGCACCGTGGCGCGATGATTCCGTCGCCCCACGGGTGACCGCCGCTCGCATCGAGGCGGACGAAAGTCCTGGTGTTGCCCGGATACGTCACGAAGACAATACCCCCAAGTCCATCGCTCATCAGTGCGTTGACACCGGGCCATAGAACCAAACCTTCGCTTCCCCACGCTCTCTGACCCTCGGGCGAGATGGTTTGAGCGCGCTGGGGGTCCTCACCGTCCACAGTGAACTGCACGAAGAGGTTGCCGTTCGCATGAACGATCACATCACCAATGCGTCGATGCGCGTTGATGCTCGGCGC